>Ga0206898_10039_pt1 | contig 39050 bp, 31 predicted proteins | sample Alteio_BWOrgHeat_50_FD_153237 | JGI IMG/M metagenome (GOLD analysis project Ga0206898, IMG submission 153237) | Enriched cells from forest soil in Barre Woods Harvard Forest LTER site, Petersham, Massachusetts, United States -... | ecosystem: Environmental > Terrestrial > Soil > Temperate forest >...
ATGGTGAGGTGATCCACGAGATCCGCGAAATGCAGATAGTAAATATGGGGCAGTATGCACATGGAAATCAGCCTATACAGCACATGTTGTATTTGTATAATTATGCGGGCGAACCATGGAAAACCCAGTATCATGTGCGCGATGCGATGAACAAGCTGTATAAAGCAACGCCCGATGGCTATTGCGGTGATGAAGACAACGGACAAACGTCCGCATGGTACGTATTTTCGGCCATGGGCTTTTACCCGGTTTGCCCCGCCAGCGACCAATATGTATTAGGCGCTCCCTTATTTAAAAAGTTAACCATAAATTTAGCAAATGGAAAAAAGGTAATACTAAATGCGCCAAACAACAGCGATACCAATTTATACATCAATAATATGACTGTAAATGGTAAACCCTATGACCTTAACTGGTTAAGCCACACAACGCTAATGCAGGGAGCTGTTATTAACTTTAACATATGGTCACAGCCTAACAAATTGCGGGGTATAAAAACAGTAGATTTTCCTTATTCTTTATCAAATGAAAAATAGCATTAGCAAAACATCATTCTTTATTGCGGCATTAGTTAGCTTATTGAGTTTTAATGCCGAAGCTCAAAGCCCCAAAGTTGGTGTAGCAGGTTTAAACCACGATCACATTTACAATATTTTAAATGCTTACAGCAAAGGCCAGGTTAATTTGGTAGGTATTGCTGAACCCAACAAGCACCTTTGGGAAAAATATGGCAAACAGTTTCACGTGCCCGATTCACTTTTCTTCACCGATCTCAAAACCATGGTACTCAAACGCAAACCTGTAATTGTGTTGGGTTATAACGCAGTGGGTAATCATGTGGACATTATTGAAGTCTGTGCGCCTTTAGGCATTCCTGTTATGGTTGAAAAACCGTTGGCAGCTACTTTAACACAGGCAAAAAGAATAGAAACACTGGCTGACAAATACCATATTAAGGTTTTAACCAACTACGAAACTACCTGGTATGCATCCTGCCAGGAAGCCTATAATATAATCAATAAGGATAGCATTGGTGCTATCCGGAAAATGGTAGTGCACGATGGGCACCAGGGGCCGGTGGAGATCCATTGCAGTCCGGAATTTTTAAGTTGGCTGACTGATCCGGTTTTAAATGGCGCTGGCGCGTTAAACGATTTTGGCTGCTACGGCGCCAACTTAATGACCTGGTTAATGCATGGGCAAAAGCCTGTTGCAGTGACAGCGGTTGCCAGGCACTACAAGCCCAACGTTTATCCAAAAGTAGAAGACGACGCAACTATAATTATTGAATATCCCACAGCAACCGGGCAAATAGAAGCCTCGTGGAGCTGGCCATTTGGCATAAAAGATCTAGAAGTATTTGGCGAAACCGGTTATTTACACGCACTCGACGGGAACAACTTGACAATGCGCCGACGCGAAAATATTAAAAGCGTACCGAATGTTGCGCCATTGGTTTCACCAAATGACAACCCTATCCCCTATTTCAATGCAGTACTTAACGGGACCGTAAAGGCTGATGATGACCGGTCGTCGTTAAAATTCAACATGATAGTAATGGAAATTCTCGATGCGGCTAAACGATCTATCCAAACAGGAAAGAGGATTGTGCTGTAGGCCCTTTTTTATTAATGGCCTTTTCTCCGGAAAGGCACACTAAACTAAAACATATTTTAGTTGTCAGAGGTATATGGAGCATTTCAAAAGGGCACTTACGCTGATTGTATTATTTTCATTCATTAATGTGTATAGCCAGCAAACCGTAGGCACTGCACAGTTCAAACGCGAATTCCTGCAGGATATTAACGCCGTTAGGCAAAAAGGCTGCAATTGCGGCCCAACCTATATGCCCCCTGCGCCCCCGTTAATTTGGAATAGCCAGTTGGAAATTGCCGCCATTGGCCATGCCCGGGATATGGCTGATCAAGGCTATTTCAGTCATACTAGTAAAGATGGCCGTTCAACAGAAGATCGCATTGTTTTAGCTGGGTATACTTTCAAAGGTTTTAAAAGTTTCACAATTGGTGAAAACATCGCTCAGGGCCAGCTAAGCATAGCCGAAGTAATGAAGGGCTGGTTTAAAAGTGAAGGTCATTGTAAAAACCTGATGAACCCGGGGTTTAAGGAAGTAGGCGTTGCCCTGGCCAATGGCTATTGGGTACAGGACTTTGGCGGCAGGGAAGCTTTCTCTCCGGAAGAAGAAAAATTGATAAAAAGCGGGAAGTATAAGTTGATTGAAAGGCAATAAGGCTAATCCTAGCGGGAAGACTTACGAAGTTTAACTCGACGTTGTTTATTTTTTCATGGCCTCGTTGAGGGCTTCGTCGTTGATAAATTTCGTAAGTCTACCTTTGTAACCAACTGCAAACTACTCCTTCGGCCCCCTCAAATGAATTACCAATCCGTTTAAAAAATTACGGAGTATCTGGTCACCGCAGGGTTTGAAGTTGGGATGATCTTCTTTGCGAAATATGGCGCCCAGTTCAGTTTTGGTGATCCGGAAATTGGCAAGTTCTAAAACTTTTATAATATCGTCATCTGTAAACTTAAGCGCCACACGCAGCTTTTTCATGATATCATTATTGCTCATTGTTATACTGAATTAAAAATACCCGCACGGTATTATATTGAAATCTCAATTTTTACTTTCTTGTTTTTGATCTTTTCGGTTTTGATTAGTTGAACAGTCCGTTCGATCATATTACGTTTCACTGCAGCATATGAAGAGTGGTCCAGCACCTCTATCAAACCCAAATCTTCTTTCGCCAGTTTACCTTTTTGAAGTAACAAACCTACGATATCTACTTTATTTATTTTATCTTTTTTACCTGCGGCAATATATAAAGTAACCCACGGCGACGGCTGAGGCAGCACATTCTCTTCGGGTAAGGCCTCAATTTCGAAGCTTTGCTCAAGATATTTAAGCTTTTCGTCTTCGGTCAATAGCAGGTAGGATGTTCCTTTAGCGTGCATCCTGGCCGTACGGCCGTTACGGTGCAAAAAGGCCTCTTTAGTATGGGGCAATTGGTAATGCACAATATATTCTATTTCAGGAATATCAAGCCCCCGCGAAGCGAGATCGGTAGTAATGAGCAACCTGTGACTGCCATTCCTGAATTTAATAAGTGCGCGCTCCCTGTCTTCCTGTTCCATACCACCGTGAAAAATATCGTGTGCCAGGCCCATGTCCCATAACAGATCACTTATCCTATCGACTGCATCGCGGTGATTGCAGAAAATAAGAGTGGCCTTGTCACCAATTCTACATATCAATGAAAATAAAGTATCCAGTTTATCGGCTGCCGGGGATATTACTGCTTTTAATTTTATATCAGGGGCATTAACTTTGTTTTTAAGAAAATCAACCTCAATTGGGTTGCTAAGCCCGGTAAAACCGGGTATCTCGTCCATCTTCGTAGCAGATGTTAGCATCCGTTTTTTCAAAACAGGCAATTGCCTTATGATATAGCTCATATCCTCCTGGAACCCAAATTCGAGCGATTTATCAAATTCATCCAGTACTAAGGTATAAATAGTATCAGTGCTGAAATTTTCCTGGCGCAGGTGGTGTGCAATCCGGCCGGGCGTGCCGATCAAAACTGCCGGCGGTTGCGAAAGGCTGTTTCGTTCAATTTTTACCGGGTGGCCCCCATAGCAACAATTTACCTTAAACCCGCTTCCCATGGTTTTAAAAACCTGCTCAATCTGCAAGGCCAGCTCACGCGATGGCACCAAAATAAGTGCTTGTACCGTGGGAATAGATAGGTCCAGCAAATTTAATAGTGGCAATAAAAAACCAAGTGTTTTGCCAGAACCTGTTGGCGAAAGCAGGATTACATCCCCCTTTTTTGCAGCATCCAAGGCTGCATGCTGCATTTCGTTCAGGACATTAATATTCAGACTTTCGAGAGCTTTCTTCAGCATCGATTTTGGAGATATGGGCAAAGATAAGCTAAATAAATTGGTCAGGTTGCTTATCAGATGCTTCTCCCGAACTTAATAAATAGTTATTGCCCTATGCGCGCTTAGCCTTTACATCTCTGAATGAGCGAAACTAAAACAATGTCCCCTGCAATAAAAAGAAAACACCTATTACGGCAAATCCCACACTTGCAAGCCATAAGCTTTTTCGTTTTGTTATAATGGAGATGGCCCCAATTGCTATGGCTACCTGGAAAAGGGTTACGCCCCTGGCCAGGATTTTATGTTTGGCAACGTGCCCATCCGACTCTTTTTGGGCAGCCTTTGCTTCTTCCATAATTTTAGCCTGGTCGCTTTTATTTGCTTTTATCTTTGCGCTATCCTGGGCTGCCGGAGTTTTGCCCATAGCAAGCAAAGTTTTGTCTGCCGAAGCTATAATTTCTGATTTTATACTTTTCGCCTGGTAAAACGCCCATTGGTCGGACGAATGGATCTGTGAAAGCATTGCTTCATCAGCGTGGTCGCCTGCCAAAAGCCCGGTTATAGCAGCCAATACCGCAATCACTGCAGTTGTTAGCGCTACATATAATACCCATTTTTCTTTACCCTCCGAAAGTATATGGTGAGCGTGCTCGTTACTTTGCTCGTGTATATTTTCCGAATAATTTTCTATTTCGTCCATATTGAATTTGGCTGACTTGTTCTGTGCGAATTTAAAAATGTTTAGTTAATGTTTAGGCTTTCAGTTATGCTATAAATTGGCCCTGGCAATTCATTAAATCTAAAAAAAATCTTCAAACATCGTTTCGTCAATAATTTCTTCAACAATTATAATAAGTTTGCGATTGATTTATTAGCCCGATTGTTCATCAGTTTATTGGTTAGTTTATTTGATTTATTTTCAATTTCAGCCAATTGTACCAATGAACTAATGACACCAATGAACTAATGAACGAAAACGAATGAGATTAACTATACACGGAGGGGCCCGCCAGGTTACGGGAAGCATGCATTTGCTTGAGGTTGGCCAATATAAAATATTAGTGGATTGCGGATTAGATTATGAAAAAGACCGTAATGTACAATCAAACGAAAATTTTTCTTTTGACCCTGCTGAGATTGATGTTGTAATATTAACACACGCGCATATCGATCACTCAGGAAACCTACCTACTCTGGTTCGTTTGGGTTTTGAAGGGCAAATATTATGCACACCGCCCACGGCAGATCTTACCGAGCTATTATTGCTCGACTCGGTCAGTCTATTTATGCGAAAGGCCAATAGCGGCCGCAAAAACCGAAGGGGAAAGTTTAATACAGGTGCACAGCCATTATACCTGCAAAAACATGTAATGGATACCGTTGAGCGTTTTGTGACCATTGGTTTTAACCGCCCGTTCCAAATCACGGGAGATGTTGAACTTACCTTTATTCCGGTAGGGCATTTGTTAGGTGCTGCCGCCGCGGTATTAAAAATAAATGATAATGGGGTTGAAAAATCCATCGCTTTTACAGGAGATATAGGGCGTAAAAATTACCCCGTACTGGATGACCCACAGGCTTTGCCGCCAATTGACTACCTGGTAACTGAATCAACTTATGGCGGAAGGCTCCATACCAAAGATAAAACCGTTGAACAAACGCTGGTTGAAACAATTGAAAAGGCCTGTATAAAAGAACAGGGCCGTCTTATTATCCCCGCATTCAGTATAGGGCGAACACAGTCGCTGGTATACTCTTTAAATAAAATATTTAGCAGCGGCTTATTGCCTGCTGTAAAAGTATTTGTTGATAGCCCGTTGGCCTCCCGCTCAACCGAAGTATTTCGTAAATACCATTACATGGTAAACCAGGAAGCGCAGGACTTTTATAACCGGCAGGGGGATGAATTTGAGTTTGATAATCTCACTTATGTTGAAACATTAAAAGACAGCAGACAGGTTTCCAATTACTTTGAGCCTTGCATTATCATCTCATCAGCCGGGATGCTGGATGGCGGCAGAATCCAGGACCACCTTTTTTATAACATACAGAATTATTATTGTACGATATTATTTATCGGCTACTGCGCAAAAGGCACTTTAGGCCACCGACTATTACGGGGTGATCCAATTGTTCACATTAAAGACCGTGATCTAGCGGTTTATGCTACCATTAAACAAACTGATGTCCTGAGCGCTCATGGCGATCACGACGACCTAATGGATCTGGTTAAACAGCAAGATATTGCTAAAATAAAAAACATTTTTCTTGTACATGGTGAAGACTCCAGTATGCAGGCTTTGGCTAATGCTTTGGAAGAAGAAAGCTATGTGGTGACTATTCCTGAAAAAGGATTAACCTACACATTATAGTAAATCCATTCTTAAATTGTCGGTTACTGTGGTATTTATTACGCGGTAAAAACAAAAACCCGATCGACTGACCGGGTTTTAAATATTATTTATTGAAAAAAGGCGTAATTAAAACGCTTTAGCTCTTTTTAAAATGATCAATGATCAAATTTGCCAGCTCAAGCCCTATTCTTTCCTGAGCTTCGTTGGTTGACGCACCAATATGCGGTGTTAATGAAATTTTCGGGTGCGTAAGTATATCAAGCCTTGGTGAAGGTTCATTATCAAACACGTCAAGGGCAGCAAATGATATTTTACCACTGTCAAGAGCAGTGATCAATGCTTCTTCATCTATTAATCCGCCACGTGAGCAGTTAACAACACCCGCGCCTTTTTTCATTTGCTCAAACTCGCTCGATCCTATGATCGGTTTGTCAACAAATGGTGTGTGGAGCGTAATAAAGTCAGCCTGTTTAATGATCTCATCCTGGGTGGCTGTTTTCACAGTTACTTTAACCTTTGTACCGCCGCCTAAAACAATTTCAACTTCGGGGTTAAAAGGGAAAAGATCATAAGCTAATACATCCATGCCAACGCCGATGGCAATTTTCGCCACTTCACGGCCAATACGGCCAAAGCCTAAAATACCAAGCGTTTTTCCACGCAGCTCGATACCTTTAGCATATGCTTTTTTAAGGTCATTAAATTTAGTAGCGCCCTCAACAGGCATTTTGCGGTTACTGTCTTGTAAAAAACGAACGCCTGTGAACAAATGTGCGAACACAAGCTCGGCAACAGACAAGGATGATGAAGCAGGGGTATTATACACACCAATGCCTTTTTCCCTGGCATATTCCACGTCGATGTTGTCAACACCTACACCACCGCGGCCTATCAATTTAAGGTTAGGGCAGGCGTCAATTAAAGTCTTGCGCACTTTGGTTGCGCTACGCACAGTTATACCATCGTAATTTTGCAATTTAACAGGCAATTCATCCTGCGGGATATTGTTTGTATCAATAAAAAACCCAGCTTCTTCTAAAAGTTGCTTACCTGCCGGGTCAATCCCATCGTTAGCTAATATCTTGATCATGATTTTGTTATAGAATAATGATTTGAGATCAACGACTAGCAATTGGCAGATTCAACTAATCTCCAATCACTAATCTCCAATCACTAATTTTTATTTTTTTCTGCAAATTCCTGCATTGCATCAATCAGCACATATACACTGGTGATAGGCAATGCGTTGTAAATAGAGGCCCTGAAACCGCCTACACTCCTGTGGCCTTTAACCCCTACTATATCTTTTTGTTCACATAGTTTCAGGAATGGTTTTTCATGTTCCGGGTTTTCGGTTACAAAACAAACATTCATGTGCGAACGGTCCTCAACCGCGCAAACTCCTTTGAAAAACGGATTACGGTCAATTTCTCCATATAGCACTTTTGCTTTCGCAATATTTTCCTTCTCAATAGCTTCCACACCACCTTTTGACTTTAACCAGTTAAGGGTGAGCATCGACACATATATCGCAAAAACCGGGGGTGTATTGTACATTGAGCCACCTTCAATCTGTGTTTGATAATTGAACATGGCAGGTATTTTACGGCCTGATTTACCCAAAATATCATCTTTAACAACCACCAGTGTAACGCCGGCAGGACCCATATTTTTTTGAGCACCCGCATAGATCAATCCAAAATCGGCTACATTAATCTTGCGGCTGAAAATATCTGACGACATATCACAAACAACAGGTATAGGTGACTTTGGGAAGCTTTGTGACTGCGTTCCGTAAATAGTATTGTTTGATGTAATGTGGAAGTACGCAGCGTCAGCCGGTATTTCAAAATCCTTTGGAATGTAAGTAAAGTTGCTTTCCTTGGATGTAGCTACCACGACAGTTTCGCCAAAGATCTTTGCTTCCTTAATGGCTTTATTTGCCCATACCCCAGTTTCAAGATACGCTGCTTTGCCACCCTCCGGTAAAAGGTTATAAGGGGCCAAAGCAAACTGGGTGCTGGCGCCGCCTTGTAAAAACAATACGGAATAGCCTTCAGGAACGCCAAGTAATTCTTTCACAAGTTTTACGGCTTCGTCCAAAACGCCTTCAAACTCAGGCGAACGATGCGAAATCTCAAGTATTGAAAGTCCGGTACCGCCAAATTCAATTGCTGCAGCAGCCGCCTGCTTTAAGACTTCGTGAGGTAAAATACCCGGCCCAGGGCCAAAATTATGTTTCATTTTATTTATGAATTGGTTGTGTTAAATATTTTTCAATTAACAACTTCGTATTTAGAAAGGCCGAAGTTAACTAATTTGACAATGTTTATAGTGATTATTTGCTTTTTTTGAAAAATGATACAATTCGCAGACAAATGCGTCTATTATTTCACAATATCAAAAAAAACAGGGGTATTTATTGATAGTGTTATATCACGATCGGGATACAGCTGCCGGATTTTTTAAATTTGCTATTGCTGTCAACGGATCGGCCGCCGAAAAAACAGAGTTCCCTGCAACTAATACATTGGCCCCTGCAATAATAAGATCATCCGCATTGCGTTCATCCACCCCCCCGTCCACTTCAACAAGCAGATTTGGTTTATATTTGGAGCTTAATTCTTTTATATCCTTTAACTTCTTATACGTATTTTCAATAAAACGTTGTCCACCAAAGCCCGGGTTAACAGACATAATCAGCACCATATCCAAATCAGCGATAATATCTTCCAGAAGCGCCACCGGCGTGTGGGGATTAAGGGCCACCCCTGCCCTGCAACCCAACTCTTTAATGTGCTGCACAGTCCGATGCAAATTAGGGCAAACCTCATAATGAACGGTCATACCGGACGCTCCGGCATCCCTAAATTCTTTTAAATAACGGTCGGGCTCAACAATCATTAAATGTACATCGAGCGGCTTTTTTGCATGCTTTTTCACAGCGTTCACCACCGGAAAGCCAAAAGAAATATTCGGCACAAATACACCATCCATTATGTCAACATGAAACCAGTCGGCATCACTATTATTAATCAGTTCAATGTCGCGTTGCAGGTTGGCAAAATCAGCGGCTAAAATTGACGGCGCTACCAGGTGGTTCATGGAGTCAAAGATAGAGATTAGAGATTAGAGATTGGAGATCAGGCAAACTTTTTTTGCCCAAAATCCAAAAGTCATGTAGTTAGAAGATACGTTGGCTGACACCTTCATATATTGCTACCATTTTCAAGAAATCGCTGATAACATTAAAAGGTTATCTATTTGGCTTCAACTTTTTTATTCTGCTGCTGCTTCCTCACCGCAGCACTGTTAGCCCGCCAGCCATTGCCTTCGAGCCGTCCTTTAAATCAATAAGATAGTAATACTCACCTACAGGCGCTTTCTTTCCATTATACGTGCCGTTCCAAGGCTTGCCATAACCAATTGACTGAAATACCAATGACCCATACCTGTCGTAAATGTTAACTATACATTTGGTGTAGTTGCTGAGGTAAGCTATCTCCCAAAGATCATTTATACCGTCACCATTTGGCGTGAACGTGTTTGGAATGTTTATTTGATGCGCAACGGTTACCGTAACGCTGGCCGTGGCGTCGCAGCCGACATCGGTAGTAGCCTTTAATTGATAAGTAGTTGTTTCCGCCGGGCTGGCTAAAGGGTTTGGCGAAGAAGGGTCGCTCAATCCTGTCGCAGGTGTCCAAACATAAGATGCAATGTTGCCGGTGACTGTAGGGTTAAACTGCACACTGGTTCCTGACAATATTTTTTCATTGGGGTTTAAACTGATCGTCGGGTAAGGCCCAACGGTCATTTTAACATCAAAACCTGTATTAGGTATGCCGCAGCCACCACCTGTAGTAACCGCACAATTAACGATATCTCCGTCTTTTAAATCGTTGGTAGTAAACACCGGATCATCGGGTCCTGTATTGGCACCATTTAGCAACCATTGGTACGATGTTCCCACATCCCCATTGATAACATTGGCAGTAAATGTAACTGGGGTTCCTTCGCAGATTTGGGCCGAAGATGCGGTTACACTAACAGACCGACCCGGAGGCGAACCGACATACCGTGTGCGAACATTAAATGTTGTGCTGGCTGTGCCCCCTGTTTCGTCAGTAGCAGTTACAGTAACGGGAACCGTTGTATTATTGCTTAGAGAAATATTCGCGGCAGGTGTTTGAGTGAATTTTATTGTACTCGGGCAATTATCCGTGGCAGTGGCCTTTATAGTATAGTCAGCCAGGTTTGAACAATTAGTCAGTGTTACATCGTTAAAAACAGAAGTAAAATTCGGCTGGCTTTGTGCATTAACATTTATTGGAGCCGTTGATATCTGGCATGTGAATGGTCCGATATTGCCATCCACGTCGCCCGAATAACCCGTTCCGGCTATGATCGAGAAAACGCCCGCCGCATTTACCTTTTCGATTATATTTTCATTAACTCCGGCCAGGTAAATATTATCGCAATCATCAAGGGCCATCATGATGCCGTTCAAATTAGGATCTGAGCAGATCACGGCCTTATCTTTTCCATCAGGGCTGATTCTCAGAATATGAATCCAGTCTGAAACGTAGAAATAACCCGAACTGCTAATTTTGACATCATAAGCGGTAAGAAGCGTGTTAATGTCGGGGTCATCGGAAGCCTTTGAATGGCCAGTGCCTGCAAAGGTAGAAACAGTACCGTCCGGGGTTATTTTCCTGACGGTAAAATTGGGGTTTTCGCAAACGTATACATTTCCTGCGTCATCAACAGTCATGCCTGAAGGCATATTAAATTGTGCATACCTCTGCACTCCGTCAACATAACCGGGATAGCCTGTACCGGCCAGGGTTATTGGAAACTTTGCGCCGGGTTTTATCACATCTATGTTGCTGGTGCCCTGGTCGGATACATAAATATTACCTTTTTTATCTAAGGCAATGCCAAAAGGAGCTTTAAAGTAATCGCCTGTGTAAACAGTGCTGACCACTCCAGCCTGGGTGATCTTCCTGACACTGGGGTAAGTCCCGAGAACGGGAGATCCAGCATCCACAAGGTATAAATTACCCAATGTATCACAAGTAATTCCATGGGGTGAACAAAAAACAGCATTAATTCCAACTCCGTCTGCATAACCTCTTTGACCACTTCCGGCAAACTTCGTAACAGTGCCATCGGGGGTAACTTTTTTTACGCAACTGCCGCCGTCCTCACTTATATACATATTTCCCTTTGGGTCAAAGGTCACCGAAATAGGGGCGTTAAGTGTTACATTTCGGGGGGTGGGTATGGGTGGTGTACCGTTATCAAAAGCGGTAAGACTGACCACGTTTTTCCCTTTAGTGGTGCAGTTAAAGCTTGGCGGGTTAATTTTAAATTTTAAAACCGAGTCAGTACCATTTGTTATATCTGCAATATCATACGGATCAACCTTATAATAACCTGTTGAATCAAGGTGCAAAATTACAGGCTGCGGTTTTGGCACAATTATCGGTGTCTGAGAATAGGCGCATTGTACCATGCCTAAACAAAGGACGATAACAAATTGAATAAAAGGCTTATGATATTTCAGTTTATGCAAGGTTATCAAATTTAACAAAAAGCACCCTTGATATAAAATAAAACGGTCTGGGCTTTGTAAATTTGACGTTATAATAAAACGCAGATAGCTAAAGCATCAGGCTACCGCAGCACCGTTACCCCTCCTGCCCTTGGCTTTGAGCCGTCTTTCAGATCAATAACATAATAATATTCACCTACAGGCGCTTTCTTTCCATTATACGTGCCGTTCCAAGGCTTGCCATAACCAATTGACTGAAATACCAGCGACCCGTACCTGTCGTAAATGTTAACCGTGCATTTGGTATAGTTGCTCAGGTAAGCGATGTTCCAAAGATCATTTATACCATCGCCGTTTGGCGTGAATGCGTTAGGAATGTTTATCTGATGTGTAACATTTACCGTAACACCGGCCGTGGCATCGCAGCCGATGTCAGTTGTAACTTTTAATTGGTAAGTAGTTGTTTCCGTTGGGCTGGCAAGTGGATTTGGAGAGTAAGGGTCGCTCAATCCCGTTGCCGGTGTCCAAACATAAGAGGCTATGTTGCCGGTAACTGTTGGGTTAAGCTGCACGCTTGTTCCAGCTAGTATTTTTTCGCTGGGATTCAAGCTGATCGTCGGGTAAGGACCAACAGTCATTTTAATATCAAACCCTGTGTTAGGTATGCCACAGCCCCCACCCGTTGTTACCGCGCAATTAATGATGTCGCCATCTTTTAAATTGCTTGTTGTAAATACCGGATCATTAGGGCCGGTGTTCGCGCCATTTACCAGCCATTGGTAGGATGTACCCACATCTCCATTTATAACGTTTGCCGTAAATGTAACAGGCGTACCTTCGCAAATTTGGGCCGAAGAGGCTGTGACGCTTACAGATCGCCCCGGAGGTGAACCGACATACCGTGTGTCTACATTAAAAGATGTACTGGCTGTTGCACCGGTTTCATCGGTCGCTGTCACAATAACTTTAACTGATGTATTATTGCTTAACGGGATATTCGGAGCAGGTGTCTGTGTGAATTTTATTATACCCGGACAATTATCCGTAGCCGTGGCTTTTATGGTATAATCGGCCAGGTTTGAACAATTGGTTAATACTACATCTTTAAAAACAGAAGTAATAGCTGGCGTGCTTAGCACATTTACATCTATTGGTACTGTTGTAATCTGGCAGGCAAATGGTCCGACATTACCATTTACATGGCCACGATAGCCGGTTCCAATTACTGTCGAGAAAACGCCGGCTGGGGTTACTTTTTGGATAGTGCTATTATTATCAGACAAATAAATATTATCGCATTTATCAATTACCATCAATATTCCGTTCAATCGCGAATCGTTGCAAATAACAGTCTTGTCTTTTCCATCCGGGCTGATTCGCAGAATGTGAACCCAATCGGAAAGATAAAAATAGCCTGAACTGCTTATTTTCACATCAAATGGTGCAAGAAGTGTGTTAATGTCCGGATCATCAACCGCCTTTGAATGACCTGTGCCTGCAAACGTTGAAACCGTACCATCCGGCGTTATTTTCCTGATGGCATAATTGGGATTTTCGCAAACGTATACATTCCCTGCGTCGTCAATAGTAATGCCCCGGGGCCCGTTAAGTTGTGCAATTTCACTTACTCCATCAACATAACCACCTTCGGCCCTTCTACCAGCGAGCGTAGTCGGAAATTTGTCCCCGGGTTTTATCATACCTACAAAGTTGTCAATTTCGTCTGTTATGTATAAAATCCCTTTTTTATCTATGGCTATACCAAAAGGCGATACAAAATAATCGCCCGTGTAAATAGTACTCACCACCCCGGCTGGGGTGATCTTCCTGATACTCGGGTAATAACCGAGTCCGGCAGATCCACCATCCACGAGGTATAAGTTACCCAATGAATCACAAGTAATTCCATGAGGTGAGGTAAAAGCAGCATTGGTCCCAACACCATCTACATAACCTCCCTGGCCACTTCCGGCAAATTTTGTAACAGTACCATCAGGAGTAACTTTTCTTACACAAGCACCTTCATTCTCGCTAATAAACATATTTCCTGATGGATCAAAAGTCACCCCAACAGGGAGATCAAGGCTCACATTTTCAGGGGTGGGTTTAGGTGGGGTGCCATTGTCAAAAGCTGTAAGACTGACCACGTTTTTACCTTTAGTAGTACAGTTAAAACTTGCTGGATTAATTTTAAGATGTAAAGCCGAATCTGTGCCATTGGTAATCGACGCGATGTCATATGGGTCAACCTTATAATAGCCTGTTGAATCAAGGTGCAATATCACCGGCTGCGGTTTAGGCGAAATTACCGGGGCCTGGGCATAGGCATAGGCATACTTTACCATGCCTAAACAAAGTAAAATAATAAATAAAGCAAACGGTTTATAATTCAGTAATTTATCCAAGGTAGCCAAATTTAATAAAAGCGATCTTGATAGAAGAAATAAAACGGTCTGAGCTTTGTAAATTTGACGTGATAAATGGCATTACACGTCGGGCGCCGGATGAGAGTTTTTGCTTGACTATTTAAGATGACCGGACTTTAGAAATAAATCTAATCACAATTCAGCAGCAGATCATAGTATTTCTGCATTAAAACAGTATCGTAATTAACCAATGAATTGTAAGCTTCCAAAACGAGTTCGTTAAGAATTGAAGAACCCAACTGACCTGCGCCGTCAGGTATTGATTCATAATAAGTTATTAATTCTTTAACACGGATAATTTCACGCAACAATCCCTGGACTAAATCTGAATGTTCACCAGACTGAAACCCAGTTCCCGTTGGAAGTTTGCTATTTATAAAATTAAAGTGGTCACTGTTTGTAGAGGTCATTTATATAGCAAATAGGGGTTGATCAGTTTTAGCAGACTAATGTTAACTATAAAAAACGGCGGAAGATAGCTTTTGTTTTGATTTATTACAAAAAAATAATTCTATACAAAAAAAGCCCTTTTGCAAGGGCCTTTTGTATAGAATAAGTTAAATAAGTATTACTGTAAATTGTGAGTGATCAAAGGTGAATGGCCAGGAAATGATCAACCATTAACCTAATCAACTACTCACCACCCACTAGTTTTTATTGCTTTCCGGGCGAGGTAATAAAACTTTTCTTGAAAGTTTTAGTTTTCCCTGCTTATCGATATCAAGCAATTTTACGCGTACTTCATCGCCTATCTCAAATATACCATCCATTGTTTCAATCCTGCGATGATCAATTTCAGATATGTGCAATAATCCGTCTTTGCCAGGCATAATTTCCACGAAAGCGCCGAAAGGCATAATTGATCTCACTTTACCTTCATAAATCTCTCCAACCTCTGGTTTAGAGGCAATGGCTTTTATACGACCAACAGCTTTATCAATTGATTCCTTATTATCAGCAAATATTTGGACAACGCCCTGGTTACCTACTTCTTCAATCGAGATGGTAGCGCCTGTTTCACGCTGCATTTCCTGAATGATCTTTCCTCCAGGTCCGATAACTGCGCCGATAAACTCTTTATCGATACGGATAGTTATGATACGTGGTGCATGAGGTTTATAGTCTTCACGAGGCTGTTCGATGGTTTTCTTCATCTCGTTTAAGATATGAAGACGGCCTTCTTTTGCCTGGTGCAAAGCCTTACCTAATACTTCATATGATAAGCCATTGATCTTAAGGTCCATCTGGCAGGCAACTATACCGTTTTCGGTACCGGTTACTTTAAAATCCATATCACCTAAATGATCCTCATCACCTAAAATATCAGAAAGTATAGCATACTTCGTACCCATTTCATTGGTGATCAAGCCCATTGCGATACCTGATACGGGCGATTTGATTTTAACGCCTGCATCCATCAACGCCAATGTGCCGGCACAAACGGTAGCCATTGACGACGAGCCGTTTGATTCAAGGATATCAGAAACTACGCGGATAGTGTAAGGATTTTCATCATCAGACGGCAACACCTGTTTTAACGAACGCATCGCCAGGTTACCATGACCTATTTCACGGCGACCTGCTCCCCTGTTAGGGCGAACTTCGCCAGTTGAGAAGCCAGGGAAATTATAGTGCAAAAGGAATTTCTGATAGCCGTTGATGAACGCGCCGTCAATCATTTGCTCATCATCCTTAGCGCCTAAGGTAACTGTGGTTAATGATTGTGTTTCGCCACGTGTAAATACAGCCGAACCGTGTGCAGATGGCAAGTAGCCAACTTCGCTCCATATCGGGCGGATCTGAGTAGTGGTACGACCGTCAAGGCGTTTGCCCTCGTCTAATACCAGGTTACGGATGGCATCATATTCAACGTCGTGGTAGTATTTTTTTGCAAGGAACTTGGTAACATCATCAATCTCACCCAAAGTTTCGATATAAGCGTCACGTACTTCTTTAAATTTAACAGCACGCTCGTCTTTTGCTGAAGCCGAACCTGCGATCGCATACACCTGATCGTAAGTAGCTGCGTAAATAGCCTTCTTCAACTCTTCATTGCTATTTTCGTGGCTGTAAATGCGTTTCGCAGTTTTACCAACTTCAGCAGTCAGTTCTTTTTGAACAAAGCACTGATGTTTGATTGCAGCGTGTGCAAATTTTATCGCTTCCACAAGCTCTTCTTCCTGGATCTCTTTAGATTCACCCTCAACCATGTTTACATCATGCTCAGAGCCTGCTACGATAAATTCTAAAGTAGCATTCTCTAATTGTGTTAAAGTTGGGTTGATCACTAATTTACCGTCAATTTTAGCAACACGTACTTCGGATATCGGCCCGTTGAAAGGAATATCAGATACAGACAGTGCAGCTGATGCCGCTAAACCAGCGAGACAATCAGGCATGATGTCCTTATCGGCAGAGATCAAGGAGATCATCACCTGCGTATCAGCATGATAATCTTCAGGGAACATCGGGCGCAAAGCGCGGTCAACCAAACGTGAAATTAAAACTTCGTAGTCTGATAAACGTGCCTCACGACGTAAAAATCCGCCCGGGATACGGCCTGTAGCCGCGTATTTCTCCTGGTAGTCAACTGATAATGGTAAAAAATCCACACCCTCTTTAGCTTCGGGGCTTGATACTACCGTAGCCAATAACATGGTATCACCCATTTTTATTACCACAGAGCCGTCAGCCTGCTTGGCCAGTTTCCCGGTTTCAATCTCAATGGTGCGGCCGTCACCTAAATCGATAACCTTTTTAATTACATTTAAACTCATCTTTTTTTTGTTGTGATGTGCTTTTCATCTTCAGAGCACACCGGTTTTATGTTTGTAAATATTATTTCGTCGTATAACTGCCTTTAATTGCAATAAATTTTGTTATTAACAATATCCAGCAAGGTGCCGGCAGTTTATATTGGTTTCAAATGTAAAAAGCCATTCCCTGTTTGGAATGGCCTTTTTTAAATATGCGAAAGTTTTACTTGATGATATCCCTAAGCTGTAGAGCCTTGATGATGGCACGGTATCTTTCAATATCCTTTTTGTATAGGTATGCCAGCAATGCGCGGCGTTTACCTACTAGTTTTTGCAACGATAACTGGGTTGAAAAATCGTGTTTGTTTTTTTTCAAGTGCCCGGTTAAATGTGCGATGCGGTAAGTGAATAAAGCTACTTGTCCTTCGGCTGAACCTGTGTCTGTAGCGCCTTTACCATGTTTTGCAAAAATCTCTGCTTTTGCTTCTGAACTTAAATACATTACCTGAATAATATTAAAGCGTAAATAATTTGATTAATTGAGGGGCAAAGGTAGGGCTAATTTAGGAGAATTGCAAGTGTGATTTAGTTGTAAGAGTTATAAATGTTGTAGTGGTTGTAAAAGTTACATTATGTGAATCCAGAAACACTAACACGATTCCAAAGCTTTTTAATTTTTCACAACTTTTTTACAACCTTTACAGCTTATTACAACATTTGCAACTATGATTACCTACGCTACCTTCGAAACTGAATTCCGTGTGCGGCCTGATGATATTGATATGTTTCATCACGTGCACAATAGCAAATATTTTGACTATGTGCTCGCTGCCCGTTATGACCAAATGGAGCGGTGCTACGGCATGGCTATGGAAAAATTTTTAGAACGCGGTTTCGGCTGGGTGGTGCGTACGGCACATGTTGATTATAAACGCGCCCTTACCATGAGCGATTATTTTATCGTTAAAACCGGCATTGAATCCATCGACGATAAAGGCTGCCGGGTAAAGTTTGCGATCACTAACAAAACAACCAAAAAACTATGCTGCGATGGCTGGTTTGATTATGTAATGATAGACACCGCTACCGGCAGGAGCGCCAAGGTGCCACAGGATGTTATTGATCACTATATGATTTAGGCCGGTTGCAATAAATTGTTCCTACTCTTCCGGCTTCCCAAACGCCTCCGCAAGTTTCTTAGGCGCACGGTTATACCAGGCGGTAACCAATAATTTTTCAAGGTCTTCAGGTTTCACGGTATTTAGTGCCACCAACATATAATCATAATTTAGATAGTGATCGGTGACAAAAAAAGTATCCGGATCAGCTTCCATCCATTTTTCCCTTTCAAGTGTTTGCACCACCAAAGTTTCGCAATCCTCTTTCATCCGCGCGAATAATTTCTTGTTTACATAAAAGCCTGGCGTACTGTAGCACGGTCTCTCACTAAACCCGGGTAAATTTTGTACTACTGAACGGATAAATTCTAAATTAATAACTGTTTCAGTATTCTGTAATTTCATATAAACGTTATGCCGCCATTTGTGCCTGTTATTCATTATATTTTTTTTAGAGGTTAACCCGGTGAACCTGCTTGATAAAAATTATTTCCAAAGGATGTCCAATTATTTTAATATCAATTGACCTGTATATAAATCATAAATTTAATAAAATTAAAAAGACAGCTATGAGAAAATTAATTGTTTTTAATCATGTAACACTCGATGGATATTTTGCAGGCGCCAACGGCGATTTTAGCTGGGCGCGAATGGGTAATGATGATGCGGAATACCAGGCTTGGGTGACTGAGAATTCACAAGGGGACAGTCAATTTTTGTTTGGACGGGTAACCTATGATCTCATGTCGGGCTATTGGCCTACGCCGATGGCTAACCAACACGACCCTATAGTGGCCCAAAGGATGAATGCTGCGCCTAAAATAGTGTTTTCAACAACGCTGAATGAAGCTTTGTGGAATAACACAAAATTGGTAAAGGGCAACCTTATTGAGGAAATAGGAAAAATGAAGGAAAGCCCTGGTCCAGCTATGTTGATATTTGGCAGCGGGACCATCATAGCACAACTGGCGCCCCATAATTTGATAGATGAATACCAAATGGTGATTGACCCGGTTGCACTGGGTAAAGGAAAAACCATGTTTGAGGGTATGCAGCAGATGCTGAACCTGAAACTGGCAAAGTCAAGGATATTTAATAACGGTAAGATATTTCTGTCTTTTGAAGCGTAATAGTAGGCTTCTCCGACAGTTAAACGACCCGGCCTTGGCCGGGTTTTGTTTTTATAAGGTTTGTTTTACAAGTAAGTTAGATCACAAAATGTGGCCGGTACTGATCAGATAGAACAGCATTCTCTACTTCGCCGCATACAACACATAATTGTCGCTAAGCATCGAAACATAGAACCCTTTGTATCCGGGGAAGGATTTCAGGACCATTTTTTCTTTTGGCCCGTTATAGCTTTCTGGTAATACAATATAAAGCGGACCGCCGTGCCCTGTATATTTGTACTCATCAATATCAATTTTAAGGTCATCACCAATGGGGCTTAAAGAAATTACCCGGTTATGTAGTATTTCAAGTCCTATATCATCCCCTACAAAAACAAATGTGGCATCCTTATTTTCGTTATCAAGTTTTATAACGTGGTCCAGGGAAGCCCGGTCTATGTTGGGTTGCGCCACGCCGGTTAAACCTTTCGCAAACGAATTGTTGAACTGGTAGCCTTTTATTAAATAGGAGAAACTATTGATCCCTATGGCTGCAAGCACGACCACAAATGCAAATTTATAAACCGGCTTAAAACCTGCGGTTAAATAGATTATACCGGGTGCAATTAAAAGCCCAATGATGCGGAAGTGTCGCGATTCCATCGATATTTCCATTTGCCGCAGATACGAAAAACCAAAAAACAAAACAGCCACCACATAAAAAACTATTAGTACCAGCCTGTATGTATCATTTTTTTCGTAACGGATAACGCTTATCATCAGCAGCACACTTAGCAGCGCAATAAACATCAAAACAATAATGCTCCATTGCTCACTAAGGAGTTGTTTTCCTGTATGCACCAACAAACCATTTAAAAAATCATCAACTGAAAATGCTGTTAAAATAGGGGAAGCTAACGGATAGCTGAGTGCAGCAACCGTTAATTTAAATCCGCTGGCCGCTGTGGCTGGGGTTTCGCCCTTTGAAATATAAAAAATATAAAAAACGGCCAATAATACGACTGCTGGTAAGCCACACCATAGCGCATTTTTTATAAACGTAAATGTGCCTTTATTTTCAGATAGCCTGATCCATAAACAACAGGTGCCGGCAGCGTACATCCATAAAAATGATGATTTAAAAAAGAACCCAATTGCACCGGAAAGCAGTACAAACAAAACAAGTTTCAAACCTGGCTTTTTGAACGCGATGCAGCCGTATAAAAACCAGCCTTCAAAAGAGAAAAGCAATATTTCGCCACCGTTGTAATAAACGTGTGGGACCATAAAAGCACATTGGCAGATGATAAATACAAGGCTGATAACTGATACATTTTGTGTAAACCCTATTTTTCTAAAAAAGCTGTAAAACCCGGCTAGCCCGCAGAGTTCAGCAATAGTCACTGTTATTGCTATCCCTTTACCCAGGTTTACACCACTTATGATTTTAAAAAAATAAGGTACAAGATATTGCCCCGGAGACCACCAAGTAAAAAATTGAGTATAATTTTTTGAAATATCGCCCTGGTCAGGCGCAACCAAATTATTAAACCCGCTACCGAGCTGCATGCTCCTCAATACCTGAAAACCTTTGGATGCATCGGGAAACAGCGCCGGGGGGATAAGAAACAATGTAACACCCATTATGAGTATTACTATAACGATAATGATGAGTAAAACTTTGTAGACTTGACTTTGCTGTGAAACCATAAGGTAATTCAGGTAATAGTTTTATTTGGAGGCGAATTTATTTATAAAGAATAAGGGCTACAAGTCAAATTGTCGGTCAATCTGACTACACAAGTGACTAGACCGTTCCTGACTTCATACCCTGAATTAAGCCTGAACAAAGTCTTTATTAGTACGTGTGACCGTTGATATATATTCATTGCTTTTATCAGCCAATGGGTTGTACATACAACGCCGCGAAACCGTACCCCGTAACTGCGTACACTACTGCATTGTTATTTACTGGTAAGTATTGTTTTCAACGGTAATTCCATTTAAATTAGGTCAATAAAAAATGATACGATCAATGCTGTAATTGTTTAGCCCTAATTAAATTAAGACATAATATACTGGTTACCTTCCACATAAAGAGAACAAATTGAAAAGCACCTTTAATCTAAATTTAGAATCTATAAGGGGTTTTGCTGCCCTATTCGTAATAATCAGCCATTTAGCGAATTCCAGGTTAGCATTTAATCCTACATACAATCCTAATGCACTTATCGTCCTGCAGCCATCCGGTCATTTATCGGTTTTGCTATTTTTTATTTTATCCGGATACGTAATTTCTGTCAGTCATAAAGAACAACTCTCCTCCGAAAATACGCTTATTTATTTGAAGAAAAGATTTATAAGGATCTACCCGATTTATTGCATCAGTCTTATTTTCACGCTTTTAATTGCGATTAATCCATATTCACTATACCAAATCATCTGCAACTTCACTTTAACACATGTTTTGTTGTCTCCTGGGTTTACCGAGAATAGTCCGTCCTGGTCAATAAACTATGAAGTACTGTACTATCTTTTATTTATACCTATTTCATTCTTTAATTTAAAACCGGTTACCATTTTAGTAACCGCCGTCGTCCTGGCATTTACTAATTATTATTTCTATCCAAATACTGAAACACCTATTATTTCATCCTATTTATTCGGCCTCGCTTTTTGGATTTCAGGAATGTGTTTGACTAAATATTTTAAACCTTCCGACAAAACTGTAAGTTCTAATATTCTGTTAAGCATGCTTTTTTTATTCCTTGCTATTGACCAATTGGTTGAAAATTCAGGTATAAATGAATTCGTTAAGGGGGTATCAATTTCACTATTTAACAGCCACCTTTTATATCCTAAAGGACTTTATTTCGCCAAAACCTCAATATCATATAAAGATTTGGCGCTTTTACCTTATTGTTTTTATATAATAATGATCTTTGCAGACAGGACATTTAAACATAGAAAGCTGTTTTTTGTACTACTTCAAATTCCATTGATTTTTTCAATAGGCTATAACACGTGGCAATATACAGCGCTACACAATCGGCCGCATTTTATGTTGTATTTAATTTCTGTATTTTATTATGGCATTAGTTTGATCTTATTCTTTGCAAATACTGAGGCAATCAACAGCATTGGAAAAAGGATAATAAATGCAGGTATATGGCTAGGGGGCATTTCATATGCATTGTATATCATACATATGCCCCTTTTATACGCTTTTGGCAAGCTGCCTTTTTTACATGGGGCTGGCATCAAATATGGTATAAAGGTGTTTTTGTTCTTTACAGTTACTATAGCCGCGAGCTACGTGCTTGAAAAAATATTTCAGCCCTGGGTTAAGGGGGCCTTTTTTTCTAAGTCAAAAAAACTTCATGCCGTCGAAAAGACCGTAAGCTGACGAATATATTAACTGGCTTTCGGAAGAAATATTAACGCAAATCAGTTGTAAACGGCGATGCGGGCAATCCTTCTTTGTTAAACAAGTTAGCCCCTTCCGGATTATCTGCCCAGGCATATCTAACATACATGGGCTGTGCGATCTCATCGCTCCAGACAATTACTTTATCACCTTTAATTACGGCTTTAGCCCAAACGTATTTGCCATTTTCGCCGGCAATGGCAAATTGGGTAAGCTCATCAGCATCTTTGGCTATTAACCCACCACCAATATTATTGAACGTAAGCACAATCTTATTACCCTCGACCTCTGCCGATTGGTATATAGGGCCGGAGGTTACCAAACCTGTATCGTTATAGGCGATTTTTTCGGCAGCCAGGGCCATCCTTTCGCCCACGTCCTTTTTATCCAGCGGGTGGATATCGTTCCACTCACCGGCATCAATAGTCACCGCCATGGCAGTATTAGTTACCGACAGGGTTCTCAATTGGGTTTCACGTAATTCGGCCCATTTGCTCTCTGCCGGGGAATATTGTATTTCCATAAAACCAGGAAGCTGTGCATAAATGAAAGGTATATTCCCTTGGTGCCATTTATTACGCCAGTCAGCTATAAGTGCCGGTAATAATTGCTCATATTCGCGGGGCTTGTTAGTATTTGCTTCGCCCTGGTACCACAGGATGCCTTTAATAGCGTATTGAACGGCGGGTGCAACCATTGTATTATACAGACCGGTGGGTTCATTTTGCGCAGAGAAGTTGCTCCCTGGCGTAAGCTCATGCGGTGGTGTGTACACCTGCCCTACTTTGTACAGCCAGTCGCCACGCAGGTCAATACGTTCATCGCCAGCCACAAGATAATAGGGTTTATCAGGTACAAACCCTCCTTTTCCAGCCGTGTTAACTACTTTGATCACAATGATATTTTTTCCGGGTTTCAACACCCCATCAGGCAGGCTATATCGCCGGGGCGGATATTGATAAGATGTGGAGCCGGATAGCAACCCATTAACGTACAGGTAATCGGCATCCACGATCCGCCCCATGTACAGTTTTGCTGGTTTGCCTATCATTGATTGCGGTACACTGATCTCTTTACGAAACCATACAACGCCATTCAAATCACGTATGCCCTGGTCGGCCCAGTATCCTGGAAGCCAAAAATGACGCCACCCCGTTGCGATGTAAGAAGTATCATACCATGTCTTGTGGCCTGTTAACCCTTTATCGATTGTCTTAATGGGGGCGCTTTCAAGCTTTATTCTTTCAGCAGTTTTTCTTAGTGTGTTATTCAGGTAAGTCGTATCCTGCAGCATTTTTAACCTGTCGGAATAACTTGATATATTTTTCAACCCGTCTTCACTGATCCATGCCTGGATAGGCGTGCCGCCTACGCTGGAATTAATTATACCGATTGGGACGTGATACTTATCATACAGCTGTTTGGCAAAGAACCACGAAGCCGCGCCAAAACCCAGTACGTTTTTAGGATTGGCCTCCACCCATTTGCCTGGTGGAAAGTCATTATGAATTTTGCTTACATCGGATACCGTAGCAATAAAAAAGTTCCGGATATGTGGGTAGTTGGCGCTGTCGATAGCTACGGGGTATCTTTCTTTAACACGTTCCATTGGTAGCACCATGTTAGATTGGCCCGAACAAAACCATACGTCGCCAATTAAAATATCCTTAAGAACGATATGGTTGCTTGCGCTAATTTCCATTTCATATGGCCCCCCGGCCTTCATCGCAGGAAGTAAAACAGACCATTTGCCATCCGCGGCGACTGTCGCATAACTTTTTTTATTAAACTTTATTTTGATCTTTTCGCCGGGGGATGACCAACCCCATATAGTTAATTTGACATCCCGTTGCAGCACCATGCCGTCACTCACTAACTGCGGAAGGCGAACCTGGGCACCGGACAAGTGGGTTATAAACAAAAGCAAAATTGATAAAACAACAGTCGAAAAATTGGACCTGATTTTCATTAAAATACTATTGATAAATGGGATTTAGAGCTAAATAGTGTTAAAGGGTGTGTTTGCGCCCGGAATGTAAATATCTAAAAAATAATTTAAAATGCAATCGATTGCAGCCTTGCCCCAAGAAGGTTATGTTTAAAAGAGTCCCCACGTTGTATCTATTTAGTCACCCACATTCAAGTAAGCAACGGACCAGTCTACAAAAGCAAGTCTTCGATGTAGGGTTTTAGTGAAAATCACGTCGTTATTCCAAAACGAGGCCCGGTAAGCGCGAATATCTATTAGATGCCGGGTTAATCGGCATCTACAGATATCCTTCTAAATACCGGACAACGCCCTTATACGTTTACAAGAAGTTTCATGGATATTAGCATAGATACCCCGGTGCGCCCCCAATTTTTGATTATTTCTAAATCGCAGTTTCCCAACTAGCTGTTAAGCGTATTCCCGTGCCGAAAAAGCTTATTATAAATACCTGATACGTAATTTGGACTTTTATCACATAATTATTAAAAAATCAACTTATTCTAAAGATCAGTCCTTACACTCGCTACAGTAAAAGTTTGTGTAACTGGAGGCGCGGCATTGTAAAATGAATTACCAGCCTGTGAGGCCTGTACTACCACTGTACCACTCCCTGTTATTGTAATAGCATTTCCCAAAATGGTAGCTGGTCCTGATATTACAGAGAATGAGACCGGTAAATTCGAAGACGCAGCAGCTACTACGGGAAATACTGGGTTTCCAAAAGCGGTAGCCGTTATTGGGTTTATATTTATAACCTGGTTTAACTTTGCTGTGATAAAGCGCATATCCTTAAAATCAAAGGTCCTCCCAGTAGGGTTATAGCCGCCTGTAAAATAAGCCCTCATCGTCTTCGGAGAAGAAATGTCAGCTGTCGGATCATATATCGAAGCTGTTACGCTATGACCAGCATAACTAATCGTTACCAAATTATTGGCGGCACTTATCTCGACCGGTTGTAAAGCATATATTATTGGTTGAATAAAAGTATCATTCACTCCGGAAACCAGTGTTTTATTATTTCCGTTAATAGCATTTGTACTGGTGCCAGCGCCAACGAACACATAATTATTGTCGATACGGGCAATTATTTTTCCTTTATTATCTAATACGTCAAAGTATTGCCGCATATTTCCGCCCTGCTGACCAAAATAGTAACTTATTTGTCCGGTTAAACTCCAGGATTGAAGCCCGGAGTTATTACCCAAATCTCTATTCAAACTAAAGGTACCTGTTGCAGATTGACAGTTTATGTAAATGTCAGGACTATTTTGAACTCCTGAAACAAGTATATTTGTATTCAAGGTCCAACCGGTTTGAGCGGCAGTCGGGCTCATGGTCCAGCCCGCAGTGTTATTCAATAGTGAGCTATTATATGGCAAATTCACCATTAGATCATTTCCGGGCAAAGTAACCGTTGCCAGCGCGGTAGAAGGGAATGTTATGGGAATATCCTGCTCTTTTATAGTATTGAGGCCACTTATCAACCATTTATGCATACCAGCATGATAACTTTCGTCGCCATGGTATAAATATAATTGGTCCGGATTTGCACCGTTTACCAATTGTGGAGATAAAGCATTGCCGGCCATCATACCGGGAGCGTTTGTGTAATAAAAAGGGCCAACTGTTCCAAACTGGCCTATGGCAAGTCCATTATCAAGATAATGATTGAACATATTAGTTTGAGACGCCTTCCAAAATTCCCCATGATAACCGGTTATGATATTACGGCCTAAAACCATTGCAGAGCTGCCGGCATAATTGTTGACACCATTTCCGATATCAAAATGAGCGGCATCGGGAAAAGGCCCCCTGTAATTTAAATGGGTAGCTACAGCAGATTTCCATAGCCAACTGTTGCCGCCTTGTTGTATTGCACCTAAGTGAAACCCGGTATTGTACGTTATTGGATTATAACTTGACTGTGTGCAATAATCATAAAAAATAACTTTACCGGATGAAGTAACATAAGTATTTCTAAATCCAATTTTTGGTAATGGCCCTGTGTCCTGTAGCTTAGATATATCTGCCAGCACTTGCGGAGTATTGCTCCATATTGGGTTGTTAAAATTATCAAACCCCTGAAATGCATACCGGATTAAACCATTTGTTAATAACGATCCGTCACTTTCTATATTACATTGGGCCATACCGGCGGTGGTAAACCTTAAAGAATTGTTGCTTTGAAATTCTACAAGGTAGTAAAGGTTCCCTTGCCGGAGAAAGCCAAACGTCCTCTTAACACCTGCTGATGTAAGGGTTATAACGTTAGTAAATTTAACTGTTTTGTCATAAGCCGATGAAATGGTTGCCCCCCAGTTTTTGACCAATTGCCATCCGGTAGTGCCTGTTAATGGTTGGCTGTTGTTAATTTTGAATTCCAAATACGATGCCCCAACTCTTGTGTTGTCATTTTTATCGGCCCAGGTTGAGTAACATGACCCCAACGACATGATAGTTTCAACAAATGTCCTGTTTGCCGCATAATGTTGTACCCGGTAGTTCCCCGGGTCATTGACCCAAAAAGATCCGTCCGGCTGAAATGCAATAAACACCTGAAAATTATTGGTCCAGCCATCATTAATTTGGCTCCTAACATCATTAAAATAAAATTTGTTGTTAGTGACTGTGGCATCTGTCATATAGCCACCGGGTGTCCCTAAGGTCCAGGAAGCTTTGCCCGCTGAATTATCGAAAGCTTTTACTTGTTGGCTGGAAAGGTCCGCGTCAGCTACTGCTAAGGTGCTGTTATCGGGAGATACGGCCAATGCAACAGGGGCTAATACGCTCGAAATAGTAAGTAAAGGGGACGAGAGGGTGCCATTTGAGTTCACCTGGTATTTGCTGATCCTTGTTACGCTATTAATGTCAGACACCATCCACAGGTTTCCCTGCATATCGGTGCATAAAGCTTTTGGATTGTTTACTGAGAGTGTTTGGATCAATTGACCTGTTCCCTTATCCAAAACGGCAAGTTGGTTTAACCCTGCCCTTGCAACAAATAAAAAACGTCCGTTGCTTTGAACGGCCAGGCCCGTGATTACGGAATTAGTTTGATTAACAAGATTAATCACGTTAATTGCCCCCCTATATTTGGGTGTAAAAGAAACACCATTAGGAAAAGCAACGTATGAATCATCACTGACATTTGTGCCAAATACAAAGGTGTTGCTAATTGCATTTGCATCAGCTGCTGCCCAGTAGACGGTTTTCCCGTCATTGACCACCATGCCAGTATTTGCTGTGGATGTGTTAAAAGGTATGAAGTTAATTGTACTTTGAGGCTTGGAGAGCAATAACTTAGCGTAACTTGGGCTTCCCTCACTGTATCCGGTGCCATAATAAGCAGTGCCATTAACTACGGTCATCCCAACCATACAAGCATAATAGCCCCTATGAACGGTATTTCCTGTATCAACATCAGATGTATTGCCGATGGTCCCCTGCCAGGTATATTTAACATTGCTGGATACCACCTTAACTATGTAGTTACCTGCAGGAACAGCATTTCCTATATCATCTTTACCATCCCATTTTATATTATAAGTACCTGCGTTATAATTTACATTGGACCACAATGTCCTTATCAATGTGCTATCGACACTATTGTAAACTCCAGCGCTTGTTACTGCGGCATTGTTTAACGTAAAAGTATATGGATTTGAGGTTAGGAAGGTGTTTGTATTTTGCCCCGAAACAGATGTTGGAAAATTAAGTAAAGCTATTGTAACAAATACAATTAACCCTAACTTAAAAAACGATAGAAAAAATAATTTTCCTTTATTTCTTATTATTTTATTTAAAATTGACTTACCAAAAAACATTACTAATCTTTTATTGAATATGATGATTAAACCCTGAAGGGTTTTACGACCAGATAATTTTTATGTTTCGGATTTTATAAATAATCTTTTAAAAAAGCTAAAATCTAAAAGTTCACTTGTGTCATAAATATAGGGATTATAAATTAATTGAAAGGTCAAGTAATTTAAAAGAGCCAAGACTTTGTATTTTTGATATTTTCTCAATATTGCCCAGATTTAAATGTTTTGATGTAACAATACCTAAATCGGATAATATTAAAAAATGCAAAAGGGAATCATCGTTTGGCAAATGCATCGGGATATAAAGAAGCTTTCATCAATTGGAAATTTATCAATGATGATGCAGGCATTAAACCAAAGAGACTTTACCCTACAATTTTAGATTGATTAGATTGACATGATATTGGTACCATTTTGTACTAAAGAACGAAAATGATTGATAGAATTTATTTAACAACATAAATTCTCGACTAAAGCTTTGGCAGTATCTTCAATGCTATATCCAACTAAGCTTTGTTTAGCCCAGTCGAAATTCCTTTGGAATTTTGAAAGATAAGCAACTTCTTCAGCTAACTTGATGGGGTCCCCATCTTTAAAAATTCTAAATCTTTCCGTCTTACCGAAATCAGCGCTGCAACCAACAGCATCGCTTACAACAACGCTACAACCCGCTTGCATAGCTTCATTTGCAACAAGTCCCCATGTTTCACCCATCCTACGTGATGGCAAAACCAGAACATCCATTGCCAGGTAATGCGATGCAATCTGAGATTGGTTTACAAAACCCGCAAAAAATGTACGGACACCAAACTGCTGTAACGCTTGCCCGGCCCTTGATATTAATGATTTTTCGAGTTCCCCGCTTCCCATAAAATAAATCACCATGCGAACGCGCAATTCGTCGGGTAAATGTTTAAGCATTTCAAACAAGATTTCAGGATTCTTTTTGGCTACAAGTTTCCCAGAAAAACCGACCACAAAATCATTGCTATTTATCTGCGCCTTTTCCCGGGCGGCCAAGAGTTCCCTGGACTTTTTAAGGTTATCCCAACCGGAATATCGATCAATCGTCCCATAACGTGCTGGCACAAGCTTAGACTCGGGTACACCATGCCTGAGATAGTGCTCCTTATTAAGTTCCCCAATGTAAAAAATCTGGTTAAATCCTTTATAAGTCACATAATACATTATATAGCGGATAAATGATTTTATTTTTGATCTATGGGCAATAGCTTCATCCTGTGTTTCACACCGCAGCCATAAAGGCACACCTTTGAAACGGGAAATAATGTAAGCAACTATGTCATATTTGTAATTCAGTCCGGTTAATAATATCGCTGTAGGTTTGAGCTTATTTATCAAGGGCCTTACACCTTTACCTGTTAACGAGCCCCATCCGGAAAGTGGCTTTCCCTTTTCGCAATTTAAAATAGTATATCTATACCCTTCGAGAAGAGGGTCATCCCAAGAGAATGTCTTACCAAAACCTGGATCTGTATAACCTGTGACCGAACAGTCTGAAGCATAAACCACATGTACACAATTTTTCTCTATTTGCCCCATAATCCTCCAAATTGGCACTCGGTACTGAACTGGATGTGAATCGAAAACAAGTAATTTCTCGTCCATGTAAATACTATATTAATACTACTATTTGATATCCGCGAACTTATTAGATCCCCTCAAAATTCAGCATTGGAGGTTCTTTATTAACTGGAATAGAATGCATATTATCTATTCAGCGTCAAATTCATCAGTTGGGGATGCTAACGTTTCTTTCATCTCCATAGACCTATCGTTTAAGGATGCCAGCAAAAGCCCGCCAATGAGTGTACTAAAGCCCAATGATGATGGCTGTGCCCATTCCCCCTGGGGTATTATTATTATTCCAAATGATAATAGCATCCACGGTAACAAATCTTTTACGGCAAATTTTCTAATAGATCTTATAGTCAAATCAAAAGAAAACCCCATTCTGATCGAAATGACTATAATACCCAAAAAGGCCCCCAGTTCTCCTATTATTCTCCCCCAGTCTCCTTCACCTAACAGACGTCCTGAAGCACCGGTCAGTAAAACTCCGGCTACCGCGGAACCGTAGCCAAGTCCATAACCCCAAAAAGGAGTTTTATCATTATTAAAAAGTGCCCCAAAAATACCTCCCAAATATCTATCTAATAAAACGCCTTTTAATCCCCCTTCAGTTTCATTTGCGCCGTTAAAACGAGCGGTAAAAGCACCTATTGCCGTACCAAAACCTGAAAATTGGAACAGGATTAACAAAACAATCCCACCTAAAACAACGGCAATTATCATTTTACTAAAATACTCCGGTTTTCTTAAAACCGTGGCAAAAGCAAAAACTATCCCTACTGCTACTTCAAAAAACAGGGAACGACTTATAGAATAAGGGACGGCGACAAAAAGGCAAATAGTTGCAATTGTTAGGACCCTTTTATTTAAATGTCCAGGGGTTAACAAAAAATAAAAAACAAATGCACTTACAAGGCCATAAAAAAGCGTTGTGCCTGTAATAAAAGAAAACGTGCCAGGTGGACGAAAGTAGTCACCTGCCCCGCCAAACGTTGCTGTTAAATTATCGCCTACACCTTTATTTACAAATGCAGTAGGAGAACTGCGAAATTGAAGTATGATAAGGGCGGTCATAGGAATGGCTATATACAGAATTATTTTCCCCATCTTTATAACATCTTCCCGTGTAAAAACATTTCCAATTACAAACATGACCGGAAAGTGGACTACAAAAATACGTACCCCATATAAAGCGACATACAGATTACCGTGCCCGGCAAACATAGCAAGGTAAAGTGATACAAAGCCAATGATGACCATCGCATACATATAAAAATTAGAGGGCAACACATTACGTTTTATGGCTGTTATTATTAGCCATATCGCAACAGGGTCTCTTATGAGCAATAATGGAGATGATAGCTGTGGAATTATCCACCTGCGTAAAGCACCTTCAAATATAAGCAGTAAAAAATAGAGCCAGATCCCTTTTTTTATTACCAGATTGGGATCTTTGCGGTTTTGAAAAAAAACATCGTCGGATGATACTGCTGGATCATTTACAAATTCATTTATAAGCGTGGGAGTGTTAAGTGACATTAATATTCCTTATAAACAGTTAAATTTTACTTTTGAACACTGATTGAATTTTATATATTAAAAAAACTACGATCACCTGTTATTTTGGTTCCGGTAACTATTACAAAGTAAAAATACTGTTAATTACCAAAACTTTTATAAAACTTTTGCCACGGCGTTTGTTAGTTCCCTCTCATACATAGCCCATGGTCTTTGCCTGGCAGTTTGCAAAGCTTCAAGACCAATCTTTTTAATTAAACCTGGATTAATAAGCAACCTTTCAATAGCAGCTTGAATTGCATCAGTTGAACCAGCCTGAATTAACCATCCGTTTTGATCATTAACAATAAAGTCAGGGCCAGCTGTTCGGTCCGTCGTTATTACAGGTGTCCCCTGGGACATAGCTTCCGTTATGACCAGGCCAAAACCTTCAAAAAGAGACGGGAAAACTAATACGTCACAATCTCTCATTAGCGCTAGTATATCACTGTGTGACAAAGAGGGTATCCATTTATGTTTTGAAAGGGCCTGATTCAGTGCCGAACAGTCATTATTTTTTTTAGTCCCAACAAGTGTTAATTCTACATGTGTTTTTAAATTTTCTACCGCTTCAAAAAGATTTGCAATTCCTTTTCTTTGTGAAAGGCTCCCAACGTACAAAAGTTTTAATGCTGCCTTACCTTTAACCGGATAATATCTATCATCACTGCTTGTAGGTGGAAAACCATAAGGTATCACTTGTATATTTGACAAATGCCCCGGATAATCTTTCAATGTATTAGCGCTAAATGTGCTGGCAACCAGAATCAAATCTGCAAGTTCCAATTCTTTGTCCTTTCGCAATGTTTTCTGCTCAGAATCCTTAAGGCCGCTCATAGTAGAAGCCCATTCAGGCCATTTGTCCTTTTCAGGTTCCAGGAGTCTGTGTGCCGCACGCCAATAGCCAATGGGCAGGTCGTATATACATTTTAACCCTAATTTCTTCGCTTCGACAAAGGAATACTCTGCAACATCTTCATAACAATAAACACCGCCTATTTTTTTTTTTTTTGCGCTGCCCAGGTGTGACGCGACGTGCCGGTCCAAATTTTTACATACTGAATCAATATAAAACAAACCTTCCGGGCCAACTAATTTTGAAAAACCCATTTTGGTTGCCGACAGACGCCCCAATTCAAACCATGGCCAGGATTTAATAAATGGTTTAAGTACAGGATCAAACCTCCGACGCTTGATTTCGGCAAATGGTTTTAAACCACCGATATTATCCAATAAACTCCCAGGAAAAACCCCCATTGACACATAAAATTCAGCTAGTAGGTTTTGGTCAGCAAGGCCACGTAGTGCGCTTTTTACATTTGCATTCCCGGTTAGATGAGATACGATCAGCTTCATTATTTACAATTTAATTATACCAAAACAAACCATTACGTCTTTAAATAATCGACCTACTATTAAGGTGTTTTATCCTAACAACCAAGCTCTATTTGGGGCTAAAAATTCACACGGGTTATAATCAAGGCATTCCGAGCGAGTTTTTGAGATTGGGCTTGCAGGATTACCTACAACAATGGCGTTTTCAGCTACAGATTTGCTGACTACAGCCCTCGCGCCAATTACTGCCCCACGTCCGATATGCACTCCTGGCAAAATGATAGCCCCTGTTCCTATCCAAACGTAATCATCGATTACTACTTTCTTTTTTATATGGTTCCATTTAGGATCCGAAACGTCATGAGATGCGGTTAAAATTTCAACTCCGTCATTTATACATACCCTATCCCCTATTATTATTTGGTCGTGAAGCGCCATCTGTACCCGACCAATAAATGTAAAATTACCCACGAATAAATTTTTTTTTTGTCCGTCAGCTTTTACATTTCCAATCTCCGCTGTTTCACTTATTACCGCGCCATCCCGGATCATTCTAAAACGACGAAAATTTCGCCGTAAGAGCGATGGCAGCGAAAATATCCTTTTCCCCCACGCCCTGAAAAAATTGCGTTCCCCAAATGCGAAACGGGCCCTATGCGACCATAGATAACTAATACTTGCCATATTTAAGCGCCATTTAAATTTGCAACAAATTGATGCGTTATAACCGAAATATTATTATTTATTGGTAAATCAATTTTATTCCTAAGAATTGATGCCAAATTTCCTTTTTTATAAACCATTATTCCTGCCGGCAACTTTGCATCAAAGTCTTTCGGCTCCCAAGGAAACGGGAGGCAAATGACAGGCAGGCCATGTTCAAGCATAGCTGCAACCGATCCACTCTTTTCGATTAATGCTACCGGCGTGGTTGACAGTCCTATTGAGGCGCCCCCCAGCACCTTTGAAATATTATCTACGGGTTGTTTACCCAGTACATTCACCCTGACCCCAGCATCAGCCCACTTATCGGCCCAGTGTTTTTGTTCGCTTCCGCAGTGTCCAATAATTGTCAGATACATTTCAAAGCCATTTTTTTCGGCATAACAGGCCGCCTCACTGGCAAAATCCTCCACAGGCGCATTGGGAAATATATTCCCGAATGAAACAAAGGTTATTGTCGGTTCACGCTTAAAAGACATTCTTTCATCCCTAACATAAGTTACCGGAATGTTGCCAAATAAAGGAAGATGTTGGACGATAAACCCTAATTTAGTCAACTGCTTCTGATAAAGGCCTGTATGTGTGTGAATAACTCCGGGATTTAAAGTAGAAATTAACGACTTTATTAATCGTCGTTGAATTACTCCCCATAAAGAATGCTTTTTTGATGATTTTTTTTCCATTCCTAGCCATAACTCATGAAACATGATATGCCATCGTCTTCCCAGGCCAAGGACGGCTAACTGATTGCTCAGCCCAAATGGAAGCCCCTTGGGATGGAACCCAAAAATTACAAATTGGAGGCTTAACCATTCAGGATCAAAATCTTCAATAAATTTTTTTTGCATAGCCAATCCTGGCTTTCATTGGCCAAACTGAAGGCAGGCGCAATACCGCTAATTTAGTTCCTTCGGACTGCTGAATATCATTAAATACATCAGAAATATATTTATCATTAAGAGATACCACCGCTGAAAAATGACCCTGGCGCACCAACTCTGCCGCCAAACGCCGCGTATAATCGCCTACGCCATCTCGCCCAGGCTCCAAAGAGCTACATAAAAAGACAACTTTCACGATTATTATTCCAATTATTATTACTTGGTAAATAAGTTAAGTTCATAATACTTGAAATTAAATTATTAACATATGTCTTATTGATTCTATTATTTTTATAAAAGTTGACCACCTGATTTAAACCTTAATTTAGTTACAAAACTGATAATTAACATTTGACGTTTCATTAACCGCTATCATTTACAATGTATCTCCATTTTTTCACCGGTCACATATCTTATAAAAGAGATCCATTGAGGCCGGGAGGGTTAAACGCGCCCTCTTTATCTTGAGTTTAGCCAAACTCAAGGTAAGCAGGGTTGGAAGTGCATAGTCAAAGAGCATGTTCTTAATAAGAAATAACACCGTTAAAAGTCCTTTATATCGTTTTAGGACCCCAACAATTAAATTGAGGGTCGATAATATCGTGAAACCTTCACAACCTAACTGATTTGTAAATGATCGCTAACTGTTTATTTTAAAGCGCCAACGTTTTTTTTGTAAAAAAAATAAGCACGATAAACTATTTTAAATGAGTACTCCTTTTTGAAAAGACCTTTTAAAATTTCACTTACAGTCAGAAACTGGTTTCTTAAGGACCTACGATGGTAAAAAGACAGCATAAGCATCGAAAAAATCCGTGCCGAACTTATGATCTGCATTGAAGATACTGATCGGTTGTCTGCGTCATAATGATGTATTATAAACGTACTGAGTAAAGGCTTAATAACGAATTTTTTATTAAATAATCTGGCCCCATATTCCAAATATACTATCCCAAATTTAAATATTTCAAAATTTAGTATATTATCGTCAATAACTTTTCTCGGATAAATTGTGGCCCCGCAAGAAATGCCATAATAGTCGTTCATGTCTTTTGGTAAATAGGAATAACCGCGCGGGTGAAGTTGACCAGGAATAGGGGCCGGTTGATCCATATTTATTTCTGTTGGAATGTATTCCCCTATTGTCCATATCACGTTGAAATCCTGCTTAATGGCTTCCAGACAAGTTTTAATATGATCCTCCGGAAATTCATGATCATCATCCATTGTCCTTATATGGGTCCCTGTGCAGTGTTTGGCAACAAAGTTCCTATTTGCATAAAGACCTTTATGTGGTCCGGACATATATTTACATCCAAATCTTTCGGCCAGTCTTTTGTTTTCTACTATAGCTTCTGCATTGTCAGAGTCATCGGAAATCAATACTTCATAAGGTGAAACTTGTTTAGATAGACTACTTAAAGTCCGTCTTAAACTATCCGGTCTATTACGGGTAACTAGAGCCACCGAAAGCTGTACTTCCATTTTATTTTTTTAATTTGTTAAGAGCGTTTATAAAAACGCCCAATGAAATTAGCAAATGCTATACTAATACGCTTACTTTTTATTTTTGATTTGCTGTATACTGGTATCGGACTAGATGCATAAACCCAAAATTCCTTTTCCTGCATTGACGGCACTACGCCGTCTAATGCAGACAAAATAAATTTCTTTTTCCAGGGCTTAGGCGATTTATTAGCATGAGACATCGTAGACCCACCATATATAAAGTCCATCGCATGCGGCCCCATTTCGCTAATCGGAGACCCACTACACATTGCAGTAATATTTAATCCATCCTGATCACTGCAAAATATTGATGTTTTATCATCAATATCCATGACCCTGGGGTCAAATTTATGATATTTAACTGCCACATCGATGATATCTATCCAGGTTTTAACAAATTCCAGGTGCAATCGGGAAACACCGCAAAACCCTGCGTTGATATACGAATACAAATTTCGTGTAACCTTTCGGCCGCTTTGTTCTATTATCTCATTCCACATTTGGCGCATTGGGTGACTCGGGGCCATGTCATGATTAACAATTTCATGGACCAGGCCTACACCGAAGGTTATCCATTTCTCAAAAAAGCTCCATCTGCATTTAATAACTATATCCGGATCAAAATACATAATACCATTCGCCTCTTTCGCTATCCCTTCCATAAGGGCTAACATAAAATATGGTTTATACACACTAAAATGGAAATGGGTTTCAACTGGAAGAAAATGTAATTGAATGCCTTCACCAATAGTCAGGGTTTTTGTCCCGTTCCATCCGATTGTTGGATTATCTTTGGACAAAGAGGCCCAATCCGGAAGCGTTCCCCTGTAACCAGCAAAAATTTCACCTCTGAAGCCATGATAGTGGAGTGAATTAGTTAGGCCGGCAACGCCTTTATGGTAGTGCCCTTCAAAAAGTGTGCAAACAACTGATGACATATAAATAAGCTAAGTTTTTAAACAGCTAAAAAATATTTTATGCTATGTAAATGATCATCCTTTTTATTGATATTAAGCCACCATAAGCACGCTTTCTGTTTAAAGTTGTTATACATTTCAAACCGCTATAACGACCTTATTTTATAAAAAGTGTATACTAAATACATAGTCACATCAACCAAACCGATAAATATATTTAAAATTAATACCCCTTTAAGTGTTGAAACATCTAAAAGCAGAATTCCAATAATTATTGATAACAGGTTCAAGGAAATAGAGATTAATGGATTTACTGTCCATCCCCTTGATGTACTCAAACTGAAACAAATTCCGGCTATTAAATTAATACAACTTACTGCTACGTTTAATACAACTTCTGTTCTTAGGGTGGAATAATCCTTTCCTAAAACCCATAATGTTTCGGATGGAAAAAGCCAAACGATACCTATAACACAACAACTAATTAAAACCAAAACAAGTTGTATCTGCACGTAACGATTAAAAATAAGTTTTGAATTATCGGGGATGCGGGCAAATCTCGGGAGAATAAGCGTTCCATTAAGCACGGTCAAAACAGTTAAAATCATCGAGAGACGAGATAACGCACCAGCTTGGGCAATACTTTTCGTAGATCCAAAAATCGAAATAATCCATATAGTGATTTGCCCTGATAAGCAATAATAAATTGAGCCAGGAATGATTCTTTTTACAACAGAAAGAATTTCCTTTTTAATAACGGGATCAGGTTTCTGTTCCGGATCAGCATATTCGGCAGAGATTTTCTTTAATTGTAAATTGGCCCATATCCGTGGGACTCCATTTCCCAATATTGCGATAAAAGTCCATGGAAATAAAAACAGGGAAATTGTAATCATAAAAAAACGCGCAATTCCCGTTGCCAACTGGTTCTTCTGCAGCCTTTTAATATCTTGGTGTAATTTTAACGGTATTTCTAATATGTTATCCGATAAAGCGGCGTAAAAGGTTGGAATTATTGATAACATAATCAATAAAGTAAACATAAGGCCAGCCCCATGGTGTCGCAATAAATAAAATAAAATAGGTAATGAAATTATTAGGCTCCATAACGCAAATTTTCTTCTCAGGTCAAGCCCGGTATTCACAACGACACCAAATTTCGTGCGGTCCAGCCAAACTTTGGCCCCCTGGGACATTACCCCCGAAGAAATACCGCCATCAGCTAATACAGTCATCGTCCCCAGCATAGCGTTTGCAAGTGTATATAAAGCATATTCTTTAGTGGAAAGTATCCTGATAATGAGAATACCACTTAATAAACCAATAACCTGTATAATAATCTGAGAAGAGCCAGTAATTGAAATAAGCTTTCCCCTCTCCATTACCTTTGAATAATTAAGTTTTTTTTTTTGTAAACCTGCAACTCTCTGGCCCATCTTAAAAATGTAATTCATATTTTAAGAGATTCTATATAAACCTTCATGATTCATGTTTTGACATAGTGATTTGATATTTCATCAATGTTTAGTTTCTTAATGTATTTAATTTTTCAAGTAGCTGTAGTATACTTTGTTGATGTATATTCGCTCCAGCCGTTTCCCTTACTATGATTAGGGCTGGCTGTATGTTTACGAGAAAATACACCTAGTTTGTTACTTTCGGTCGACATCACCTATAAATAGCACTGGTGTAGGCCAACGTCATTAGTTTTATCTGCCATTATTTACCGTCAGTTAAATGGCTGTTTAGTCGAGGCTCAACGCCCATTGCCACCAATCCTATACCGCAGCAACAATATCCTTCAAATTCAGGATTAGCCTTTTTTTGCGAATCAATTCTTCTATGTTGCATCGCTGTAACCACTTTTAATTTCACTAGCAAATATTTTCTCCAAACAAATTGGTGTCATGTCAAAGCTTGCAAGTGATTAATTTATGTAATTCCTAACTACAAATAGATACAAACATTTTAGCAATCATCTTCATCAAGGAAATAGGGCCAAGTTGAAGCTGGTCCTTCATTTTGCAATTAGTGCATAGCGAGTATTAATCGCAAATATTTCAAGACTAAAACC
>Ga0206898_10035_pt2 | contig 38567 bp, 23 predicted proteins | sample Alteio_BWOrgHeat_50_FD_153237 | JGI IMG/M metagenome (GOLD analysis project Ga0206898, IMG submission 153237) | Enriched cells from forest soil in Barre Woods Harvard Forest LTER site, Petersham, Massachusetts, United States -... | ecosystem: Environmental > Terrestrial > Soil > Temperate forest >...
TCTACATATAACTGATTTTCATATTGATTCACCGATGGGTGACACAGAAAACTTGCGTGGAGGATTCTATCAAGAGTTTATAGACAATCTTTTTACTTTAATTGAAGAGAATAAATTGGGTAAAATTGACTTTGTTGTGAATACAGGAGATTTCATAAATGTCGGTAAAACTGAAAATTATGAACATGCAAAAAAAGTATTAGACTATATTTTAAAAAGGGCCAATCTAACTAATCAGGAGGTTGCCGTATGTATAGGAAACCATGATTTCAAAATGAAAGAGTCTGGAACTTGGGAAGAAAAAACAAAAGCCTTTAAGGACTTTAGCAAAGAATTTGTTCCTGGTGAACTTGTTGCTGAAGTTTTTCGGGCGCAACTGTTTTACAACAGAGGCTATGATATACAAATTCTAATTATCGATAATGCTTCACGAGAGGAAAATATAAACGAACCCGTTCTATTAACCACAAAACAACAAGACGACATAATAGGCCTAGCCAGGAATTATATCAAATCACAAAATTTGATTGTTGTTTCACATTATCCAATGTTGGTTTTTCCTATGTCCAAATACGTATCTGAGGATCAAGATTGGGTGAAAGAGCATGTTTGGAAAGCTGGACACAATATTCAACATCGATTATCGCAGCTTAGACCACAGGGAAAAACATTTTTTCTATGTGGTGATGGGCATATACCGGACGCTTTTCAGAGTGGCAATAAAATATTTGTGATGACGGGGCTTTTAGGCGGAAATTATACAAAAAGAACTTCGGACGGAAAACCGTTTTTCATGCAAACCCAAGCCAGGATTATTAAGTTTGGAGAAGATTCAACAGTAAAGTTGTCAACTTTTAATTATAAACCTGGCGGTTTTGATTATGACGTGAGTAGCGGTATATGGGAATACGAGATTTCAAATATCCGCGAGGTGATTGATAAAGCCAAACCGGTGATGGAAAAAACTTCATCGCGGACATTAATACTAAGTGACCCCTTAGAAAAGGAAATCATAAACAGGATCAAGCGGGAAAGACTTTATAAACTAGGAAGATTTGTCACTTCTTCTGAATTTCACTCAATGTCTTGGGTTTCCATAAACCGATTGTTTGAGGAACAACAAATTTTTGTAAGTTTAATAGACAAAGGTCTAGAATGGTTGAAGCAGATAATTAAAGAACAATCTCAGGCATTAATTATCGGGGTTGATTTTTACGGTGCTATGATTGGTGCTCATCTCGCAATTAGAGCAGGGTGTAAAAATGAATGTTTTACAAGTCGCTATCTAGAGAGTGGTGACAAAGAGCCTATCTTAAATCTCGTTTATACTATAAAAAGTATTGCCGATATTAGAGACATCATATTTGTGACGGATGTGGTTTCTTCTGGTCAATCTGTCTTAAACATCATCGGCCAAATTGAAGCCTTATTTGAGGAATTAAAGAAACAAAAGTTAACTGTTAGGTATCATAGTATATCAGTTATTTCGGATACCAACATTATGCGGGATAATTTTGACAGCAAAATGAGTAGTATTAAAACTGCTTGTGGCTCTTTAAGAATGCCTATAATTAGGTCAAATGAATTGCCAGACACGGATATATTAACTAGCAGAATTGATTTTACCAGCTAGGATGAAATTTGGAAACTGCTTTTATGGAGATTTTTCATGTCTTACAAATAAGATAGTGTTGCCACAAATAGTTGGTGGTTCCAAGGGAAATAATACTTAAGTTCTGATTTCAAAATAATATACAAGTTCAATCTTTTCTCTAAAAAGGCTAAAAAAATCTGTCACATCTTTTATTTCTACCAATTCTTTAATTCCATTAGGCTTTTTTCTTAGGACTCGAATTTTGTCGAAAAAGTCATTTATTTTTGAGAATTTGACTGGGCTTTGCCAATAACATATCTTTCTGCCTGTTGATTTTTCTAAATCATAAATCTTTTCTTGGATCTGGGAAGGACTTCTGTTTTTTTCTTTGTAAATAAATTTTAATTTTTTTCTATTTACGAGGCTGAAACAGGCACTCTTTGAGTTGGTAAGTGCAGTTTTCTTGAAATCTTCCCACAAATATGAATCAGTAAGCAACCAGTATTTATTCACATCAGATAAGCATTCCTTAACAAAATCAAAATTCTCAGGCTTACTTAACGATTCATCTATAGCTTTTGATAACAAAAATTTAAAGCCACATACAGTTTTATGATTATATAATTCCAGGTATAATTGAAATCTTGAATAAATAAAGTCTTCAATTGCTCGCAAGCCTTTGGGATCAATTGCTATTCCAATCCAAGTAGAATTCCTTCTTTTATAACCATTGTATTTGTAGCCAATTCTGAGAGAGTTTAGGATTGAATCGATGTTATAGTTGCCATATTTACTTCCGGAGAAATATGAATCCCTCAAGATATAATCCATTTTATCCACATCAATTTCCCCAGAAATAATTGTTTTTAATTCTGTAAGTAACTTAAAAGGAGCATTGGTTATAGCGATTAATCTAAAAAGAAATTTTTCATTGGCTACTCTAGCTAATGGTGTTATGTTTTTTACAAAAGTTGCTATTAAATTCGAAATGTGGGAAATCAGAAGAGTACTCGGTTTATTTTCTGATTTCTCCATAAAAAAAATCACATCGTTAGCCGATATACCAAATTCAGGGATCGTTTTGAATATTTCGTGCGTAATTCGAATGGAATAATGTTCATGTTCAACTTTAGTTGGGATGGATTCGAAATATAATTTATAGTTCTCATCTTTCCATAAATCAATAAACAATTCATTGTTTAAAAGTGAAGATATTTGCTCTGAATGTTCAAATTGATGTGAAAAAGGAGCATGCCCTGTATCATGTAACAAAGCAGCAAGTCTCAAACACCCGTGTAAATAATTTATAGAACCGACCAATTCAGAACTCAAATATTCTTGTTTTTTAAATTGGATAAGATAAGATTTAACTAGACTTTGTAAAAATTTACCGGCCAAATGCATTGTACCAATTGAATGTTGAAATCGAGTATGTTGAGATCCAGGGAATACTAAATTTAGAATATCATTTTGCAATATAAATCTTAGGCGTTGAAATAACGGATGGTCAATAACTAATTGTTCATGAGAAAAAAAATGTATTCCACCGTGCACGGGATCCATAACCATTTGTGTTGGAAGACCAAAGAGAGTATTGTTTTTTAATAACATATTAGAACATTAAAGTGATATGGACTTTAGGTTTGGGTTGAAATATATTTTAGATTTATTTCAATTATTTTTATCCGCCTAAGTTATTAAATATTTATCAACTTGTGCAAATGTCTATATTATAGGTATCTCCAAACCTTGGTGTTAAAATCCGTGCAGAACAAAAGCATCGGGATGCTAGTTTTCATGATAATGCCGGGTCCCTTCTCTCCCAACAAAACCAAAAATTTTTCTGCTTCAAGCATTGAGTTCGCGCTTGGAGCAAGTGCGCTATCTCCGCCCCTCTTCAACCGCGAGTCTGGCGCCAGGCGAAGCGTACAGGCGACTCAGCTCCGTCGACGAATGATTGCCGACACTGCATCCGACCACCCTTTGATGCCTCTGATCATCGGCTCGTAACAAAGAATAAGTATTACCTTCCCCCGCATTAACGATTGAAGCGGATACCGGCCGGTTCGTGGGCCTCAGCGCAGGCCGTGGCTAAGGCCATGTGAAGTATTAGCGTAAAGCGTGGCCCCGCTTCTATCAGCGGGGAAATGCCCTTATTTTGTTAAGTGGCAGAAGCAGTTAAAAAGTGGCAGTATGACCTGTCAATCAGTCGAAAGTCGTGCCTCAAAAATCTACAAAAGGAAAGCCAGACAATGGACTCCCGACTAACACTTCCAATTGCCTCAAATAACTATTGCAACTACGCCCCGCCTTTCGCTTATTGCTCCTTATTCCCATCAAAATTTCACAAAATAGCTCGCGAGACGTTTTTTTACAACGGACGTCAAAGCTTAGGCCGGAATATTTCCTGAGATAGACTGACCGTTTCAGTAATCCTGGTCGATAAATCGTTAAACAGGCGTAACTACACCGGTTATCAAATCAACTATGTAGGATGCTCCGGGGATAAAGGTAACCTTTGCCTTGTGATTGCCTAAATATTGGATAGTGCCATAATAGGTTGTAATGTGTTTTACAGGACTTATGCTCAGGTTATACGCCGTTATAGTGGTTCTAAAACTTGTGGTACCGGCAGTAATATCAGCCGGGCCTGAAGCAAAGTTTACCCTAAGGCCAACTAAATAATAAAGAGATGCGGTTGAATTTGAAGCGAGCGCGTCAGCGTCCCCGGTTCCCACCAGCGAGCTTAGTGAGCCGTCCATTGAAACATACTTATAGGTTTGATCAAGCGCCTTAACAGCATAATTTTGCGTGATTTCGTAGAAGTCAGAAAACAACAAACCACCACTATATGCCACATTTACCAGGCTGTCGCGAACGAGATAACCGTCAACGCGATCCGCATCGCAGGTGTAGGTAAAATGGAAGTTCTCAAAATGCGTTTTAATGGTTTGCTTCTCTATGGTTGTTGTCTTATACGTTGTATCGATAACGGTACCACATAAAGGAACTACGCTGTTAAGTGACAACTTTTTGTTTGCGGCAACACCTGCTTCATTAGGTGAGGTTATGCCTTTGTTTACATCTGTTCCACCGTATTGCCCGGTGATCGACTTGTAAAATTGTGTCCCAATCTGGCTGCTTAGCGCCTTGAAATCAACGGCTGTTGCGGTGTTACTTGCTGCAGGAACATTTGCCTTTTTACACGACGCATACAAGAACACGACGGCTACCAGTACAAACAACAGGCGCGTAAAATTTGGTTTCATATTAAGGGTTTTATGGGTTTAGTTTCAATATAATTACAATAGTAGCTCATTTACAGGACATTAAAGCACACCAAGACGAAAAAATGTCGATTAGTTAGTTTGCTTTCCGCTGCGCATAATATTTCAAAGCAATAATATTCCCCGGCACAGATTTAGTGTTCCATGATTGATGGATGGCCAATGCAGCGCCCATCGCCGTAGCCTGCGCCATGGAGGCCGCAAAAATCTCGATGTCGGGCAAAGCAATGGCGAGTAAATTCATATATACGGCGTTCTTGCTAAAACCGCCATCCACAAAAATACGCTTTACCGAACTTCCTCTTAAAACCATATTTAACGAATACGCCTGCTGCTGCATCAAATCGATGATCAATTGGTGATAAGCTTCAATATCGTTTTCAAACTGGGTAAGGTCGCGGTCTTTAAAATTTGATTCTTTTTGCAGGTGATCCAATGGCTCACCTTTTGGTATTTTAGACCTTAGCGCTGCACCAACTTCGGCATCAAACGCTATAGCCCGGAATTTTATGGTATCCTCTCCAAAATGCGCTGCAATCCGTTTCACCTGCTGCTCATGCTCATAACCTGAAAACACCCTGGATGACTTTACAGGCTTACCGTTAAATTCCAGGTAGCACAAACAGTCGTTTTGCAGTTCGGTATCCGTCAACGGCGAATGATTAAAAGGGTTCATGCTGATGCACCAGGTACCGGTTGATATCAACACAAAGGGCTCATGAAAACTAACCAAATAAGGGATCAACGCGGCAGAACTATCATGAAGTCCTATTCCAACTTCAAACGCCTGTGCCGCAAAATTTGCTTTGATGGTTTCATCGCTTTTTTTGATGGGCGCCATTTTTTTTGTCAGTCCCTCCTGCTCCACCCACTCATGATAACGGTTTTGCGCAAAATCCCACAGTGCCGTATGGCAGCCAATGCTGGTGATATCCGAAAAAAATTGGCCTGATATTAAAAAGCTCAGATATTGCGGCAAATGCAGCGCATATTTAACAGCATTAAAAATTTCAGCTTTTTCGCGTTTTAAACGCAATAGCTGCATGCCGGAGTTAAGACTCCCCAAAATTGGCGAAGCCGTGGCCGCCGCAAACGCATCGTTGCCGCCAAAACGGTCGTAAATATCTTTGTTTAATTCTTCAGGATAGGGCTTCAGATAATTGTATAAAGGCGCAAGCGGTTCACCGTTAGCATCTACATAAACCAGGCTGGCGCCATAGGTGCTGAAATTTACCGCCTTAACATCAAATTGTTTTAATCGGGATATCTCAGCCAGGGAATCAAATACCGATTGCCGCAAACTATCAATATTTTCACACGGAAAGCCATCCTCATCAATCGTTTCAATAAAGCGGGCCGATTTCTCGTAAACAATCTGGTAATCTTCATCAAACAGGAACAACTTTTTGTTGGTTTTCCCTACGTCAAATATGGCAATTACCGGTATTGGCTTCATTTTATAATCCGGTCGATATTGTTTTCAGGCCCCGTTCTGCTATCAGCTTTTTCCGTACAGCAAGACTTCTGAAAAGCGCCAGCGGATTGAGCGCTCCGCCGGCCCGCAATCGCGCTTCGGCAAGCAAAGGCCTTACGTCGGTGCGGTAAGCATCTTGTAAGATTTCCTGCGCCTGCACTACATCATTCTGTTGCTGGGCTGCTTTTAATGCGTCCTGGTCAATCAATAACGCCTGCGCGTAAGCAATTTTTATCGCCTCAACCGACTGTATCAAATCTTCTATCGGGTCCTTCACATTGTGCGATGCATCTATCATCCAGCCAATACTCGTGGCATGGTTCATCCCACGGGCATCCATCCCTTCGACCAGTTCATTAAATATCAGGAATAGCTGGTATGGGTTGATGCTGCCTACCGTTAAATCATCGTCGCCATATTTGGAATCATTAAAATGGAAACCTGCAAGCTTGCCTTCCATCAGTAACAGGGCAACAATTTGCTCGATATTGGTGCTCCCTAAATGATGGCCCAAATCAACCAGCGTTTGCGCCTTGCTGCCCAATTTGGACGACAACAGGTACGATTGCCCCCAATCGCCAATGGTGGTCGAATAAAAATTGGGTTCGTAAGGCTTGTATTCTATCCAAACTTTCCAGTCATCAGGCAGTGCCGCGTATATCTCCTGCAAACTTTCCAATGTGCGTTCAAAGGCCCCGCGCATATTTAATTGTCCGGGGAAATTTGAACCATCCGCCAGCCATACCGATAATGCTTTTGAATCCAGCTGAACGCCATATTTTATCACCTCGACATTATGAGCAATCGCCTGCTGCCGTACCGCTTTATCTACGTGGTTTAAGGAACCATATTTATAACTCAAGGCATCGTTAGGCTGATCCTGGAAAGTATTCGAGTTCACTGCATCGAAATGCAGCCCGTGATGCGCAGCAAGGGTTTTTATCTCTCCCGCATTCTCCGGGATATCCCAGGGGATATGCAGTGATATGGAATTGCTCGACCGGTTTAAGGCATGGATCAACCCCACATCCCCTATTTTCTCCTCCAAACTACGCGGCTCGCCCCCACCCGAAAAACGACCAAAACGCGTACCACCGGTTCCCAAAGCCCAGCTTGGGATAGCTATCTGGAAGTCGGTTAGTTTTTTGAGGATGGTGTTAACGCCCGGAATTCCGGCTGCTACAGCCTCCAATTTCTTTTTGTGCCCTGTTTCAAGCTGGTGATTATGTTCGTCAACCTGGTATTTTTCAATTTCCATAACAGTACGCTTAAGTTTTTTTATGCTGAAATTATCTTGGAAAAGCCATAGCCACACCACCATCAACATTCAACATGTTGCCGGTCGATTTATTTAACAGCCCGCCCACATAGGCAAAACAGGCATTGGCTATGTCCTGCGGTAAAATGACCTGGTTAAGCAACGTGCGTTTGGCATAGTAGGCCGGCAGTTCTTCTACCGTAATGCCGTAAGCTTTGGCCCTGCCTTCGGCCCATCCGCCAGCCCATATATTGCTGTCACTGATCACTGCATCCGGGTTTACCACGTTTACCCTGATACCATCGGCACCCAGTTCGGCGGCGTTCAATCTGCTTAAATGTAACTGCGCGGCTTTGGCGCTGCCGTAACCCGCATTATTGGGGCCGCTGACCAGTGCATTTTTACTGACGATGTTAATCACATCTCCCCCAATAGCCTGTTTTTGCATCACGGCCGTCGCTGCCTGTGTCACAAAAAATTGCCCTTTTACCAAAACGTCGTATAACAGGTCCCAGTCCTTTTCGCTATGCCCGGCTATTGATTTTGATATGGATAAGCCGGCGTTGTTAATCACAATATCCACCCCGCCAAATGCCAGTGCGACCTTTGCCATGGTTTCCTGTATTTGCGCTTCGCTGGTCACATCCAGAATCGCGGTAGCATAGGCGTCTTTCCCGTACAGCTCTTTAAACTCGTCGGCAGCGCCTTCAAGGCGTTCGGCATTCATATCATTCAGCAGCACTACCGCGCCTTCTTCCACAAATTTTTTGGCGATGGCTTTACCAATGCCACCCGCGCTGCCGGTTATTAAAGCTATTTTTCCTGATAGCGCTTTGGCTTTGGGCATGCGCTGCAATTTAGCCTCTTCGAGCAGCCAATATTCAATATCAAAAGCTTCCTGTCTTGGCAGCGATGTATATTCCGAAATGGCCTCCGCGCCTTTCATCACGTTAATGGCATTGGTATAAAATTCAGCCGCTACCCTGGCGGTTTGTTTATCTTTTGAAAACGAAAATAACCCTACCCCCGGATACAAAATGATAACCGGGTTGGTATCCCTTATAGCCGGACTATCGGCATGCTTGCAGGTATTGTAATAATCGGTATACAACTGCCGGTAAGCTTCAAAGGCAGGCGCCAGGCTGGCCTTTATTGCGGCCGTATCCGACAAATCTTCCCCCGGCTCCAGCTCCAGCACCAGCGGACTTATCTTGGTACGCAGGAAGTGATCCGGGCAGCTGGTTCCCATAGGCGCCAGGCGGTCCAGGTCATTGGAGTTGATAAATTCCAATACGCGCGCATCATCTGTAAAGTGTCCTATCATATGCTTTTGGCTCGAGCAAAACCCGCGAAGTACAGGCGCAATTTTTGCAGCCTGCTTTTTCCGATCGGCCTCCGGCAGGCTTTCAATCTTCTTACCCCCAAATACGGGGCCTTTTTTGCCATAGTTTTGCTCCAGGTATTCGGCGCAGCGTTCAATAACTTCAAGGGTGTTAATGTAGCTCTCGTAAGCAGTATCGCCCCACGTGAATAAACCATGCGAACCAAGCATAATCCCGCGTATTCCCGGGTTTTCGTCCAGGCATTGTTTCAGTTGCAGACCGAGCTCAAAACCCGGCTTTTTCCACTCCACCCAGCCTATAGTACCGCCAAACAACTCCTGCGTTATCTTTTTACCATCTTTTGCTGCCGCGATAGCAATTGCTGCATCAGGGTGCAGGTGGTCAATATGTTTAAAGGGTAAAAAGCCATGCAAAGGGGTATCAATCGATGGCGCTTTTGAGTTAAGGTCATATATACAATGATTGAAAAGTTCAACCATTTCGTCTTCAAAGGCAACGCCGCGATAAACATTTTTTAAACTGCGCAGACGTTCCACATAAAGTGCAGCCAAACCACTTTTCTTCAGCGTGCCAATATCCCCGCCCGATCCTTTAATCCACATCACTTCAACATTCGCACCTGTTAATGGGTCCTTGGCTATGGTTTTGCAGGAGGTATTGCCGCCACCGTAATTGGTTAGCCGTAAATCGGCGCCCAATAAATTCGAACGGTATACCAGCAAAGCTACTTCGTCATTTTTTAGTTTTTCGGCTTCCGCCTCATCCCATAAATAGCTTACGTATTTAAAATCTTTGGTATTTGCTGACATGTTTTTTTATTTTTTGTTCACCGCCGCATTGCACGATGTTAGGATTAATACAAGTGCAATATAACAATATAGGTAACGTTGTTTTTAAAAAGAAAATTTCCGGGGCCTATGCAAGTTTTCATTGTTCACTGCTTTTATGCGGCCCAATTGTCAAAGTTAAAACTTACGTCTAAAATAATTGAAATAATCGCCAGTATGTTACTTAAACGCAGGTATAAGCCCACTCCACATAATAATTGTGATTAATAAAATGCACCGCTATATTTACCCTATCAGATTTCCTTACCGCCATTCATGATCAAAACACGATCCTTAATTATTTTTTTTACATTACTCCTCCCGTGTTTTCTTTTCGCGCAGCCGGCAACACCCGTTACTGATTTTTCAAAAGTCGATAGCCTGGCCATGACCGTAAAATACGACGGTGATATCGCCCGTCTCACTAAACAGCTAACAGATCCTTTCGCAGACAAATTATTAAAGGTGAGGGCAATCTTCAGGTGGATAACCGATAACATCGAATACGACTATAAATTCTACAACAAAACCTCTTATAAAGGAAAAGAACCCAAGCCATTTGAGTGCTTTGGTGACAGCATGACCTGCGAAACCAAAAAACAGGTATGGGAAAATAGCTACATCAACAAAGCGCTCGATAATAAAAAGGCCGTTTGCCAGGGATATTCGATGCTTTTTGCGAGGATGTGCAAAATTGCGGGGGTTGAAGCCGAAGTGGTGCCCGGATACATCAGGACCCAATATTACGAAGTGGGTAACATGGGCGATCTGGATCATGCCTGGAATAGTGTGCTCATTAATGGCTCCTGGTATCTGGTGGATGTCACCTGGGCTGCCGGTGGCTGCACAGCGGATGAGGACGGAAAATTGCTGGCCTTTGTAAAACGCCTTAACGAATACTACTGGCTAACGCCGCCTGCCGATTTTGCAAAAAACCATTATCCCGAAGAACCAAAATGGGTGCTGATAGCCAATTATAAGCAGGATGATTTTGCGGCTAACCCGTATTATGCATCCGATGAAGTGGGAAATATAAAGCTGATCTCGCCTAAATCGGGCATCATTATTGCAAAAAAGGGTGACACCATCCGCTTTAAATTAAAATATAGCGGTCATTTTGATGAATTGCAGATCAACACCAATATTTTTCAAAACCCGGATGTGTGGATGCTGGAATACATCAGCAAACACAAAGCAATGAGGGTGCCCGACACCTTAGCTATCAAAAAACAGCAATACGTTAAATACCGGCAAAACGGCGATACCTACGAGTTTGCCTATATCGTAAAAGACAATACCCTGGAGTATCTCGAGATTTTGTTTGACAAACGTCGCGTGATGCGGTTTAAGGTGAAATCTTCGAGATAAAACCTCTCCGCTGCGATATAATCCCTCCTAAATTTCACATCTATGTGTCGCAATATCATTACAATTTTATTTATGCAATCGATTGCAGTATATTTAAATTTCTTTTAGATTTACAAACCTTAATTCCGGTTATAAACAAAATTCCTTTTTTAAACGATATGAAATCATTGTGCCGATTTTTTATTGCCGTTGTATGTTTCTTGATATGGAACCTGCCTAATAACGCGCTGGCCCAGGTTCGCCTGCCGCAATTAATCGGGAACGGGATGGTTTTACAGCGGGATGCCAATATAACGATATGGGGATGGGCAAGTCCCGGCGAAAAGGTAACCGTAAAATTTACAGGAAAAAGTTATAAAGCCGTAACCGGCGCCGGCGGGAAATGGAAAATCGTACTGCCACCCTCCAAATCCGGCGGTCCTTATACCATGGAAATCATCGCCAGCAACCACATCATCATAAATGATATTGTTTTTGGGGATGTATGGTTTTGCTCGGGCCAGTCGAACATGGTTATACCGATGGAGAGGGTGAAGGAAAAATATCCGGATGATATTGCTGCTGCCAATTACCCCATGATCAGGAACTTTTTTATCCCGACAGTATCTGATGTAGGCAAAGAACATGACGACCTGCCCCCCGGAAAATGGCTGACCGCCAGTCCTGAAAACGTAAAGGGATTTGGCGCCGCAACCTATTTTTTCGCCCGGCAATTGTTCGAAAAATACCATGTACCCATCGGTATCATCAACTCCAGTGTTGGTGGCACCCCCATACAAGCGTGGACAAGCACAGAAGGACTGGAACACAACCAGGATTATAAATACCGATTGTCGCAATTTAAAGATACTGCCTATCTAAATCAATTAACAAAACCCATTGCCAAATCCGGCTCCGAAAACAAAACCGTTAAGGAACTTGACAAAGGTTTAACCGGGCCAAAAACCTGGTACGATACCAGCTACGTTTTAAAGGACTGGCACCCCTACTGGCTGCCCGGCTACTGGGCCGACCAGGGCATCAAGAATTTAAACGGCGTAGTCTGGTTTCGTAAGGAAATTAGTTTACCGGCTGGCGCTTATAATGAGCCCGTAAAGTTATTTATGGGCCGTATTGTGGATGCCGATTTTGTTTATGTTAACGGCATTTTATGCGGCTCAACCAGTTACCAGTACCCTCCACGGCGCTATACCATCCCGGCAGGCGTACTTAAACCGGGCAAAAATATTATTGTGGTTAGGGTGATTAACACCGCAGGCAAAGGCGGTTTTGTGCCCGAAAAGCCGTATAATTTAAAACTCGGGGATAAGACTATCGATCTTCGCGGCGACTGGCAATATAAAGTGGGGCAGGCCTTTACCCCCCCTGCACCGGGCAGCATGACGGCGCCATTTTCGGCGCAAAACGAGCCAACCGGGCTTTATAATACCATGGTGGCGCCAGCAATTAATTATAACATAAAAGGAATACTTTGGTACCAGGGCGAGGCCAACACCAACCGCCCTGAAGAATACCGCGAACTTTTGCCCGAACTGATTGCCGACTGGCGCCATAAATGGCATAACGAAAATCTGCCCTTCCTGTATGTACAACTCCCCAACTTTATGGAGACGCAGTATTTACCATCCGAAAGTAAATGGGCAGTATTGCGCGAAACTCAGCTTAAAACTTTGTCTGTGCCCAACACTGGCATGGCAGTATCTATAGATGCCGGAGAGTGGAACGACATCCATCCTTTGGATAAAAAAGATATTGGCGAAAGGCTTGCCCTGCTGGCGCAAAAGATTGTTTATGGCGATGCACAGGTGGTAGCTTCGGGTCCTATTTACCAATCGGCAAAAATTGATGGCAACAAGATCATCATCAGCTTTACAAACACCGGCAGCGGATTAGTGGCAAAGGGCGGAGAACTGCAACAGTTTGCCATAGCCGGGAAGGACAAAAAATATGTTTGGGCCGATGCCAAAATAGTGGGTAACCAGGTTGTTGTTTCAAGTGATGAGGTGCCCAACCCGCAATATGTGCGTTACGCATGGGCCGATAACCCCGACGGCGCAAACTTGTACAACCAGGAAGGCTTACCGGCTTCGCCTTTCACAACCGACGATCAATAGATAACACAATGGCAGCTAATAAAATTATGACGATGAAAAACCTTTTCTTTTTTGCTTTATTATTGACCGGTAGCTACGCAGTTGCACAGGATACAGCAACTCCGACCAGCGGCAAGTATCCGCCACCGGTAAATTTTACCGCCGAACAGGACCATAAAAATATGATGGACCAGTTGGGCATAAAAGCATTGCGGCCTGGCCCGAGTGGCGATGAAAAAGCCCCAAACCATGCCAACTATGATGAGGCATTGGCTAACCCGTACCCAAACCTGCCGGACTTGCTCACCTTAAAAAATGGCAAAAAAGTTACCACACCCGAAATGTGGTGGAAACAGCGCCGGCCCGAAATTGCGGAGGACCTGGAACGCGAAATGTATGGCAGGCTCCCCAATAAAATACCAAAAGTTACCTGGACAGTTAAGTATACTGATTTTGAATATATGGGTTTTACGCCTGTTATTGCCAAACAATTAGTGGGGCACGTTGATAATACCGACTGCCCGCTGATTAATGTAGATATTAACATGACGCTGGTGCTCCCCGCAAAGGCGAAGGGTAAAGTGCCGGTGCTGATGATGTTTGGCCGCAGCGCCGTGCCTGCTCCGGCGCAGCCCAATCCGGAAGAACTTGAAAAGATTAACAAAGCGATGAAAACCCTGCTCATCAATGCCGATCCCGAACTAAAAACCGTTTTTGACCAGCATCCCGCTTATATGCCGATAACCGCCCAAGCACCGGCGTTCCCTTTTGGTGCGCCGCGCGGCGCGGGCGATCCGCCATCCCCGCAGCAATTAATTGCCGATGGCTGGGGTTATGTGCTGATTGACCCGGGAAGCATACAGGCCGATAACGGCGCCGGTTTAACCAGAGGGATCATAGGCATGGTGAATAAAGGCCAGCCTCGCAAACCCGACGACTGGGGCGCCCTAAGGGCATGGGCCTGGGGAGCCGCCCGTGGATTAGATTACCTGGAAACCGACACCGCTGTTGATGCAAAACATGTAGGCATTGAAGGCGTATCCCGCTACGGCAAGGCCGCATTGGTTACGCTGGCTTTTGAACCGCGTTTTGCCATGGCTTTGGTGGGATCATCCGGCGAAGGCGGGGCCAAGTTAAGTCGCCGTAACTGGGGCGAGGCGGTTGAGAGCCTCACCGGCAGCGGCGAGTATCATTGGATGGCCGGCAACTTCTTAAAATATGGCGCATCCGATGCTACGTTCGGCAGCAAAAATCCCGGCGACCTGCCGGTTGATGCGCATGACTTAATTGCGCTGTGCGCACCTCGGTTAACCTTTATAAGCTACGGCGTGCCCGAACAGGGAGATGCCAAATGGCTCGATCATCAGGGCAGTTATATGGCAACGGTAGCGGCCGGCGCAGTATTTAAATTGCTTGGCGCCAAAGACCTCGGGGTTTCCAACGATTACAAAACAGAAAAAATGCCGGGGGTAAACGTTGGTCTGCTCGATGGCGAACTGGCCTGGCGGCAGCATGACGGCGGGCACACCGATGCTCCCAATATGAAATATTTTATCCAGTGGGCCGATAAATTTATTAAACACTAAATTCGTTTCTATTTAATATATATGAAATTTAAAAATACAATCCTGATAACACTATTGTTGACGGCAACTTACGCAGCCAAAGCACAGCAGCCGGGCGTTAAAGTGTGGAACAATAAACAATGCGCCGTGGTGTTAACTTATGATGACGCCATCGATATAGACCTAGATAACGTAATCCCCGCGCTGGATTCCTTAAACCTAAAGGGTACCTTTTACATCATAGGCTCCTCTCCCGTTGTAGAAAAACGGATGGCAGCATGGCGGGCAGCGGCCAATGAAGGGCACGAGTTGGGCAATCACTCCCTGTTTCATCCCTGCGACGCCAGTTTGCCGGGCCGAAGCTGGGTGCCGGCAGATGGCGACCTGAGTAAATATACCGCCACAAGAGCGGTAAATGAGATCCGCATCAACAACACTTTATTAAAAGCGATTGATGGCAAAAGCACGCGCACCTTCGCCTATCCCTGCGGCGACCTTAAAATTGGAGACAAGTATTTTTACGACGACCTGAAAAATGATTTCGCCGGCGCCCGGGGCGTTACCGGGGGCCTCCAGACAGCCGATGAAGTAAAACTGGACAACATTGATTGCTATGCCATTAGCGACAAATCAGCAGATTATATGATTGACCTGGTAAAAAAAGCCATGCAATCGCATACCTTGCTGGTGTTCCTGTTCCACGGCGTAGGCGGCGGCCATACCATCAACGAAAGCCTGAGCGCCCACAGCCAGTTGCTCCATTTCCTGAAAGCAAATGAAAAAGACATTTGGATTGCTCCGATGGTTGATGTAGCGGAAAAGATAAAGGCATACCAGGGGAAGTAGTCCTGTATTCCATAGTTCAAAATTGGGTGGCTGGTACTCGAAACATTTCGATATCCCCTCCTCGGAGGGGGCGTGGTTGGCTGTGTTGTGGCAGGGGTGGGTTTCTGCGCTATGCGTTTACGCTAATGTATTTCTACGCCGTTGTTCGTATTGTCATTAACAAGCATCGGAATGAGCTGCTGGAAACAAAACGGGCCTTATACGCCCAGCGCCAATGGTAACTACGCCCTTGTTTGTGTTGTCACCAACAAGCACCGGAACGGACTGCTGGAAACGAAACGGGTCATATATCTTTGGGTCAGTCGCAATTCAGTACTCCATTTTGTTGGTGACAACACCAACAAAGGCGAAAATGAGCTGCTGGACACGAAGCGGGTTGTATATCTTTGGGGCAGTCGCAATTCAGCACTCCGTTTTGTTGGTGACAACACCAACAAAGGCGAATTGAAGCACCTTGTTTTGTTAAAATGCGAAAACTTGCGAAGTCTTGCAGACTTCGCAACCGATATCAAATTTCACCCCATAAAAAAAGCGCTCCCATCTCACCTGGAGCGCTAAATCAACTAAACCTCCTCAATAAAGCGAAATTTACAAAGGCCTTGCGGCAGCAAAACTGCCTGTATTTAATATACATTACGACAAATACCCGCTGATTGCAACGGGCATAGTGTATTGTATTACAAATATATTTAAACATTTTTGTAAATCCGCAATCGATTGCTGATTTATTTATTTTTTTGGCATTAAATTATTATTGCTTCCTGAAACTTTCAGGCGGACCAAGGTAACATGGCTGTGTGCCACCGGCATTAACTACAATTTTCTGCAATATTACAGCGGGGTCAACCATCCAATATTTCAATAAGTGCCTTCCGGCTCTTTTTAAGTGGTGGGAGGTAGTTAGTGTTTTAATATTGTTGCTCACATCTTTATTCCATGCCGCTTCGCTCTTGTCGGCATTAATATTAACGGTCTGCGGTTGTTCGTCATCAATCGAAACGGCATAATGCAATCCGTCGGCATTTTTAAAATCGATGGTTGGCGAAATGTAGGCGTCCACCTTCACCATGCCGGTATCAACAGCATTAAATTCGTATTCCAGGTGCGGACTATTGCCACCCGGGCTTTGCCTGCCCAAAGTAACCGGCGACGGCATTACCCCTGATAGTGTACGGCCATAACCCGGTATAATTTGCCATCCTGCAGTTTTGCTGCTAATGGCCCTGGTATAATGTGCGGCTTCCATCGCAATAAAGCCATCGCTTTCGTAGAAACCACTGCCCGATGCAGGAGTATTATTCACGGGAGCCTCGACGATTACCTTGCTATCAGAGCCGCTAATAGTTATAGGTATGTGTTGAACCCCCTTTGGTGCTTTTGCCCAATCCACTTTTACCCAAATCCTTTGTTGCCCGGTTATTGTCCCGGCATTTGGCACTATAGTAATATAAGGGGCAATGCTTTTCGCAGCAAAATTAAACGAGCCCTTTCCCCTGTTAAATATTTCGATGTAATATGATTGCTTATCGTTCACATTAAACATAGGCAACATGGCTTTTGATTTCTCAGCCGGCCACCATAACGCCGAGCCTTCCACAGCAATACCCATTTGCGGGGCGGCAGGCAGGTCGATATTTTTCACATCGGGCATTTTATCAACCGGGGGCTGCTGCCAGTAAGTATAGCCAATATGGGTTTGGTCCATCATGTGGTTCCACTTACCATTGGCTATCGCTGTATTGTAATAGTGCGATATGGCGGCATCTCTTTCAAATAAAACCTTTACTTCGGTTGCTTTGGCATTGGTTAAAGCCCTGCCCTGCGCGGCGTATAATTTATTTTGCGCGGCGGCCAGGTAAAGTTTGTTCAAGTTGGCACAGGCCTCAACCGGGTGCATTACCAACTGGTAATAAGCATCGCGATATTGCGCCGGCATGTTTTTGTATAACCGTCGTGCTTTTTCTTCTAAACGGGTATAATCGTTAACCACATTTTCAAATTCGTTATAATGGCTAAGGCTGTAAGTGTTTTCATCCAGCAATTCCGGTTTGCGGCGGCCGTTGTATTTGGTGTATGACGATAATATTTCTGCAATTTCCGCGGCATGCCCGAGGCCAAACTGCTGGGCAACCCATAAGCGGGTATATTCATCCAGTTTACTGGCAGGCCACTTATCCGGCGACCATGCATAATCCAAAAAGAAGCTGATGGGGAACTCCATGGGCTTTAAGTCGCCCACGTTTACTATCCAAACCTGTTTGGCGTTGTAGGTATAGGCCAGGTGCATCTGCTCCCAGGTTTTGCTGATGGGGTTTGTGTTGAGCCATTTATAATTGCGTGGCCCGCCTACATAATCAAAATGATAATAAATGCCGTAGCCGCCTTTACGGGGTTTTTCATCTAATTTGGGCAACTTGCGTATGTTGCCCCAGTTATCATCGCAAAGTAAAAGGGTAACATCATCTGGCACGCGCATGCCTTTATCATAGTAATCCTGCACCTCCTTATATAAGGCCCACATTTGCGGCGTTTCCGGTGCAGGTCTACCGGTAACATCGGTAATAATTTTACGCTGATCGTCAACAATTTTTTCCAGTAGTGCAATGTTGCTCCCTTCGGTCATCGGCATATCGCCATCACCACGCATCCCGACGGTAACAATGGTTTCCTTTTTACCCATATTTTGGATACCCTTTTTCCAGAAATCGCGCAAAACAGGTCCGTTGGTATCGTAGTTCCATGCGCCGGTGCCATAGCGTTTCCATTCCTGCTGGGCGCGGTCCATAGGCTCGTGGTGCGATGTACCCATTACTACGCCATATTCATCGGCTAATATCGGGTCCAGCTTGTCATCATCATTAAAAGCATTCCCCCACATCGCCGGCCACAGGTAATTTCCTTTCAGGCGTAGAATGAGTTCAAAAACTTTTTCATAGACCTTGTGGTTTACACCGCCAAATTTTTCTTTTGCCCAACCCGAAAATGACGGCGCTTCATCATTGATAAAAATGCCCCGGTATTTAACCGCCGGTCCTGCATCCAAATATCTGCCGGGAATTACATATAAAGCATTTTGCTGCTTAACAGGCACATCGGCCCACCAATGCCACGGCGACACGCCAATTTGTGCCGACAGCTCATACACGCCGTAAATAGTACCACGTTTGTCGCTGCCCGCTATGACCAACGCCTGCTTAATACCCGGCAGCGGATTATTAATAACCTGGGTAATATGTGCCTCCCACTTACCTTTTATAGGCGCAACATCAATTTTTTTTAAGCTGATCAGTTGGTCTACCAGTTTATTTTTGCCGATGGTACCGATGATCACGAGTTGATCTAAGCCACCAGCATTAACACTATCTACCTGCGGCAGCGTTTTGGTCACCGCATAAATATCTTCCCGTAAATTCCGCGCAGCAATTTTTACACCTGCATAATCGGCTGTATCGATGTAAACTGGTGTGGCCTTGCCATTTGCCGCAAGCCGGAAATAGCGGCCAGTGTTTTTTAATGAGATATAGGATTTATCTCCGGGCCCCTGCCCGTATAGGGCGGTAGTCAATTGAGACAACAACAGGATAATACCGGCGACGAAACATGCGCGATTTTGCATAGTTAAACTTATAAATTATTATTAAAATAAACCTCTTTACAATTCGATTCAAAAAATAACACCTGATAGCATCCGGCAGTACTACAGTCCGGCTATTCAATTTAGTGTTCAAACAGATAATTATCACTTACGGATTGCAATCGGCAGTATAGGCATCAAAATTAGCAATCGATTACGAATATGTGAAGAATAAGCGACAAAATACAGTATATAACAAACATTTTATACGGCACTCTTTTATTAACCAGGATATGATTATCCTACCGCATCAGCCATAAGTTACCCCCGCATCTACCTGGTAATCTATTCATAAATATCATATTTTCAACATGATAGACTATGTTTTATAATGACAATCAACCGAATCACCCAATCGATATAAAAAACAAAATCCTCCAGACTGGCATCCTTTATTTACAAAAAGTAAAAAAAATATTATGCAATCGATTGCATTTTTAATTTTTATTTCTACTTTTATTCCGCAATTATTACCAGTTCTATATTCTTTACTAAGCAAGCAGGGCAATGTGTATTAGCAATCGGTTACACGATGGTTTTTATTCAGTATTGGGTTTGTTTTGGAACCCGTAGCAGCTCCTTTTATAACATTAAACAACCAACTGAACATACAACCAATTAAACTTTAAAAATTATGAGAAAAATTAAACACAGATATGGCCGCTGCAGCCTATCAGTCAAAGGCCCCGCTTATTGCGGGCAAATTCTACCAGGCAAAGCATAAATATCTTTTTCATCAAACCAATTATCCCAACTTAATTATGGAAAAACTTAAACTTATCAAATGCTGGAAAACAGTGCTGTTACTAATAGGCCTCAGCTTGTTTACAGGGCAACTATTTGCCCAAACGCCCACCGTAACCGGCAAGGTGGTTGACGACAAGGGCACTGCGCTTATTGGAGCAACAGTTAAATTAAAAACAGGCCAGGGCGCCACCACAACCGACATAAACGGAAACTTTGCGCTACCATTACCGGCCGATGTTAATACCATCACGGTAAGCTACCTTGGGTATTTCCCAAAAGATGTAGCCGTTAAACCAACAAGTAAAAACATCCTGATAACCTTGCTGGCCAATCCAAACAACCTTAATGAAGTGGTTGTAGTGGGTTACGGCGCCCAAAAGAAACGCGATGTTACCGGCGCCATGGCAACCGTTAGTGGCGCGGCATTGGCCGAAACGCCATCAACCAACGTGATTGACCAGTTGAAAGGCCGTACTGCAGGGGTTGACATTGTGAGCAACGGGGCCGGCTTAGGCAGTACTGACCAGATCAGGATCCGTGGCAGCCGTTCGCTGTCGGTAAATCCATCTACTCTAAACAACCTTGATCAGCCGTTGATTGTAGTTGACGGAATACCTTTTGGCGGAAACATTAATGACCTGGACCAGGACAACGTGGCAAGCCTCGACATTTTGAAAGACGCTTCGGCAACCGCTATTTATGGTTCGAGGGGATCAAACGGTGTTATATTGATAACCACCAAACGGGGCACCAAAGGAAAAGCCGTAGTTAGTTATAATATGTATTACGGCAATTCGAACATCTTAGGCGAACTGAAAGAGTTTAACGGGCCGGAATATGCACAGTTTAAGGCCTATTCGGCACAATTAAATACGTTGAGCCCCGGTTCAAGCGGCTACCCGCTCACCCCTGCTGAACTTACCGGCCAAAGCAACGGCACATCAACCGACTGGCAAAAGCTGATTTACCAGACAGGGCACAATTTAAATCAAAACATTACCCTTTCCGGCGGCGACGAAAATACGCAGTACGGAATGGCTGCAGGTTACCTGGAGCAAACGGCTACCATACCCAACCAAAATTTCAGACGGTATTCATTGCGCACCACGCTCGATCATAAGATCAACAATTACCTTAAGGTCGGACTAAACAGCCTAAACACCCTGAGTTATAACAATAACCCCGGCGGATCAGGCATTACCAGTGGATTATTGCGATTAAGCCCGCTAACTGCTCCTTATAATCCGGACGGCAGCCTGAACCTGTTACCACAGGCCGGTTCAACCGATGCATCTACCGTAAACCCCTTAACGCTGAAAACCGACCCGACAGCCATTTATTCGCAAAGCCGCGAGTTGAGGACCTTTAACAGCTTATTCGGCGAAGTGAATATTCTGGCGGGTTTAAAGTACCGCATTAATTTAGGTCTTGATTTTGCGCAGGTGAACGGCGGTAACTATACCGGGCCAAATACCTATGCAAACCCAAACATTACCAACCTGAGCCAGGCTACCAGCCAGGTTACCAATGCCGAATCTTATACTTATACCATTGAAAACCTGATAACCTACGATAAAGTGTTTGCCCAAAAGCACCACATCACTTTCACAGGTTTGTTTAGTACACAAAAGGATCATAACCAGCAATCGCAATTTAACGGCATAGGTTTACCGGCCGATTATATTCAAAATACCAACCTGGCATTGGCAGGAACCATAAACGCATCGCCAACAGGCAATTTCTTCAGCGAAAGAGGATTGATATCCGAAATGGCGCGTGTAAATTATGCTTATGACGACCGCTACCTGTTAACCGCTACCGTTCGCCGTGATGGTGCATCGGTATTGGCGCCGGGTCACCAGTACCTTACCTACCCTGCTGTGGCCCTTGGCTGGAACATCATGAACGAAAAGTGGATGAAAAATTCGACCACTTTTGATAACCTTAAACTGCGCGCCAGTTATGGCGTAACGGGGAACCAGGGTAGTAACCCATACCAAACATTGGGCGCCCTGTCGGCAAATTATTATAACTTTGGTACCAGCGCGGCAGGCCAGTCACCCGCCTATGTGGTATCAACCCTTGCCGACCCAACTTTAACCTGGCAGTCGACTGCGGAAGTGAATATCGGTGTGGATTTCGGCATCCTGCGCGATCGCATTACCGGTTCGATTGATGTGTATAATCAAAATACCAAAAACATCATTGTAAATAACATTTTGCCACCAAGTAACGGCGCCACCAGCCAGATCTCAAACCTGGGCAAAACAAATGATAAGGGCCTCGAAATCAACATCAGCAGTATTAACATCCAGAGCACTTCGGGTTTCTCCTGGTCAACCGATTTTAACATCGCCTTCGACAGGAACAAGGTAACTGCGTTGCCAAATGGCAGTTTGGTGGATATTCCTGATGGATGGTTTGTGGGTTACCCTTCAACCGTTATTTACGATTACAAAAAGATTGGCATCTGGCAAACCGGCGATCCCGGACTTACCGCGCAAACATCGCCTGTACAGGTGCCCGGTCAGATCAGGGTGAAAGATGTTAACGGCGACGGGATCATCAACTCATCGGACGAACAAATTGTTGGCGATTTTCAACCGCAATACACAGCAGGACTAACCAATAGGTTCAGTTACAAACGTTTCGATCTTTCGGTATCCGTGTATGCACGTATGGGGATGATGGTTGAAGTGCCTTATTTAGGCGCCGACCCCGGAACCGGTGGCTATTCGTTTTTTGAGCAAGGCCGTAATAACCAGTTAAAGGTTGACTACTGGACACCAACAAACCCTACAAACGCATTCCCTAAACCCGATGCCAGCGCGGCAGCGCCGCTCTACGGATCAACTTTGAGCTATGTAAACGGTTCGTTTATCAAAGTGCGAAGCATCAATTTCGGTTATACTTTCCCGTCAAAATTGCTTGAGAGGGCCGGCATTAGCTCATTGCGGATATATTTTACCGCCGAAAACCCATGGATCTTGTATTCACCCTTTGTTAAGGCCGGTTATGGCCCCGATCCTGAAGGAAACGGCTACGGCGGCGCATCAACACCACAGGGACAAAGCACAAATCCATCATCAGGAGGAGCCGGCCTGGGCCGCCAGATTACGGTTAATGCTGATAATCCTTCGGTACGCAACTTTAACCTTGGCTTAAGTGTAAAATTTTAACCGATTATAATTTACAGTTATGAAAATATATAATAAAATATCGATCATCGTTGCACTGGCTATCTGTTTAGCGGGTGCAACCAGTTGTAAAAAATTACTGCAGGAAAACCCAAAATCATCTGTCGTGCCGGCATTTTTAAGCACGCCTGCCGGGCTTGCCGATGGCATCGCCGGTGTTTACAACGACTTCAGGAGCGCCTACGGCACCGAGGGTTTTGAATTGACGCAATATGCCGGTACCGATGAAAACTTTGCGGGCGTAAGCGCTCAAAGCAACGGCATGTTCAGTACCTACAATGGCATCAACGGCTCAACCTTCACGGGCTTTTGGAACACCTGGTACCAGGATATTAATACCCTTAACGGGATATTGAAGTACGGACCGACGTCGGGTCTGCCTGCATCAACCTTAAACATTTACCTTGGCCAGGCTAAGTTTTTAAGGGCCTATTGCTACTACTACCTGGTAACTACCTACGGCCCGGTACCATTGCATACCACGTTTAACACCCAGGCCAGCAGCTCGGATAGCCGTGCGCCTATAGCCGATGTGTATAACCTGATCATCCAGGATTTAACGGATGCAAGCGCCGAATTGCCTGCAACGGTAACTGCACCTTTCCTGGGTAAAACTGCCACACAGTCCACCGCCCAGTTTATGCTGGCCAAAACATACCTAACCCGCGGATGGTCAACTGCCGCACAGGCAAATGACTTTTCGCAGGCTGCCACTATTGCCAGCAACCTGATCACGAACAAAGGTACCTATGGGGTTGATTTATGGCAAAACTATGCCGATGCCTTTGCCGTAGCCAATGATTATGGTAAAGAAGTGCTCCTGGTAAGCGACCATGACAACAATACCACTTATGGCGAATACCAATCGGGTGCGTCAGGCGGTAACGCGCAAAACGTATTGCCCAACCTGTTCAGGTGGAATTATGTAACCATGACATCGGCAGCTTCGGATAATGAAGAAACAGTTCCCGTTAACCTGAATACTGGCGGCGGCGTTTCCATGATGTTCAGGGATGTGGCCAACGGGCGTCCTTACAGCCGGGCTATGCCTACGCCTTATGTATTTACCCAGGTTTTCCCAGAGCGTGCAATGGATACCCGTTACAACAAAACCTTCCAAACGGTATGGATTGCCAATACCACCCCAACAGGCGGAAGCAATACGGTTATAGGTTCGCCCAGCGCTACCACGCCCCGTGGCACTTTAATTTGCGGCGTAGACACTGCAATATGGATGCCGGGCTATGAGGTAACCGACGCCCAACGCGCTAAATTTAAGGGCGTTATTGTTACGCCAAGCCAGTACAGCCCTACCGTTTTCCCGACCACCAAAAAATTTGACGACCCAACCAGGACAGGTGCAAACGACCCTTCAACACGGCCACGTTGCCTCATCAGGTTTGCCGAGGTTTATTTTGTTGCTGCTGAAGCCTATTTAAAAACGGGCGACCTCACCAACGCAGCAAAATACCTCAACCTCATTAGGGAACGGGCTGCTTATGACCCATCAAAAAGCGGTGCGCAAAACGCTGCCGATGCTTTGGCTATGGATATTAGCCCCGGCCAGGTAACGCTGGATTTTTTGCTCGACGAATACTCGCGCGAGTTTTACAACGAGCCCCGCCGCTGGAACGACCTGGTGCGCACCCAGTCGTTGTTGAGAAGGGTGGCAACATATAATTCGCAGGCCAATCAATACATCAAACCGTTTGATGTTTTGCGCCCGGTTCCGCAGGATGAACTTAACGCCATCCTCTCGGGCCCGGCTATGCAACAAAACCCGGGATACTAATAGTTGATTATATATTTGATTTTAAAACAAGGGCCGCTTCGGCGGCCTTTGTTTTTTATGATTAATCTTCCATTGGATGAATCCAAATTCATATTTTTGCAATCGATTGCAGATAATTAATTTAAAAGATTTAAAAATAGATTAAACCGGAGCAACGTTTAGCGTTTCAGGCCTGTCATATACGCGAAAACCAATTAAAAAATTAGTATATTTCATTTTTAAACCAGCAAGTTGATAGCTGCATATTTTTATAATTGACATATTTTCAGAGAAAATAAGGTGACTTGACAAAAGATTTAATTTAAGCAGCGTGCCGGAGCAGGCGCCCAATTGCAATATAAACTTTACAAAAAAACAGCTGTAACCGATTGTATATTTATATCCATTTTGTTAGTTATGAATGACCCCGAAAAAGAAGTTACCATTTACGATATAGCCAAAAAACTCAATATCTCGGCGGCAACGGTTAGCAGGGGACTAAAGAACCATCCCGGCATAAATAAAAACACCAAGAAAAAAATATTGCAGGCAGCCGATGAAATGGGCTATCGTTCAAACTCATTTGCCAGCAACCTCCGCAAAAAGCACAGCAATATCATCGGTGTTATCGTGCCGAGGCTCAACAGCAATTTTATGTCGGATGTTATTGCCGGGATAGAAAAAGTGGTGAACGAGGCCAATTATAACCTATTCATCAGCCAGTCGTTGGAAACCATGAAAAAGGAAGTGAGCAACGCCAAAGCGATGTTTAACAACCGTGTTGATGGCCTGCTGGTGTCCCTGGCGTATGACACTACCAATATTGATCATTTTGAACAATTTGTGGCAAAAGGCGTCCCGGTGATCTTCTTCGACCGTGTGCAGGAACACAAGCAATGCCCCAGTATTTTTATCGATAACTACAAAGCTGCCTATAACATTACCACACATCTTATTGAGCAGGGCTGCAAAAGGATCATGCACATTGGCGGTAACCAGCTGCGCAATGTTTATACCGATCGTTTTAACGGTTACAAACAAGCGCTTGCCGACCATCATATACCCTTTGATGACAGCCTGCTGCTAGTGAATGACCTGAGTGCGGCCGCAGGTGCCGATGCTGCCCGGTATATATTAAAAATGAATGAAAGACCTGACGGCATATTCGTGGCCAACGATACCTGCGCCATTGGCTGTATGCAGGTGTTAAAAAAAGAAGGTGTAAAAATCCCGCAGGACATTGCTTTTGCCGGTTTTAACAATGACCCAACGTCATGCGTTATCGAACCAAACTTAACAACAATAGACTATAAAGGGCACGAAATGGGCGAAGTTGCCGCCAAAGTTTTGATTGGCCATTTGGATAATAATGATGACCTGCAGCAAACGCATAGCCTTATTTTAAGGTCGGAGTTGATTGTGCGCGGATCGTCCCTTAAAAAACAATAAATAATTTACCCTGATAAAAAATTAACATCGACAATTTGATGGATTCTAATATAAAAACAGCAATTATTACAGGCGGCGCATCAGGACTGGGACTGGCAACAGTAAAAAAATTTGTAGCTAACGGCATTAAAACCATCATTATAGGACGCAATGAAAAAAACCTGGCGGAAGTTGCCCAAAACCTGGGGAGCCTTTGCAGCTATAAGGTATTTGATTTGAGTAATTTAAAAGGCATACCCGCCCTTGTAAACGATTTGACAACGGAGCATGGCCAGATAGATATCCTGGTGAATAACGCAGGCATCAATCAAAAGAAACCACTGACAGAAGTAACCGACGAAGAATTTCAACAAGTAATTTTAACCAACCTTACGTCGGTATTTGTTTTAAGCCGCGAAGTTTCCAAAAACATGCTGCAAAAAAAGCAGGGCTGCATCATCAACATCAGTTCGATGGCGGCACGATACGGATTACCATACGTAATAGCCTATACCGCCGCTAAAAGCGCCATTGAGGGCATGACCAAAGCCATGGCTGTCGAGTTATCACCTGGTGGTATCCGGGTTAATTGCGTTGCACCGGGTTTTATAGCCACCAATATGTCGGCAAAGGCGCTTGATGATGACCCGCAACGCAAACAAAAGGTTTTGTCGCGCACCCCCATGGGCGCATTGGGTTTCCCAGATGATATTGCCGAAGCTATTTATTATTTATCATCAGATGCCGCCAAATATGTAACCGGCGTAATTTTACCCGTTGACGGCGGGAATTCCATAGGATTTTAAAATAACGGATAGAGATTTGACAACTCTTAAAGAGTTGTCAAATCCACTTTCATTGAGATTAAAGGCGGCTATTTCACCACCCTTTTGCCACCTTTTATGTCATAAATCACAACACTCACCATACGCTCATCAACCTTAACAAACCTTGCCGATTGCGATAAAAATGACGATCCGTAGTAAAACTCCTGTTTTTCGGTTTTGCCGTTTTTATATTTAATGATGGCATAGGCATCCAGCGGATTTGCAGCGATTGTTTTTGCCGCTGCATTCAATTTAAACACCTTTAACGCTCCTTTATGCTGACTGGCAGCCAACAGGATATTCCCTTTGGCATCGCGCAATTTAACCAGCGCTTTGCCATCACCGGGGATATAAATACCACTTTGCAAAATACTTTGTGCTTTAAAATTGCCGTTCCCGTCGCCTTTCAGCATCAGGCCGTTGAGCGCATCGTAGCGGCCGATGGATACATCGGTACCAAAATCGTTGCCGTTAATAACCACGTCCAGGTTTCCGTCGCCGTCAAAGTCGCCCGTTTCCATACCGTTCAATACCGAAAACTGGGCTTCAATGGGCAGCGGGATAAAGGTAAATTTGCCGTTTCCGTCGTTCCTTAAAAAGCAAGATTTCTGCATATTGGCTTTCATTCTTAATGCCCCGTCACGCATATCTGCCGGAAACATATCGTCCATAGTAGCTTCGGCAAATGATTTGTAATTGGTGTACCTTTTCTTTAGGCTGATCATTTGCTTTAACATATCATCCCGGCCCAGCAACGGAAATTCCTGTTTGTCGCCGTTTTTATCCGGAAGAAAAATGGAAGGAATGGCATCAAATGCGCCGTTTTTATCAAAATCTTTCGCCGTTATATAAGCCGGATACTGATCGCTAACCTGGTAGATGCTGTTTTGCCCCAGGTTGCCCACTATATAATCCGTACGCCCCGTATGCCTGAAATCGCCACCGACGATGGAACTCCACCACCCCAATTTATCGGCTACACCGGTTTCCGCTGTGATGTTTACAAACTTTCCATGATCGTTTTTCAGGAATGTTATAGGCATCCACTCGCCGGCCAAAATCAAATCAGGCCAGCCATCGTTATCAAAATCGGTAAATAAAGCATCGCAAACCAGGCCTATGTTTTTTAGGGCAGGAGCCACTTCGGCGGTAACATCAGTAAATTTAACAACGCCGTTTTTGCTGTCGTTCCTTAAAACAATGCTCGATACCGGTTTCGGGTAATTCCATGGCTCAACCCTGCCTGATATAAACAGATCCAGCTTGCCATCTTTGTTAAAATCACAGGCCCGCACACATAATTTACTGGTTAAATTGGGTGGTATGGCACCCTGCGCGAGGGTGAAATTGCCTTTGCCATCATTCAAATATAACCTGTCCTGGTAGGTCGCGCTGTTGGGCGCATCCTTATAACCGCCGCTGGCGGCGTAAAGGTCAAGCTTGCCATCGCCATTGGCATCAAAAAGCAGCAGTCCCTCGTCTTTATAATAATGTGCCGATGGATCAGCCGGGGCCGGTGTCACATCGCGTTGCTTAAATTTACCATCGGCTTGCTGCAAAAATACCTGCGCCGGGTTATAGGCATCGCCACCAATAATAATATCATCCAGGCCGTTTCCGTCCACATCGCCCACGGCAAGCGCCGGGCTATATTCTGATAGTTTATGCGGCAGCAGCTTTTGAACGTTAAAATCAACAAAGTCAACATCTTTATTTACAAAACGAACGCCCAGCGAATCGCCAACTTCTTTAAAATAGGCTTTAAAATCTATTTCGGGCTGGCTTAATGAATAGGTTCCTGTGGCATCGGCTATGTTTACTTTTATCTTTTGATCGGCCTTTACATTCAACAGTTTTTGCTTTTTGCCGCCCTGCCATTTAATGATCACCGAATCTACGACCGCAACACTCCCCAAACCAAAATGCGCCATGGCCTGCACGGTTGATAAGTATCCCCGGTAGGGGTCGTTTTCATAAACCTGGTGTTTACCACGATCGTAATAAATATCGGCCATAGCGCCAATACCGTTGATGTTTTGTTTACCGCCGGTAAAGGTTATCTGCAGGTAATGCGCCTTATCAACGGTTTTATTGTCATCCCTGCTTGTATTGCGGTAAATCAAGGCTTCATCATCAATATTGTTCACCACCATATCCATAGCGCCATCGTTATCCAGGTCGGCATATACTGCTCCGTTGGAGAAGGTCGGCAGACTTAGACCCCAACTGGCGCTCACATCATTAAAAGTCAGGTCGCCGTTATTTTCGAAGGCGTAATTGTGCAATTTAACTTCGGGGATCTGGTCCAGCACTTTTTGCTTGGAGCCATAAGCATAAGGGCTTTGGCGGTAGATCATAAAATCATGATCGGAGACATCCTTGCGGAAACCGTTGGTTATTACAATATCCCGGAAACCATCGTTATTAAAATCAGTCACCAGTGGTGTCCAGCTCCAGTCGGTTTGGGCAACGCCGCTCAAAAAGGCCACCTCGCTGAATGCGGGACTCCCTATGACACCCTGTTGCCCCAGCCGCGGGCCCTGATTTATCTGTAAGGTATTGCGCACATATTGGTATTGGTTACCAAAAAGATCGAAGTTTTGATAGTTTTGATAACTATTGGCGCCCATCATCATTTTTTTCCGGTAATTGTCCGGCGGGTTCATATCCAGTTCAACTACATCAGGCAGGCCATCGTTATTAATATCAACCACATCCTGCCCCATCGAATTTAGCGAAGTGTGCTTAAAATATTCCTTGGACCGATCGGTAAAGGTGCCGTCGTGATTATTGATGTACAGGATGTTATTGGTGATAAAATCGTTTGATACATAAATATCTTTCCAGCCATCACCATTAAAATCCACGGTAGTGGCAGAATGACCATAACCGCTTATTTTGTCGAGCCCGGCTTGTTTGGTAACTTCGTGAAAAACCGGGTGATGCAGGGTGCTGTCCCAGTCATTCCGGTACAATCTCCCGGTTATAATGTCCGATCCATGGCCCCCCGTTGGCCTGAAAACACTGGGATTATAGGCAGCATTTGCGTTATTAACCGTAAGGTACATATCCAGGTCGCCATCATTGTCATAGTCAAAAAAGCTGGCCATGGTTGAGTAGGTGCATATATCCAGCCCATATTCCTTAGCCATCTCCTTAAAATGCGGAATACCGTCTTTGTCGGGCCCCTGATTAATATAAAGCAGGTTTTTACGCTTAAGCGAGTCGTCGTAAATGGTGTTACATACATAAATATCCGGCAGGCCATCGTTATTAATATCCACTATGGCCACGCCCCTGCCCCATTGGCCGCTGCCGCCAACACCAGCTTTATCGGTGATATCCTCAAACTGAAAATTACCTTTATTTAAATACAAACGGTTGGATACCATATTGCCGGTGAAATAAATATCCTGCAAACCGTCGTTGTTAAAATCACCTATACCTACGCCGCCGCCGTTATATACATTTACAATGTCCAGAGGGTTTATAGCGTCAGATTCGGTTATCTTGTTGTTGAAGTGAATGCCTGAGTGTTCTGATGAGATCTGTTCAAACAGCGTTTTCTTTTTACAAGAGACCAAAGCCAGTGCGCATAACAAAAACGCCGTAAGTTGAAACTTATTCATAAGGGTATATCGGTTGAAATTAAGCATTATGCATGGTAGTTTATTAATTAACATGGGCCATTATCGTTTTAGCCTGCTGCGGATAGATGGCTATGCGGTGTGTATGAACAAAAAAGTTTACCGGCGCCATTTTTCCGGCTACCTGTACCGAAATGGCTTTGGTTGTGAGCGCCGGCATGTGACAGCTGATACAGTTTCTCTTAAGCACAACTGCACTAAGCTGACCGGCCATTTTACAATAAGTATGATTGGGTGAATTATGGCAACTCAGGCACTTTTGCGTGTACAGTGCACTCTCTCCGCGACTGTTCTGATGTACGTTGTGGCAGGTTGAGCAATCCATGCTGCTGTTTATATAGCATTTGCTGCTTTGCAGCAGTTGCACCTGGTTGCCATGCACATCCAGTTGGGTGGTGTCAATTTTCTTGACAAAATCGGGCAGTTTAAACTTTGCAAAAGTATCGCCGGGCACAAACTCAAAACTCGATCGCAGCATCACTTCCGGCTTCCCGGAATGACAAACTGCGCACATATCCAGTTTTTGGCTTCTGGTTAATGATTTATAACCGGTAATAAACCGCGCTGTTTTAACTTGCGGATTACTGGATTGAAAATCCGCATGCTGAGCGCCCGGCCCGTGGCAACGCTCGCAGTCGATACTGTAAATCAGCGAGGTTTTGTCAAACTCCTCGGTACCGCTCAATTCCTGAGCTTTACCAGGCAGGTAATTGATGTAGGATGTGTGGCACTCCATGCACCTGATACCAATGGACCTGGCCTGCGGATAATCCATAAAGTTGCTACCCAGCCCCGGACTGGTGGACCATTGATGCTGTGCGCTGAAGTATGAGAGCGGCAGTTGAAAAAGCTTATTCCCCTGCCAATACAAATAGGTTTCGCCTTTTACTGCGCCAAAAACAATATCAAACCGGTGCCTTTCCTTCACTTTTCCGTTTTGGTAATAAGTTTGGAATAAACCGCTGTCCAGTTTTTCCATTACTGCTTTTTGTGTTTTATTTATATCGAATACATTAAAACCTTTGGCAAAGTTGCCATGCACGGTGTTCCCGTTCCCCGGCGCGGATGCCATATAATGCGCGGTGTGCACGTATGAATTATAAATACCCGAATGGCATTTAACGCAGGCGGCGGAACCCGCATAGGCAGTACCGCGCGGATCACCCGGTGCACTATTGTGGTAAAACTGCAGCCAGGCAACCATCAATATAATAACACAAATCCCTGTTATAATTATTGCTTTTCTCATAACAGGTATCTACAGTATAATCGCTTTCACTAATTCGGGGTTTATAAAAAGGTATATCAAAGTTAACGATTGATTATATACCTAAAAAAGGCTTCCCCTTGCGGGGAAAGCCTTTCATCAATCTATTAATCAACTCTCATTTTTAAATAAAAACTCAAGTACCTTAAAAACCCGGGTTTTGTTTCAGGTTGGGGTTAAGGCCGATCGCTTGCTGCGGAATCGGCAATATATCGCGACCCAGGGGTATATCATTCAGTGTAACCCCATGTGATTTACCGTCGGAAGTTGGACCGAATGGGAATATGATGGCGCTTGAGTTGGTATTTGCACCGGCACCTGCAGGGTTGTTAACCATATGCAGGAATTCAGTGTCGTAAGGTTTACCACTTGCCGCATCGGTACCGGCCCGGCGCAGCAAATACATCAATGAGTATTCGCCGGTAAGTTCGTGCCTGTATTCGCTCAGTACTTTTTGCATGGGGTCGGTTAATACCGGAGCCGGGCTACCGTCAACCTGCTGGCCATCTTGCCAAATTGCAGGCGCTGTTCCGCCAAATGCCCTGTTCCTAACCTGTGCAATATCAGCCAAACCACCAGCCACATCACCGCTGCGTATTTTACACTCAGCTCTTGAAAGTAAAACCTCGGCATAGCGCATCAATGGTTGGTTCTGGCTGCCAAAAATTGCCTGCGGGCCCGAACCACCTGTAAGTGTTGGATCTCTCCATTTTTTAGAGCAGCAGAAACCCGAACGTGGCGTGCCGTCAGTTCCATACCAAACATGCGTAAGTGTTCCATTGGTATTAATAGGGTTGCTATTACCGCTTTGTAAACTGGCACTCGCATCGGTGTACCTGTAATAATCAGCAGTATCAAGATCACTGCGTTTTTTGGCAGCATAGTCGACCAGGCTTTGCTCATAAGCAGCATAGCCGCCTGTAACATTTGGATACCCTTTTATACCACCCCATTTTGCGATAATACCAGGGCTTAAATTCTGATCGCCGGGGCCCAAAATGGTAAGTAGTTTACGTTTATCGCCGGTTTGGTATGAGTAGTAAAGTGCGGGGCTGCCGTAATCATAACCTTCGCCGGTTATTTCCGATGGCCAGCTAAAGCTGTCAATCCAGCCTAACTCAGCGCCTGGTGGGTTCCAGCTATCGCCCCAGCTTTGGTTACCACCGGTAAGGTCAAACTGAACTTCGTAAATCGATTCGTCGTTGTTTTGGTTGTTGTATTCGTTAACATCCACATAATTTGGCAACAGGTGATAGTTTGATAACTCAGGATTGTTAAAAGCCACTAATGCAGCAGTATAATTCCTTAACCACATTTGCGCCGAACCTTCGTAGGCATAAGCAGCGCCTTTAGTTGCACGCCCCAGATCGGCGTTTGGCACCGGGCTTTCGGCAGCAATTTGAGCTTTTGTCCATAACAGGCTTTCTGCCTGTTTCATGTCTGCTACCACCTGGGTAAAGCATTGGTCCTGTGTGCTTCTAGGGGTTAAACCGTTGGTTTGTGCACTTAGTTCCAATGGAACGCCGCCAAAAGTTCCGGTAAGGTAATAGTAAGTCATCCCTCTTAAAAACAAGGCCTCGCCTGTTAAGCGGTCAGCCAGTGCCGGGGTAACTATGCCTCTTGCTTTTGCGCTTGCAATAATTGGCAGCGCCTGGTTTGCACGGGATATACCAATGTAGGCATCATCCCAAAACGTTTGCAATGCACCAAAGGTTGCCGGGATGGTATAATTGTTCCAGGCAATGTCGTTACCGTTATTAAACCAATCGTGGGTTAAAAAGTTAGCGTAATACCACATTGATTTCTTCAGAAAATCGCTGTTCTGGTAAGTATCGTAAATACTGTTTACCAGGGCAATAACATCCGAAGATTTATTAAAAGTGGCTCCTGCAGTTGCCGAAAAGGTATTTGTTTGATTAAGGAAACTTTTTTTGCAACTCAGCGGTACCATCAGTGCCGCAAACAGGGCTATCAGGGCGATGTACTTTTTATTCATTTTCATATCTTTAATATTTTAATTTCGTTATTACAGCGTTACGTTTATACCAAGGGTGTATAGTTTGGTTGATGGATAGGTACCGGTATCAACCCCGTTTTGAGTTGGGTTACCTCCCTGTATCCCAATTTCGGGATCAAGGCCTTTATAACTGGTAATAGTGAATAAGTTTTGTGTCGATGCGTATATCCTAACCTTTGTAAGCGTAAGCTTTTTAGTCAATTCTGCCGGTAACGTATAGCCAATAGTAAGCGTTTTAAGTTTCAGGAAGCTGCCATTTTCAATATATGCACTTGAGGCAACGTTGCTGCCGGTAACATCATCATTGGTGGTAATCCTGGCGTAAGTATTGGAGTGGTTTGCAGGCGTCCAGGCGTTTTGGTAATAAGTTTCGCCGATATTTTCGATACCCACGAAACTCCTGTTCTGGAAGCTTTCTAACGCGCTTTCCTGAAAATTAAATATTTTGTTCCCGTACACGCCATAGAAATAGGCGTTAATATCCCACGCTTTGTAGGTTGCATCAAGGTTTACACCGCCAAAAAACTTAGGAAGCGGGCTACCCAAAGCTACCTGGTCATTAGCATTAACAATACCATCGCCATTAACATCGGCAAAATAACGGTCGCCCGGCACAGTTACGTTTTTCTGATAATAACTGCCTGCACCGTTTTTAACCACCGCGTTAGCATTCAAGGCATCAATCTGCGCCTGGCTTTGGAAAATACCCAGTGATTTATAGCCGTAGAATTCGCCAACGGGCTGGCCGATATTGGTTTCGGAGAAGGTGGCCCAGCCATCGGCAGGTACATTCAAACCGCCAAAGTTGGTTACAAAGTTTGTTCCTGAAGTAATACTGGTTAACTTGTTGTTAACCGTAGATAAGGTTAAACCTGCACTGTAGTTGAAATCCCTGTTCACCCGGTGGTGATAGTTTATCGAAAGCTCAAAACCTTTGTTTTCCATACTGCCCACGTTGCGGGTTAAGTAGTTGAAACCTGTTTGTGCAGGTGCAGCAAGTGTTAACAGGAAATCCTTTGACCTTCTGTCGTAATAATCAGTTGTAACACTCAGTTCGCCATTTAAAAACGTTGCATCAATACCAACGTCTGCCTGGGTATCAGTTTCCCATTTCAGCTTGTCGTTTTCTGGTTGCGAGGCTGCGGTACCATTTTGATATATTTTATTAAACGGATAGCCTAAGTTATCTACGCCGTTGCCATTAACGGTTGCTGCATAATTACCTGCATATAAAGCCTCATATTGGAATGGATTTATATCGCCCTGGTTACCTGTTTCGCCGTAGCTGCCGCGTACTTTCAAATCAGTCAGCCAGGTAACATTTTTCAAAAACGATTCCTCTTTGGCCTTCCAGGCAATGGCGCCTGATGGGAAGGTGCCATACTGGTTTTGGGTAGGGAATTTCGAAGATCCGTCCCTCCTTATTGTACCGGTAAGGATGTACCTGTCATCATAAGTATAAGTTAACCTCGAGAATTCGGAAGCCAGTGTAATAATGTTCTGTCCGTTACCGGTATCGGAACCTACAGGATTATTTACGTCAAGCTGCAGTGTGCCCACTTGCGCCAAATCCCTGATGGTGCCGTTTGGTGGTACGCCCTGTCCGCCCATACCGTCCCAAATTGTTTTTTGAGCAGAAACACCACCAACAAAGTTTATTTTGTGTTTGCCAAAAGTCTTGTCGTATGATATAGTGTTTTCCCACAACCAATCAAATGTTTGGCTCAGGTGCTGGCTGTAAAATGCCGGCTGAACCCTGCCCTGTCCCGGGTATTCATTCTGGGCACGGTCATCCTCAGGCTGAAAAAAGGAGTCCGAGAAGGTGTTTATGTTTACACCGGCATTGGTTTTAATTTTAAGCCCGTCGAATATCGTAGCTTCCAATGATGAGTTTGCCAGTATGAAATTGTTCATCGGATAGTTATGATTCGTTTCGATCGTGTAAACAGGGTTGCCGTAGCTCAATACTTCGGTATAAACGGGGTTAAAAAAGCCGTAGTTGCCGTTAGCATCCTTTACCTGGTTAGTCAGTTTATTGCCACCATCGAGTGTAGGCGGCAACTCGCTCAGCTGAACGAGGCTACCGGTACCAAATGGGTTATTTTGCTGCTGGTAGGTGTATTTTGCACTTGTAGATGATTTCAGCCATTTATTGGGCGAATAATCCAGGTTTAAGGCAAGGTTGGCCCTTTTGAAATAGGAATCTAAAACGATGCCTTTTTGATCGTAATAGCCAATTGAAGTTGAGGTTTGAACTTTGTCATTCCCCCCGCGCAGGCCTATATCATACTTTTGCGTTAAGCCGGATCCGTAAACCGCATTTTGCCAATCAATATTGGTAAGCGATGATGGAGTTGACCAGCCAGCGAAGGACACAAAGGTGGTACCCGGAACGGCTGCTTCAGTATTGGCCAGTGTAGCAAATTGCTGCGCATTTAGTACAGAATATTCTTTCGGTTTGCTTTGGATTGAATTGTAAGCGTCAACAGTTATCTGTATGCCGTCTTTTTTACCTTTTTTGGTAGTGATGAGCACAACGCCGTTTGCAGCACGTATACCGTAAATTGCTGTTGCCGATGCGTCTTTCAGCACGTCAATGGTAGCAATGTCATTGGTATTGATATTGTTGATGCCGCCCGCGTCAAGTGGGTAACCATCAATAACATACAACGGTCCGTTGCCATTGGTTGCCAAACTACCAACACCCCTTATCAGCACGGTAACATTACCGCCTGGCGAGGCATCATTATTGGTAACCTGCACACCGGCAGCGCGGCCCTGCAAAGCCTGGTCCAGTGAAGTAACCGGCACCTGCTCAATTTGCTTGGCATTAACCGAGCTGATTGCACCGGTAAGGTCACTGCGTTTTGCAGTACCATAACCAATAACAACCACTTCCGAAAGGGCTTTATTGTCGGTTGACATTTTTACGCTGATAACCGATTGGCCGTTTACCGGGATCTCCTGTGTTGCATAGCCGATGTAGCTAAAAACCAACGTCGCTTTGCCGTCGGCAGTAATGGAGTAATTACCGTCGACGTTGGAAATGGCTGCGCCGGGGGTACCTTTTACCTTAACGGTAACGCCAGGTAATGGCGACCCATTGTCGGCATCAGTAACCGTACCGGAAACCTTTCCGCTTTGTGCATAACCAGACATGCTTACCAGCAAAAGCGATAGGCTCATCCCAATTAAAGCTACAAGATTTTTAATTTGTAGTTTTCTAATCATAACATTTATAACATTTATAGGTTTAAAATTGGTCCTGAATAAACAGAAGGCTTACTTCAACTGTCGGTGTTAATGAAGTGCCATTATTTATCATCGTAAAATTATACCGGGTGCGTAATCGATTGTAACACAAATGTTAACGATGATAGAATAAATGTTAATCGCCAATTAAATACCTGATTAACAATACAATAGCCAATAATTTCTGCTCAAAATCACGAAAATTATGGGTTATTGCCTATTATTAAAGCCTGATTAGATGATTATTTAACATTTTTTGGGCTAATTATAACATGCCCTGGCTTGTTGTTGCATTGATAGTTGCAGCGATGGGGTTTTATTGCGACTGTTATACAGCAGGTTAACAAAATTTACATGCTAAAAACAAGCCAAAAGCATTGAAAATCTGTATGATACTTATTTTACCCCGTACTAGCATAAACCGTGATACCGGTGGAATTGGCAGGATTCTTATACCTAAAAGTAGTTTCGCTGAGCATCAATAATTGGCTATTAATACCGGTAATGATTATGGCAAAAACGTACGGTGGGAGACTAAAGCAATTTAGTAACAATGACCTTTTGGCTTAGGGCCTATTTGATGAACTTCAGTTTTTTGCCGACTTGTTTTATCCATTCCCGGGCAATTAACTCGTGACCGTTAGGCATGGGATGAACGCCATCCCATAACCAATACACATCAGGCGGATAATTTGCAACGGCTTTGTTAAAACTGTCCTGCAGCGGCAAAAAAATGGCATCAAACTCTTCTGCCAGCTTTTTAGCAACCGCTTGTCGTCCCGAAATCTCGCGTTGATAATCGTCCCATCTTTCCTTCACCTTTCCCACGGGCAAAATAAAGGGCTCCAAAATTACCAGCTGGGTTTGCGGTAATAGCTGCCTGGTTTTGAATAGTAATGCGCTGTACCCGTCTTCATAACTGGCAACTGTATAGTTTTTGTCGCCGTAAACGGCGCGGGTGGTATCGTTAACGCCTACCAATATGCTCAGCAGATCGGGTTTAAGGGTTATGGTATCGCTGTCCCACCGCGTGGTCAGTTCGGTGATGGCATTACCGCTTATCCCGCGGTTAAAAAAGTGGAATTGTTTATGCGGAAGGTCAAACCAAAGCCTGGCTGCAATTAA
>Ga0206898_10042_pt1 | contig 38121 bp, 31 predicted proteins | sample Alteio_BWOrgHeat_50_FD_153237 | JGI IMG/M metagenome (GOLD analysis project Ga0206898, IMG submission 153237) | Enriched cells from forest soil in Barre Woods Harvard Forest LTER site, Petersham, Massachusetts, United States -... | ecosystem: Environmental > Terrestrial > Soil > Temperate forest >...
GGCGCCGCCAAAAACAAATTTCAGGGTACCTGGCACGCCAAAAACGGAACGGGTAAACTAAACATCACCGACAAAAATTTTATTTTGGATGACAGCGAAGCCGAAGACTATTTTGTTAAAGGCGATACCCTTTATACTTCATATCAGGGCAATCAGCCTTACACCAGCTTCGTAGTTCAAAAAGTTGATGATCATTACCTTAAACTGATGGGGCCCGATTCGGTGGCGATGGAGTATAACAGGTAGAAAACCCATGAACTCAGGGAAGACGCGGTTGGATTGTGAACGCTATTTAAAGGGTAATTTTCTGTACCGTATCCTGGTGTCTTCAAAAGTCACAATGAACTTTTCATCGGATTCGTTTGAAAATCGCTCAAAAAACAATTCAAGATTATTGCGAATATCAGAGGATGTAAAACTCGATGTTCTGAATTGAATAATTGAGGCTAACAAGTGTTTGTTTAGTGCCAGCAGTTGGCCAAAATCCATATCTGTAGTAACAATTATTCGATTTTCTTCAATAGCTTTTTCAAGTATCAGATTATCAGGAAGCTTAAACAGTTTTTCGTCATTAAGGTGAACAGCATCATGCCCAAGGTTTCTCAACCACGTAGCCACACTTTGGCTAATGCCCATATCCAGAAGGAAACGCAAGTCAGGAAACTTTTTGAATAGTATATAATTCTTCTTCGGCCAGATAAGCAGCGTAATTCAAACATTGGTCTATGTCTTCCTGTTCCAGTACGGGGTATTCAGCCAATATTTCTGCTCTGCTCATCCCGCTGGCAAATAGGTTCAGCACGAGTGACACGGTGATCCGCATCCCTCTTATGCAGGCTTTCCCATTCATAATAGCTGGGCTGGATGTTATTCGGTCTATCTTAAGCATTACTCTATTTTTTATAAAGTTACTACTTTGATAACAATTTTTCAATTATGCTTTGACTAGGAGTTTTGTGTGAATCCCGATTTATTTGAATTAATGAATTTTAGGGCGAAAAATTTCTCCTCAAAAAAGGCTCTCAATTTCTGTCTCATTAAATAATCCTAAAAACACAAAACCCCCATCTTTGCGGATGAGGGCTTGCGATTATAAACCTAAACTAAACTATCGCCCGGTAACCAGCCGGGCTATTATGAAAACAAACTTTTAAAATCTTCTGCGTCTTTCAGGACGATCTTCGCGGCGTTTTCCTGAAAAATCACGGAAACCACCTGCCGAAGGGCTGCGTTCGCGGTTGTAACCGCCTTCGCGTTTTTCGCCGCTTCCGTTACGGTCGCGGTTACCGCTGTAACCACCACCACTGCCTTCACGACGCTGATAGCCGCCTTCGCGACGCTCGCTGGTGCCTTCGCCGGATACTTCTATCCTAACGGGGCGACCTTTAAACTCGGCATCTTTAAAGTTGGTCATTACCTTCTCAACGTCGGCATGCTGCACTTCAAAAAACGAGTAAACACCTTTAACATCTATCTTACCTACGGTACGTCCGCTTATTTTGCTTTGGTTGCAAATGTAACCCAGCAAATCGCCGCGGTTAAATTCATCTACCGAACCTAAATTGATAAACAAACGTGTGTAATCTGTTTTACCGGCATGCTCACGGCTACCACCAGTACGCTCGTCTCTTTCAAATCTGCGGCCTTCTTCAACAGGCGCGTTCAAATCGGGAGCATTTTTATAATAATCAAGGAAACGGTTAAATTCAATCGAAGCAAAGCGTTTAATAAACTCTTCTTTGCTCACGTCCTTAAATTCTTCCATTATCCGCGGCAGGTATTGCTCAATCTGCTCGTCGTTTACCTGTACATTATGTACCTTGTGTACTATGCTGAACAATTGCTTTTCGCAAACATCAAAACCGGTAGGGATTTCAGCTTTAACAAAACGCTTGCCTAAGCCGCGTTCTATCTGGCGTATTTTACCAAGCTCTTTTGCATTGATGATAGAGATGGATACACCTGTTTTTCCTGCACGGGCCGTACGGCCACTGCGGTGGGTGTAATTTTCAACCTCATCGGGCAGCGAGTAGTTAATAACGTGTGTTACGTCGTTAACATCAATACCACGGGCGGCAACGTCAGTTGCAATTAACAGCTGCAGGTTACGTTCGCGGTAGCGTTTCATTACCTTATCGCGTTGCTGCTGCGAAAGATCGCCATGCAGCGAATCGGCATTATAGCCATCGCGTATCAGCGACTCAGCAATTTCCTGGGTTTCAATTTTGGTACGGCAAAATACAATACCAAAAATATCAGGGTTAAAATCAACAATGCGTTTAAATGCGGCATACTTATCACGAGCACGAATGATATAATATTCGTGTTCGATGTTTACGTTACCCGTATTTTTTTCGCCCATGGTTAGTTCAAAAGGATCGGTCATATATTTTTTCGCGATCCTGCGAACTTCGGAGGGCATAGTGGCCGAAAACAGCCATGTTTTTTTGGTTTCGGGTGTGGTTGATAAGATACTGTCAATGTCTTCCTGGAAGCCCATGTTGAGCATTTCATCAGCCTCATCCAATACTACATACTTAACCTTGCTGAAATCAATAGCCTTGCGGTTAATAATATCAAGCATACGGCCGGGTGTAGCAACTACAATTTGCACGCCGCGTTTAATCTGGCGTAATTGGTCAACAATACTGGCGCCACCATAAACAGCAACAACATTAACGTTGCCCATTTTTTTGGCGTAGTTTTTTATGTCATTCGTGATCTGTAAACAAAGTTCACGTGTTGGGCACAATACAAGTGCTTGCGGATAATTTTCTTCGAAGTCCAGCAGTTCTAATAGTGGCAGTCCGAAGGCAGCAGTTTTACCGGTCCCGGTTTGGGCTAATCCGACAAAATCGTTGCTGCCTGTTAACAATACCGGAATTGACTGTTCCTGGATTGGCGTAGGATTTTCGAATCCTAACTCAGAGATGGCATTAACAATATCATGACGGATTCCCAGTTGAATAAATGGGTTCATGAATTAAAATAACGAATTTGACTACATCGCCAAATCGGCCGCAAAGGTAAGGTTTATTTTTGGTAATTCAAATAGTATAATTGCTTATTATGAATATGACAATTTACGGTTAAAAACGAAATGGAAATTCGACGTTTTGGCAAGCCAAACAGCATTTTAGATAAAAAAATCAGAATTCTGTTTTTTATTTTTTAAATTTGATAGAAATGTCTTCATTTAAACGCAATGAAAAACAGCATTAAAAAATCGAATTAATCGACAAAATTGAGCATGCTGATTTTCAGCAACTACAAGAAATTTATGGCTTGCTCACAAATTACTTCAACAGTAAGTATGATCCGGCTGAAGAGTGGGATTTATTACCGGAGCACCACAAAGAACAAATTTTAAAAGGCTTGGCGGAGGCTGATGCGGGATTAGGAACGCCGGCTAAAGACGTTATTTTAAGAACGCGGGAAAAATACGGGTTGAATGGCTAAGGAAGTAATTTTGCTCCCACGGCTGACCGAAACTTCCTTAAGATTGTCGAATATCCACCGCGAATTCAAACAAATTGAATAACATTATCTAAATAAAACCAATGAAACTTCACCTTACCGCTCTTATCGTATTTTGTTTTTTTATCAAATTATCCTCCGCCCAGGACGTTAAAACCGACTTTGATACGACCACCTACGGCCGCAACCCGGCAGTTGGTAAATATGCCGATATCCGCGGCTTTAAAATGTATTTCGAAACATACGGCAAAGGTGAACCATTGCTTATTATACATGGCAATGGGGGTTCCATCAATAATTTCATGTACCAGATACCTTATTTTGCTAAAAACTACCAGGTGATTATTGCTGATAGCCGCGCCCAGGGAAAATCAATCGACCCAACAGATTCATTGAGTTATGAAATGATGACGGATGATTTAAATGCGCTGCTGGATAAACTTAACTTAAAATCGTGCTATGTAATTGGCTGGAGCGATGGTGGCATCAACGGTTTATTGTTAGCCATGCGCCACCCGGATAAAGTAAAAAAACTGGCGGTAACCGGCGCCAATTTATGGCCTGATACAACGGCGGTTGACCCTTTTGTATATAACTGGGCCATGAATGCCAATAAAATGGCTGCGGATTCACTTAAGAAGATGAAAACGCCTTCGGCAGAAATGAAAAATCAGCTAAAACTGCTTCATCTTTTATCCTACGAACCACATATAAAAGTGGAAGACCTTAAAAAAATCAGCTGCCCGGTGCTGGTCATCGGCGGCGACCATGATGTCATCCAGCCAAAACATACCATGCTGATTGCACAATCTATCCCGCAATCTTATTTGTGGATCATCCCCAATTCGGGCCACTCAACACCAATTTTTAAAAAGGACCAATTTAACCAGGTAGTCGGTGATTTTTTTGCGCAGAAGTTCAGGAAGATAGATATGTTTGGAAGGTTTAATTAGCGGTCGAGGATCACCGACACTTTCATTTCGTCCCCCTTTATGTCCTTTCGAGCGACAGCGAGAAATCTTATACATCAGACATTCCCATCTGCAAAGCACGGATGCAGGGTGTATAAGATTTCTCTCCGCCGCTGGCGGATCGAAATGACATTTTTTTAACTCTCTTACCTCAACCTGTCGGCTGATTTAACGAGTTTTTCGTCGCGGTTGATGGCTTTTACGGCCACGATGATAAATATGATGCTTATAGATGAGAGCAACAAGCCAATGCCACCGTTATGGGTATCGATTTGCGCATCGCCTAAAAATGGCTTTACCGCCTGCGACATCCAGAAACTATAACCAATAATAGCCAACAGCGCACTGTAACATAAGGCTACCTGCTGTTTGCGGTTTTTATAAAGAAAAATAATCACCATGGGGATAATACCCAGAACAACCGTGGCCACCATGAGACCGGCAAAAGTGTGCGTAGGTTGTGTATAGTTTGGCACATCGGAGTTTTGATAAACTCCTTTCACCGAAATATTAATGGATTTGCCATCCACATTAACATTGTGCACCAGTGGAAACAGAAAAAGGGCAAAAATTGCCAGGCCAGCCAGCAATAAATAAACACTTTGTATACGTTGTAGCATGTTGTAAAAAATATTAAAACAAAGATATAATTGTTTTGTTTAGCACGCGTTTGTTTTATTAGCTTTAAACACGTTTAAAAATTCATTTATTATTGTAAATTTATGCATTATTGAACCCCTGTCTGATATAACTATGAGCACTCCCCTATCCGCTATGCAGCCGAAAGACGTACAGATTGACGACAAGTTATTAAAAAGGACTTTTCTCGAGCACCTCAACTATATCTATTACGGCAAACACCATTTGCTCGATTTTTTTCGTGAAGCAAGGGACTTAGCCAAGTTGGATGTTTTAAAGATGGCGATAAAGGAGTGTATTGATGATACCGACAACCAGATAACCCACCTGGAAGATCTTTATATAAGCATTTCAGAGGAGCCATCTAAAACAAGTACCCTGAGTATAAAAGCCACCACTTTGGAGGCCTATATGGCAACTATAAAGGCGGGCAAAACCCCGCTCGAAAAGGACGTTTATATTTTGTTTTACCTACAGCAAATTGAAGGCATTGAAATCACCTATTTTAAAGTATTAAAAAACCTGGCAAAAGCAGTAGGCTACGACAACGCAATCCTTGCGCAACCCTTTGATACCGCCGTGGAAAACCGGATCTTGTTTGAAGCCATCTATAAGGAGTATATTAGTTAATTGGAGATTAGTTGATTAGAGATTAGATACTTCTGGTTTAGTCGAAAAGTCCGAAAGAGACTTTTCAACTTTACAACCTTCCAACATTTCAACTACCTTTGCCCCTGTGAGCGGTAAACAACGTTATTTTATTGAACTTTCTTATGATGGTACACATTACCATGGCTGGCAAACGCAGCCTAATGCGCTCACAGTACAGGAGGTATTAAACAAAAGCTTATCGGTTATTTTGAGGCAGCCCATCGATACGGTTGGCTGCGGTCGCACGGATACCGGCGTGCACGCCCGCGAATTTTTTGCGCATTTCGACTTTGAGTCTATGGACCATCGGCCATGGACCATGGACGAAGTTGGCAGCATAATTCGAAGCATCAATTCTGTTTTGCCGGATGATATTGCCGTGAAGAACATTTTTCTGGTGGCAGCGCATGCCCATGCACGGTTTGACGCAACGCAGCGTACTTACGAATACCACATTCATTTCAATAAAGATCCTTTTAAAAAAGGTTATTCATGGGAACTGCGCGACCAGCCGGATATTGATTTGATGAACGAGGCAGCGCAGATCATGATGGAATATACCGATTTCGGGTGCTTCAGTAAATCAAACACGCAGGTAAAAACCAATAATTGTAAAATTACACAAGCAGGGTGGACAGTTAGCGGCGAAGGGATTATCTTTACCATTTCGGCTGATCGCTTTTTACGCAATATGGTGCGGGCTATAGTTGGCACCCTGATGATGGTTGGTCGCAAGGAAATGAAACCGGAAACAGTACGCCAGATCATCGAAAGTAAAAACCGCAGCAATGCAGGCACATCGGTACCGGCCTGCGGACTGTATTTAACCAGGGTGATGTATCCATATTAAATGAAATATAAAGACCATCGTGAACAAAACAATTTAACAATCCATCAATCAATAACTCACTAATTCACTAACTCAATAATTCAACAATTCAACAACTCACTAATTCAATAAATGGCAGAAGTAACCGGTAAAGCGCTCGATTGGAAACTGCTGGGGCGGGTGATGCACTACGTTAAGCCCTATAATACCACGTTTGTTATTGCAGCGTTTTTAACCATCTTTTTAGCCGGAAATGCGGTTTTGCAGCCAATTTTGATTCAGCAAACGCTTGACCAGGATATTTTAAAGGATAACTTTAGCGGCCTGGTGTTTATGGTTGAACTAATGATGGCGCAGCTGATCATCCAAACCATTGCCCAATATTTTCAAACTTATTTAACCAACTCGCTTGGCCAGTCGGTTATCCGCGATCTGCGTAAAGATATTTTTAACCATATCACCAGTTTACGTTTAAAATACTTCGACCGCACCCCCATCGGCATGCTGATTACCCGTACGGTATCCGACCTGGAAACCATAGCCGATATTTTTTCGGAGGGGTTAATATCTATTATGGGTGATATGCTGCTGGTAGTTGCCGTTATAGGTGTTATGCTTTTTAAGGACTGGAAGCTTGCCCTCATTACCATGATTCCGATGCCCTTCCTGTTAATGTCTACGTATGTTTTTAAAGAGGCCATTAAATCGTCCTTCCAGGAGGTGCGTACCCAAGTGGCACAATTGAACACTTTTTTGGCCGAGCATATTTCGGGCGTGAGCATCATCCAGTTTTTTGCACGCGAAGACCAGGAGATGCGCAAATTTAAAGAGGTAAACAGGAAACATCGCGATGCCAATATCCGGTCCAACTGGTATTATTCCATATTTTTCCCCGTGGTGGAGGTTTTGTTTGCTATTTGTATGGGCCTGCTGGTTTGGTATGGCTGCAAGCGGATATTAACCGACCAGCAAATTAAATGGCTATCAACCGATAATAAAGGCATTACGCCGGGCATGGTCACCAGTTTTATTGTGTTGTTGAACATGCTCTTCAGGCCGATTCGCCAATTGGCCGATAAATTTAACACCCTGCAAATGGGCATGGTAGGCGCCGACAGGATATTCAGGGTACTGGATACCGACGAGGTTGCCACAAACGATGGTATTTTGAGGCCCGCCACACTCAACGGCGAAATTGATTTTAAAAACGTTTGGTTTGCTTATAACGATGAAAACTGGGTTTTAAAGGATATCAGCTTCCATGTAAAAGCCGGTAAAACGCTGGCCTTAGTTGGGGCCACCGGCGCGGGCAAGTCATCAACCATTAATATATTGAATCGCTTTTACGAAATCGGAAAAGGAAGCGTAAAAATTGACGGGGTAGATATCCGCGAATATGATGTTAACTTTTTGCGGTCGCGTATAGCGACCGTAATACAGGATGTGTTTTTGTTTACCGACACCATCGCCAATAACATCAGCCTTAACAACCCCGATATCACCCTTGAACAGGTTATAGCGGCTGCCAAAGATGTAGGCGCGCATGAGTTTATCGAACGTTTACCCGGCGGCTACCAATACAACGTAATGGAACGTGGGTCTACCCTATCGGCAGGACAGGCGCAATTAATTTCGTTTATCCGCGCATTGGTGTATAACCCCACCATCCTTGTGCTGGATGAAGCGACATCATCTGTTGATACCGAGACTGAGATTTTAATACAAAACGCCATCAGCAAGCTGATGCAGGGCCGCACAGCCATTGTAATTGCCCACCGCCTCTCCACCATCCAGAATGCCGATAAAATTATTGTGCTGGACCATGGCGAGATTAAGGAAATAGGCACCCACCAGCAGCTTTTACGCATCGAAAACGGGTATTACCGTAAGTTATATGATCTGCAATTTAACTCGGCAGGGATAAGCAGGTAGGATTGCGGAGAAATTGTCTTTGAATAGGCAAAGCAGGACATACACGGAAATTTCACAAGCTATTCATGCCCCGTTAGGGGCTACCTATTTGTAGAAATAAACCAAAACAACAACAAAATATTGCCCCGTCAGGGGTTACCCAAAGGGGGTAGCCCCTGACGGGGCAATTGCCGTTTGGGCAATCAAATGCTACAAATAGGTAGGCCCTAACGGGCCAATCGTAGGCCAATTGCTTTTTAAAGGCAATTCCCCCAAAGGTTGGATTAAGCTGGCGCTTACTCTTCCGTCGTTAATTTTTCATCAGGTACGCCAAAATAGCCTATAATTGCTTTAGCCTGTTTAAGGTTAACCACTTCCTGCAACTCGGTTTCAGTTGCCAGGCGGATCTTTTTAACCGATTTAAAATGTTTCAAAAGCTTTTCGGCTGTTGTTTTGCCGATGCCGTCAATCAGTTCAAGTTCGGTTACCAGCGTGCCTTTGTCACGTTTTTTGCGGTGGAAAGTGATGCCGAAGCGGTGCGCCTCATCACGCAAATGCTGTAATACTTTTAGTGTTTCCGATTTTTTATCGAGATATAGCGGATATTGGTCGCCGGGGTAATATAGTTCTTCCAGCCGTTTGGCAATACCTATCACCGTAACCTGCTTATCTATCCCCAACAACCTGAGGCTTTTTAGTGCAGATGATAGCTGGCCTTTGCCGCCGTCGATAACAATCAATTGCGGCAACTCAGTGCCTTCATCAAGCAAACGGCGGTAACGGCGGTGTACGGCCTCCTCCATGGTGGCAAAATCATCTGGACCTTCAACGGTTTTAACGTTAAAATGCCGGTAATCCTTTTTGAAAGGTTTGCCATCCCTAAAAACAACTATAGCCGACACGGGATATTTACCCTGGAAGTTCGAGTTATCAAAACACTCGATATGGCGTGGCAGCGTATTCATCCGCAAATCCTTCATCATTTGGGTTAGCAATCTTTCCGTCCGGATCTCGGGGTTCAGCTTTTCATACTGATCAATTTTTTCCTTTTTAAAGAACTGTACATTCTTTTGCGAGAGATCAAGCAGTTTCCGTTTCTCGCCAAGTTTGGGTACGGTAAACTTTATTTTTTCATCCTCCAGGTCGATATCAAAAGGCACGATGATCTCTTTTGAATGACTGTCATATCGGCTGCGGAATTCGGTTATGGCCAAAGTCAACAACTCCTCATCACTTTCATCAAGCCGTTTTTTTAGTTCGATGGTTTGCGTTTGGGTGATGGTACCGTTCATCACCTTTAAATAGTTTACAAACGCATATTTTTCATCGGATGCGATACTAAAAACATCCACATCAGTTATAGATGAATTTACTACGGTTGATTTATGCTGATAATTCTCGAGCAGCTCAAATTTGCGTTTCAGGCGATGCGCGTACTCGTAATTCATGTCGCTTACAGCTTTCTCCATATCGGCCCGCAGGTTACGGAGCACCGAGCCTATTTTGCCCGTTAATATGTCCTTTATTTCTTCGATGTTATGTTCGTAATCGGCTTCGGTCTGGTAATCCTGGCAGGGCCCTTTGCAATTACCCAACTGATACTCCAGGCACACTTTAAACTTGCCTTTTTCGATATTTTGACGTGTTAACGGCAGGCTACAGGTACGGAGCGGATAGGTTTCTTTGATGAGGCCCAAAATGTTGTGCATCATACTTACCGAGGCATATGGCCCAAGGTATTTCGATCCATCGCGCACGATGCGCCGCGTCCAGAAAATGCGGGGGTAATTTTCATTTTTAATGATGATCCAGGGGTAGGTTTTATCATCCTTCAACAACACATTATAGCGCGGCTGGTGCTTTTTAATCAGGCTATTTTCCAGCAACCAGGCGTCTACCTCGGTATCAACAATAGTAAAAGTAATGTTGCGGATTTTGGATACCAGTACCCGTGTTTTGGCATTTACGTTGGTGTCCTTATTAAAATACGACGTAACCCGGTTGCGCAGATCCTTGGCCTTACCAATATATATCAGTTCCTTCTCATCATCCCAAAACTGGTAAATTCCTGGTTTGTGGGGGATGTTTTTTAATACATCTTTATAATCAAAAGCTTTATTCATTAGTTCATTGGCTCATTTGTTCATTGGACCGGGGGTATAAAAGCCGAATATCATACTGACAATTAAATTTCGCAAGCCCCTAAAGGAGAAATGACAAAAGGCTGTCCTGTCGGCAACCATGGCATGGAGGCCTTTGCCCGCATGGTTGAGTGCCTCACCATGACACTATCGCACCATTCGTCTCATGGTGTGCGTTTATGATTAACCAACATTGAAACCTTGCAACTTTCCAACATTACAACCTTACAACAAAATACTCAGAAACCCAGTTTTTTATCAACCTCGGTTGTGCCTTGCTGTTGCTGCTTGTATTGGTCGCAATCCAGGACAATCCCGGGGCCGTTTTTGGGCGCATCAAAATCAACATTCTTTTTGATACCTAATGCCGCGTTGGCATACACCCTTTTCATATACAATGCAAATATTGGCAATGCCGAGTTGGCGCCCTCGCCCAGCCGGGTAGAGCGGAAGTGAATGTCCCTGTCTTCGCAACCCGACCACACACCGGTAACCAATTGCGGTGTAATACCGATAAACCAGCCATCGGAGTTTTCCTGGGTAGTGCCTGTTTTGCCGCCGATTGGATTGTTTAATCCATACTTAAACCGCAACCGCGAGCCTGTACCGTCTTCAATTACACCTTTCAGCATATAGGTCATTACATAAGCGGTTTGGGCATCCATAGCCTGAACTACTTTAGGTGTATGGGTGTAAAGCGGGTTACCGTTTTTATCTTCAATCCGCAAAATAAAAGTAGGCTCGGTCCAGGTGCCGTGGTTGGCGAACGTGCAATAAGCGCCTGTCATGTCAAACACCGAGGCATTAAACGAACCAAGGCATATCGAAGGGTATGGCGGCACATCGCTGGTGATGCCCATCTTTTTTATCAGCTCCATCACTGGCGTGGGTTTAACCTCGTTCATTACATAAGCCGCCACGTAATTTTGCGACCAGCCCAAAGCTTTGCGGAGCGTGATTGCGCCGGGCAATACGTCCGACGAAAACAAACCCGGCGTCCATGGTGCGCCGTAACCGGTTATGGTAACCGGCACATTGTCCACTTCCTGGCAAGGCGAAAAGCCGTTTTCCATCGCGACAGCATACGTAAACGGTTTTGCCGTTGAACCAACCTGCCGGGTGCCAACCTTTACCTGGTCATATTTAAAGTGTTCAAAATTGGTGCCGCCAACCCAGGCTTTAATGTATCCCGTAGTTGGATCCATACTCATCATGGCGTTGCGAAGCATCATTTTGGTGAATACAATGGAGTCGATAGGTTTCATCAATGTATCGATATCTCCCTTCCAGGTAAACAGCTCCAGGCTGTCGGGTGTATTAAAGTTCTCCCTTATCTCATCTTCCGATTTCCCCTGCAACTCCAATTGTTTATAACGATCGGAGCGATACATCCCTTCGTCGAGCAATAATTTAAAGTTCTTTATATTCTTGCTCCTGCTTACACCGTGCCATTGCTCGTTGAACTGCGCCTGTAGTGTAGGCATATACTCGCGTTGAGCCTCTTCGGCATACTGCTGCATGGTAGCGTCAATGGTGGTATATATTTTCAATCCGTCCCTATCCAGGTCATATAAGCTGCCATCAGCTTTAACAATGTTTTGATCTTTAAATATTTTTTGGATCTCCTGTTTAAGTACCGCTCTGAAATATGGCGCCGGGCCATCGTTGTGGTTCATAGGGTTAAAATCGAGCCCCAATGGTTTTTTAGCCAACTCAGTTGCCTGGCCTTCGCTTAAAAAGCCTTGTTTTTCCATCAGGTCCAATATCAGGTTACGGCGTTTCTGGGCCCTGTCTGGGTGCCTTATCGGCGAATAGATCCCCGGCCCCTTTACCATGCCTATCAGCATCGCTGCCTGGTCGGCGGTAAGTTTATCGGGTGTAGTATTAAAATAGGTATGTGCGGCTGATTTTATGCCATAGGTATTATAAGCGCCAAAGTCAACCTTGTTGAGGTACATGGTTAATATTTCCTGCTTGGTGTAACGCCTTTCCAGTTGTACGGCAATTATCCATTCTTTTAGCTTTTGGGTTAAGCGCACAAAGGGATTATGCGCACCCTCGCCTGAAAACATATTTTTGGCCAATTGCTGGGTGATGGTACTGCCGCCTTGCTTTCGCCCAACCAGGTTTAACAGCACGATGGTGAACGAGCGCCTTAAATCGATACCTGAATGTTCATAAAAGCGGGAATCTTCAGTAGCGATCAAAGCGTTTACCACGTTGGGTGACAGCTGGGAGTAATTTACACTCGACCGGTTTTCTACAAAATAGGTGCCTAAAACTTTATTATCGGCCGACAGCACTTCAGTTGCCTGAAGGCTTTTCGGGTTTTCGAGATCGTGGAACGAAGGAAGGGCGCCAAATAGGCCCCAGTAGGTTACCAAAAGCAATAAAATAAAGAAGGCGAAACAACTTATAACCGCCCTCCACAAATACCAGTTGTATCTTTTTATATCCTGCTGCGCAAGCTTAATGATCATTGTTAGTAGCTGTTTTGATAAAATTCTGTATAACTGTTCAGCGTTTTTAAGTCTCTTATTTTAAGCAGGTTTTCCCTTGTTATGATAAAATAAGTGTACTTGCCTGCCGGGACTTTCATAATGTCGCCCAGCACCGGTACAATTGACCGGGCGTATTTTTTCACGCTCGCCATCGACCCAAAACTGCCCACAAATATAAGCTGATTATCGTCGCCGATGGCCTTTAACTGGTGGCTTATATTTACACCTGCATAGTTTGCCCGGTTAAATTGCCCTACTCCAAAACGCGACGACGACAAATTAGTTGTTCCTGTGCTCACATTTATCACAAAGTATAAGTTGGTGCTATCGGCCATGGAGAATATGGATGATACCGCTACCTTTTTAATAGATGCCAAATTAGTTTGCCCGGTCACCTGCAAACTATCGGCTTTCTCAGGCACGCTCGCCACTGTATCAACCGGTTTGTTCACAACAGTCTCTACGGGTTTAGCTACCGCAACTTGCTTAGCTGTTGTATCTGCAGGTTTATTAACTATCGTTTGTTTCGCAGTGGTGTCAGCAGGCTTATTTACTACCGGTTGTTTAGCAACAGAATCTGTTGGTTTATTAACGGGCGGTTTTATCACGTTGGCGGCAACGGTCGCCGGTGGTTTTGCAACGCTATCAACTACTTTAACCGGCGGTTTCACAACAACCTTAGCAACGCTGTCCGCAGGTTTTTTGGCCGGTGGTTTCACCTCGTTAGTTGCAATAGGCGTAACGGTTGGTTTTACAACAGGTTTGGCTACGCTATCCACCGATTTTTTTACAGGCGGTTTAACGGGATGCATAACGATGTCACCACCGGTATCGGCTTCCATTTGCACAGCCTTATCAATTGGTTTAGCAACCACTTGTTTTTTTACCAGCGCAATAGTATCTACTTTAGGTTTAATCCTTACGGCGGCCTGTGTTGCAAACTTACCCGGCGGCCTTGGCGCACGGGTATAAACCGCCATTTTCTTGTTATCCATTTTTAGTGTAAATGGAACATCATGCGGGTCCACATCTGGTATTACCACGTTGCGGGCCTGTAAATCGGCCTGGTTGGCATCAATATAAGCCAAATGCTGTTTGGCCAACGGGGCTATCAGTTTATCGGATGGATATTTTTTGATGATCTGGTTCAAGCTATCTTTAAACGGTCCCAATCTTTCGTAATGCCCCTGTGCAATGGTTTGCAGGTAAAATAACTGGGCAGATAATTTATTATCGGGATAGTGCTTTAGCAACTCTGGTACGCTGGTAATAACTTTTTTGTACTCTTTACTGGCATACATATCAAAAACAGTGTTGTAGGCCTGGGTAAACTCGTTATCCTTATCCTCCAGCTTTTTGGCATATTCCGGATCGATAATTATTTTGGCGAAAGGCGTTTCAGGGAACTCTTTCAGCAGTTTGTTTTTATATAGCTCCGATTTTGCCGGGTCGATATCACTATAAAGCCTGTACAGGCTATAATATATAGCAGGTTTGTTGGGGTCTTCCGGAAAGCGCTTTAATATCAGCTCAAACAACCTGATAGATTCTTTTTTGTCATCCAATATATCCCGGTAAAAATCGGCAACATCTACATAAGCATTATACAACCGCAAATTTGATGCAGTCATTTTTGCCGCTGTTAGCGGAATACCGTCCACAAGTTCCTTGCGGTAACCTGATGCTATTGATGTAGGCTTGCCACCCAATGTTTTGGTTGCCGGTGCATCCGGATCGCCGCCCTGTGTTGTAGCTGCGGCAGCGGTGGCATTATTAGCCGTCGACTTCGCGCTCCGGCGCCAGTCGTCTTCCAGTTTACGGTTACCCCATTGTCGCTTAAAGTCGGTATACCCCTGGCTTACCGCGCCTGCATTATCAAAATAAAAAGAGCCGCCGCTAAATGAATTTCCGCCCGCCGTGGTACTTGCCGACGATGCCGCGTTGGCTTTTGCGGCATTGGCTGCCGCTTGTTGCTGCAGCGTGTAATCGCTCACCATTTTATCAATTACGGCAGCCCGCTTTTTTTCGTCCATTTTAGCTAAGGCCTGCAAAGTATCTTCTTTGGCGATGATCTGTAAACGATCGGCCAACAGGGACAGGTTAACGCTTTTCTTGTGGATAGTTTCGTATCCGGGGAAATTTGTAGGGAGACTGGTTAATGTACTGTCGTAATATTTTTTGGCTTTTAAGTAATCAGCCTTATTATTAAAGTATATTTCGGCCAGCCGCAAATACGACAGTCCCTTTTGGCTTTGGTTTTTAACGCTTGTACGTACCGATAGGTTGTAGTTTTTTATCGCATCGTCAATCCGTTTGTCGGCAAAGTGCAACTGGGCCACCTGGTAATATATTTGGTCCCTAAAGTCGTGGTTGTTCGGGTTTTTCAACAGCGCCAGTAATCTTTCAATCCTGTCTATTTTAACCCCGTTGGCGTTGTCTTCAATGCGTATCAGGTTTAAGCTTGCATTAAAGGCCATTTCAAACAGGGCGTTGCTTTTAGCAATTTGCGCATAGTTTTCGGCAGCATTTAGCTGTTTGTTGTTTTGTTCCTGTAGCTGGGCCAATATAAAGGTCCAGCGCAGGCGCTGGGTTTTATCGTCACAATATTTTACGGCCATCTGGGCCATCTGCTCACCATCAACATAATCCTGCGCAGTAATATCATACTGTAACCTGGCGGCAAAAATATCGGCAGAAGGTTTTTTCTTGGGGTTAAGATCTAATATAGCGCTATCGATAACCTTTTTGGCCAGCGGCAACTGGTTCAGGTAAATTAATGTGCGTGTTTTCCAAATACGGGCCTGCTGCACCAAATCCTTCCGCTGTTGGAATGACCGGATCACATAATTAAAATACTCTACCGCATTAAAAAAATTCCCCTCCAGGTAATTGGCCTTACCCAAAACCAGGTATGCATCGCCAATGTATTTGCTTTGCTCCTTTATATTAATAATGGTATTGCCTTTAACGGTTACGGCTTCCAGGTCCTTATCGGGCGTTGCGGTTGTTGCCGTGGTATCCTGGTAAACACTTAGTATGGCGTTGTAGTTATCAACAAACGATGCTGCGTAGGCAACCTGTTTTTGGCGTAAAATTTCGTTGGCATTAAAAAGGATATTATAATGCGCCGTCAAATTCTGCATGGTGCGGTTAAACCCGCTCTTTTTTTCGAGCGAGCATCCTGCAACAGCAATTATTATTGCAATAAGCAGAAAACCAATTGGTTTAGATATTGAAAATCCCGAAGTTCGCCTCAATTTAAATGCGGATATAAATGCTTTGCTAATTTAATAACATTTATTAAATAGGTTTAATAAATTTGCAGATGGCCAAAGATAAACAAGAGAACGGCGAAACCCCAACAAATAGCTATTTAAAATATAGCGGGATGGGTTTTCAAATGATAGCGGTTATTGGGTTATTCACCTGGGCCGGCTACAAAATTGATAAAACCGCCCATCATACCACCTTGTGGGTTACAGCTATACTTTCACTTACAGGTGTTTTTATATCTTTGTACCTTGTAATCAGGTCGGCAAAAAGCTGAATAAAATATCAGCCGAATCGCATCTATATATAATACAACCCAAATGAAAATCACCTCCTCAATTTTTTTATTCCTTTTATTTATTGTTTTTATTGCCGTACCGCCGGCCGTGCTTCAATATACCGGCAATACCTCATTAATGGCTGCCGGCTTTTGGACCACCTTTGCTTTTATGTCAGGCGTAACGTTTTTAATTGTGTTGGTGATGCTGCTGGTTGGAAACAGGAACCAGGAACATTTAACGCCTGCTTTTTTAGGGGGCACCACTTTTAAGCTATTGGCTTTTTTAATATTTATCTTCGTTTTTCTGCGAAAAAACCCCGGAAATAAGGGTCTTTTTTTAGGCGATTTCTTATATATATATTTATTAAATACGGCCTTTGAAGTTTATATTTTGTTGCGTAACTTGCGGCACGAAAAATTAAGGTAGAAAACTTCATTTAGATGAATAACAGCTCGATTTTGAACTTAAAAATTTTTAGAATTTCTTTGTTTTGTGCGTTTTTTTTAATCGCAGGTATATTTTCAACTCCTGCTTTTGCCCAGGAAAAGACCGCAGACACCACCAAAAAGGCATATGATGCAAAGGCAACAATATTGGAGCACATCGGCGACTCGCACGTGTGGCCTGTAATTGCCGAAACATCGCTTCCGCTGCCTATTATATTATATACTGATAAAGGCATCGAAACCTTCTCTTCCAAAAAACTGATGCCCCAGGGCACCGTTTATAAAGGCAACTACTACAGCTACAAACTTGAGGAAGAAAAAATTAAAGTTGTTGACGCATCGGGCACTGTTGACGAGGCTGCTGATAAAAAGGTTTATGACTTTTCAATCACCCGCAACGTAGCCAGTATGCTGATGTCGGTTACCATCCTGCTCATTATTTTCCTGAGCATTGCATCATCCTATAAAAAACGTGTTGGCAAAGCCCCTAAAGGTTTACAATCGTTTTTGGAACCGCTTATTTTGTTTGTTCGCGATGATATCGCCATCCCAAACATTGGCCCGCTAAAAGCCCGCCGGTTTTTACCTTTATTGCTTACTATTTTCTTTTTTATCCTGATAAACAACCTGTTTGGCATGGTTCCGTTTTTTCCGGGTGGTTATAATTTAACGGGTAATATTGCGGTAACCGCGGTACTATCTATCATCATATTTTTTGTGGTAAACCTTAATGGTAATAAACACTACTGGAAACACATATTTGTGCCAAACCCATGGTGGTTATTCTTTATCATGATACCGGTTGAAATTGTAGGTATTTTCACCAAGCCTATTGCGTTAATGATTCGTTTGTTTGCCAACATTACCGCAGGTCACATCTTAATATTAAGCTTAATATCGCTGATATTTATCTTTAAAACAATTGCGGTTGCCCCTGTGTCGGTTGTTTTTGTGGTGTTTATGGATACCATTGAGTTACTGGTTGCGTTTTTGCAGGCTTACATATTTACCCTGCTGGCCTCGTTGTTTATTGGCATGGCCACCGAAGAACACCATGGTGACCATGGTACCGAAGTTTTGTAATTAATTATCTTTTATATATACACGTTTAAATTTAAAACACAATGACTGGAATGATTGGAACAATCGGTATGGTATTAGCTCAGGCTACAACTGTACACGGAAGTGTTGCAGGTTTGGGTGCTGGTTTAGCTGCAATTGGTGCAGGTATCGGTATCGGCCAGATCGGTGGTAAAGCTGTTGAAGCTATTGCCCGCCAACCTGAAGCTATTTCTAAGATCCAACTTAACATGATCATCGCTGCTGCCCTTGTTGAAGGTGTGGCCCTGTTTGCGGTGGTTGTTGCTGCGTTCTTTTAAGAAGCTGCGAAAAAAAATAACCCGGAGCGGTTGGCGCCGGGTTATTTTTAAAATTGAATGAATTTATTAATAAAATATTTCTAAAAAATGGATTTAGTTACCCCCCACTTAGGCTTAGTTGTTTGGACCACCCTTTGTTTTGCGATACTGTTATTTATACTGGGTAAATATGCCTGGAAACCAATTTTAGCAGCCGTTAGCGAACGTGAACAATCAATTGAATCGGCACTTGCGAAAGCAGAAGCTGTAAGGGAAGAAATGGCCCGTTTAACCAGTGAGAACGAGGCCCTGTTAAAACAGGCTCGTGCCGAGCGCGACGGCATTTTGGCCGAAGCTACGAAGGTGAAAAACCAGATCATCGCCGATGCTAAGGAAGCAGCGCAAAAAGAAGGCACACGCCAGATTGAGCTTGCCCGTTTGGAGATTAACAACCAAAAAGCAATTGCTATGGCCGACGTTAAAAACCAGGTAGCAACATTATCAATTGATATTGCCGAAAAAATATTGCGCAAGCAATTTGAAGATCAAAAGAAACAGGACGAATTGGTTAAGGACCTTTTAAAAGGAGTGAGCTTAAGTTAATTTCGGATATCGAATGTTCGATTTCGGATTTAAGAAAATGAAAATTGATCATTCGTCTCTGCTAATAACACTAAAATCAAAAATTCCGAAATCGCAATTCCGAAATCCGAAATAAGAAAACATGTCAGAATTAACAGTAGCATCAAGATACGCCAAAGCACTTATTGACCTTGCCGGTGAACAAAAAGCCGTTGAAGCCGTGAAGGATGATATGGCGCTTTTTCATCATACGCTGCGGGTAAACCCCGAGTTAAAGGCGGTGTTGGCTAACCCCATTGTATCGCATACCAAAAAAATAAACATACTCGACGAAGTTTTCGCCAAAAAAGTAAGCAAAGTGAGTATTGCATTTTTTAAGCTGATGATCAACAAAAGCCGTGGCGAGGTTTTGTATACCACCGCGCAGGAATACGTAAACATGTATGATGTAAAAAACAATATTGTGCATGCCAATGTGGTTTCGGCTGTTGAATTATCTGCCGCAAATAAAAAAGCAATGGTTGCTGATATTGAAGCATCTACCGGCGGTACCGTCAAACTGAATGCCAAAGTTGACCCATCATTAATTGGTGGCTTTGTTTTAACCGTGGGCGACAGGCAGGTTGATACCAGCATAGCTAACGACTTAAAGAAAATAAAAAAAGAATTTGCCCAACGGGTAAGCTAATTAAAATTAAAACTCTCAAATAAATTAAAAATGGTAGAGGTAAGACCAGATGAAGTATCAGCAATTTTGCGTCAGCAATTGGCCGGCTTCAAGTCAGAATCTGAATTAGAAGAAGTGGGTACAGTGCTCCAGGTGGGCGACGGTATTGCACGCGTTTACGGATTAACAAAAGTACAATCAGGTGAGCTGGTTGAGTTTGGTACCGGTTTACAGGGTATCGTACTTAACCTTGAAGAAGATAACGTGGGTGTTGTATTGCTGGGTAAATCAGACGATATTAAAGAAGGTGATACTGTTAAACGTACCAACAGGATTGCATCAATTAACGTAGGCGAAGGTATGCTTGGCCGTGTTGTTGATACTTTGGGCAACCCTATCGACGGTAAAGGCGCTATTAAAGGCCAAACCTACGAGATGCCTTTGGAGCGTAAAGCACCTGGTGTTATTTACCGCCAGCCTGTAACCGAGCCATTACAAACCGGTATTAAAGCTATCGATGCGATGATCCCGATTGGCCGCGGACAACGTGAGCTGGTAATTGGTGATCGCCAGACTGGTAAAACTGCGGTTTGTATCGATACCATTATTAACCAAAAAGAATTTTACGAGGCCGGCAAACCGGTTATCTGTATATATGTAGCCTGCGGACAAAAAGCATCAACTGTTGCCAACATTGTTCGTACGCTCGAGGAAAAAGGCGCTATGCCGTATTCGATTATCGTTGCCGCTAACGCTTCAGACTCTGCAACCATGCAGTTCTTTGCGCCGTTTGCCGGTGCAGCTATCGGCGAGTATTTCCGCGATACCGGGCGTCCTGCTTTAATCATCTATGATGATCTTTCAAAGCAGGCCGTTGCTTACCGCGAAGTATCGTTGTTGTTGCGTCGCCCACCGGGCCGTGAGGCTTATCCTGGTGACGTGTTTTACCTCCACAGCCGTTTACTAGAGCGTGCCGCTAAAATCAGCCAGAATGATGCCATTGCACAAGCGATGAACGATCTTCCTGAATCTATCAGGGGTATTGTAAAAGGTGGTGGTTCATTAACTGCATTGCCTATCATCGAAACACAGGCAGGTGACGTATCGGCTTATATCCCAACTAACGTAATTTCGATTACCGATGGTCAGATATTCCTTGAATCGAACTTGTTTAACGCAGGTGTTCGTCCGGCCATCAACGTAGGTATCTCGGTATCACGTGTAGGTGGTAACGCGCAGATCAAATCGATGAAGAAAGTTGCAGGTACCCTGAAACTTGACCAGGCACAATACCGCGAGCTGGAAGCCTTCTCCAAATTCGGTTCGGACTTGGATGCATCTACCAAAAACGTACTTGACAAAGGTGCACGTAACGTAGAAGTGCTGAAACAAGGCCAGTATTCGCCGGTAACTGTTGAAAAACAGGTAGCGATTATCTACTTAGGTACAAAAAACCTGATGCGTAACGTTCCGGTAAACAAGATTAAAGAATTTGAAAGCGAATATACCGCCCAGTTAGAGGCCCGTCACCCCGAAGTATTAGCTGCCCTAAAAGCAGGTAAACTGGATGACAGCATCACCGGCGTACTGGAAACAGTTGCCAAAGAAATGACCGGGAAGTATTAATTTAGATATGAGATGTTAGATGTGAGATATGAGACAAAAATCATAGCTTACGATAGCAAAAATTTAGAAGAAGTTTGATGATAGGAGCACAGAGATGAAAGTCTCAAATCTCAAATCTCAAATCTCAAATCTCAAAAGATGGCTAATTTAAAAGAAGTAAGAAACAGGATAAAGTCCGTAACCTCAACGCAACAGATCACCAAGGCCATGAAAATGGTTTCGGCGGCTAAGCTGAAAAGGGCTACGAATGCTATTGTACAACTGCGCCCCTATGCCAATAAGCTAAAGGAGTTGCTGGCAAATTTATCGGCAAGCCTCGAAGACGGTTCATCGCCATTTTTGGTTGAACGCGCGCCTAACAAGGTATTGGTAATTGTGGTTACCTCAAACCGTGGTTTGGCCGGTGCTTTTAATACCAATGCCATTAAAACCGCCAATAACCTGATAGCCGAAAAATACAGCGAGCAATTAAGGGCCGGCAATGTTTCTATCGTAGCAATAGGTAAAAAAAGCCAGGAGTACTACCAGCGCCGTAAATACAATGTTATTGGCAACAATAACGATTTGTACCTCGACCTGAACTTTGAGAACACCTCGAAGATCACTGAAAGCATTATGCACGGTTTTGAAGTTGGCGAATATGACCGTGTTGAACTGGTTTATAACCAGTTTAAAAATGCTGCAATGCAGATACTGGTTGCAGAACAACTGATACCCGTTCCGAAACCAGAAGTAAAGGCACAGCAAAAAGACGTTAAAGCAACCCAGGTTGATTACATCCTTGAGCCTTCGCAGGAACAGATTGTGGAGCAGCTGATCCCTAAAAACATTAAGATACAGGTTTACAAAGCCGTACTGGACTCCAATGCATCAGAGCATGGTGCACGTATGACGGCTATGGATAAGGCCACTGAGAACGCCGGAGAGTTGTTAAAAGCCCTTAAGCTTTCGTACAACCAGGCCCGCCAGGCAGCCATCACCACCGAGCTTACCGAAATTGTAAGCGGCGCGGCAGCGTTGTCAGCGGAGTAAAAAGATCCTTTTATTTAAGAACAGGCCTTCCTAAACGGGGAGGCCTTTTTTTGTTTGAACCCTGATTCATAGGATTGAAGGATGGCCTTGATTTAAAATCAGGAAAATCCAGTAATCCTATGAATCAAGGTTCAGACATCTAAACATTTCCTTCGCCGCGTTGTTATTTTATAATGACAAAGCCCGCAAACTCAAAAAACAAACCCTCGCCGGCAGATACACCGACCAAAAGGCCGGCTGATAACGGCGGCAAAAGCAAAGTGCATCACGAAGATAAAACCTACCATGCCCATGACCCTCATGGCGGCGATATTGCTAAAAAACATGAGAAGGAAGAGCAGCCGGTGCATCCGGGGGATGGGAGAGCCTAATAGACATCTGGCTAATATGGGGCGTAAGCGTTGGGATAAGTCGAGGCGATAATAATGGGTCTCACCCTGAGGATCTCCTTATCCTTATGTTTCGAGAGCCTCAACATGACACTGCCCTCCGACAATAAAAGGATATTAAACAAAATACCCTGGTGAATTTACACCAGGGCACTGTATTTTTTTAAGAAGTATTTTCCTAATCTCTAATTAACTAATCTCTAATCTCAAACTAGTAAGACCACAGGTTGAGTTCCCAATCCATGAGCGATTTCTTGACGCGTTCGGATTCGTAGAGCTTGTCGATACCCGTCATGTAGTCTTTTATACGTTCGTCTTTATCGTTAGATTCTTTTACGATGTAGCTGGTAAATATCCGCTTCATGAAGATATCGTCGAAGCTTAGGCCCGTATTGTCATTATCTTTACTAACTACTTCCTTAACGGCTAATATAGGCCTTGCATCAGGGAAATAGATCCAAAACGCGGGTTGATAATCCAACTCGACGCTGCCCGCTTTTAATCGTACCATTGGCGCTATGCCTATGATCCGTGGTTCGAAAATAGAACGCTGACGATCAAATACCCAATCTTCTTTTATCCTGAATTTAACAATGCTATCCGCGTCAAACTCACCTGCTTTCATGACGGCTGCAACAACGTTACCATCCTTGTCCACTTTGTTAACGGCCACGCTATCAGCCATCTGGTTCATCGCCTGCTCAGGCGTTAGCGGGGTTGAAAAACTATCGCCGTCAGGGTCGCTTTTATTGGGTACAGGGCTGTAGGCAGTTAGTTCACCTGCTTTAATGGCATCAACCAATACGTTTATCAGCCTCTGTTTTGGCGAAGCCAGGTATTGATTCATTTTTTCACGAACATCAATTTCGCGCCATACGCGTTTTTGAAACGCCACATCCGATTCGCGCAGATTTGGATAAGGCGTAACCTTAGCGCTCAGAATATTGGTTTTCTTAAAATATCCATCCAATGGCCTCTCAAAAGGTTTGCCCGGCTTGGCTGCAATTTTTTTAGTAGTATCCACAGGCACCGCACTGGTGGTAGCTGTTCCTGCGGGGTTTGTAGCGGGCTGCTGCGTTGCTGCAGGCGGCGCCGGTTTTTTCTTTTTCTTACGCTGCGCATAGGATGCCATGCAAGCAAGGCACATTACCACAATTAAAATTTTTGTCTTCATAACAATTTAATTTGCATTAAATACAATGGCATCAATGTTACGCTGGGTACCATCGGGTCCTACAGCGATAATATCTTTAAAAACAACGGTTGTACCGGGCGTTACCGAATTCATTGCGGTACGCATGGCCTGGGATAGTTCCGCGCCACTGGTAGATAAAGTAGTAGCATCCTGGCGCGGTCTTGCAATCAATAGCGTAAACCTGGTTACATTAAACTTAGCATCGAATTCAAAATTATCCAGTTTGGCAAACAATTTTTCCTGCGCCCTTAAATTGGCTGCACCTGTAGAACCACCGCTTTTGCCCCCAAACTGGGCTTTAGGATCAGGGATCCGTTTTACCCGGAATAAAGTACTACCTAAAGGTGATATTTTCCCTTTTGTAAGTTCGCCTGAAACATTAATCGTTGCTGTACCAATGGTGCTGACATTAGCAGTCCAATGCTCACCGGACCCACTGATGCTGCCACCGCTCATACTCACCCTAAGGTTTTCTTTTGCGATACCAGGCGCCGAGACGGAAACGGGGTTTGGCAAACCTATATATAACACATTCATTTTATCGGGCGAAACTACCGCTGAAGGCCTTGCAACCATGTAGGTTTGCGGGCCTGTAGGGTACGGGGTTATTTTCCCATCATTATCTTTAACGTAGACAGTTCCTTCCCAGGTATGCAAACCTTCGGTAGCCGTGCTACCGACATATTTACCTTTGCCAGCTTCAACCTGTATGGGAGAGCCTCCAACCGAAATGGTTGGTGATAAATGTGAATCGGATGCTGTCAAAAACACCTCGGCAGTATAAGGTTGCCCAACCAAAACATAGCTGGTTGGCGCTACAGCCACAGCGTCAAATTTGTCAAGATTCACCTGTGCTTTTTGTGCTTCACTCAAAATAATCTTAACAATTTCGTTTTCTGCGTTCTTGGTATCAGTTTGTATCTTTGACAAGTTCGTGAGCGTAGCTCCGAGGGGAACGCCCTCGCCAAAATAGGCCTCTTGCCATGTTTTTTTGCCTGCGGCACCGCTCGCCGGGGGATCGACCGCATCCAACGATAAAACAATACCCGAGCGTTCTTTATCGTCTTTTAAATCGGCAAGAAGCCCCGCACGGGTGTCGAGAATTTTCTGTTTTAGCGTATCGGCCCTCTTTTCCTCTATCATTAAACGGGGCGAAATATCCAGGTTATCCCTGCCATCCACATCATTTATATCAGGATTAATGCCACCACCGACTTTGGTTAAAAGAGTCCGCAAAGAAGCGACATATTGATCCAATTGCTCCGCCTTTTTTCTCGCGTCAATTGCCCTCTTATAAATAGGCGTAGCCCTTTCGCGTTGCTCTTTAAGTGTGCTAGCCTCAAATGCAGAGACGTTATCATTTACATCCTTCGTTACATTTGCACTGGATGCATCGAGACTTAATGTTATTTTTCTGAAAGCATCCAATAAATTATCCGGTACGTTGAGGGCGATGAGGCCCAGCAACACCAGGTAGAGGATGTTAATCATTCGTTGTCTTGGGGTTTGCTTACCTCCAGCCATGTGCTTTTGTGATTATATTTAAAATATCAAACCCTTATTAACCATTTACACGTGGCTGATTCATAGCCGAAAGCATATTACCGTAAATTGAATTTAAAGTCGACAGGTTTTTGGCCAAACGTCCAACCTCATCCCTAAACTGTTTCGAGTCGTTTGCCGAATCGGTAAAGTTTTTTAAGGTGTTACCCATATCTGCATAAAACTTGTTCATCGATTTGAGGTGATTGCTCGAATCCTGCAATTCCAGTTCGTAAACCGCATTTAAAGCCGAAAGATTTTTCGCCATTTTGCTGATCTGTTCGTGATAAGCTTTGGAATCGACGGTAGTACCTGCTATTTCTTCTAAATTTCCTGATGCTTTGGAGAACGACTGATTTAACCTGTCGTAGCTTGCGGTTGCTTCTTTAACTTTGTTGGTAAACGCAACTGTAGCATCGCCTGCATCGGTTACCCGTGATATCGAATTTACTTTATCGCCAAATGTCCTTAACCCAGTGGCAAGGCTGCCAATTAATTCGGGGCCGATTTTTGCTTCGGCCAGCATTTGATCTAACGCCGCTGTGTTTGAAAAACTATCGCCGGCAATTTGCTTTTTTGTTGATTTTGGCAATTCGCCGTCAAAATCCTCATCCAACTCCGGGTAAGCGCGCTTCCAGTCAATTTCAACCGGGTCTCTTTGGAAACCCAACAAGAAAAACAAGATAGCCTCGGTACCTAATCCAAGCGTGATAAAAATAGTTGCAAATTGCCAGTGTTGAATTTTAAATAGTAAGCCTATGATAACAATTGTTGCACCCCACGATACAATATTATTAATCCCATAAGGTTGTCTTTTATCAGCCATAATGATTTAAAAAAAGGGTTATTTTATAATTTTTGGTTTTACTAGCGTATTAACGTTTGTCCTTAATATCACGGCCCAGGTAATGTGTTACGCAACGGAAACCGATGTATGATTTAGCTGTATCCTGGTACTCATAAGTACGGGTTGAATTTTGAAGAAAATAGCCAACATCTTTCCAGGAACCGCCGCGCACAACTTTGCGTTTCAATACCGCTGGATCATTTGGTTTGGCCTCGTATTCTAAAGTTGGTGCAAGGTCATGCACAAATGTTGAGGCCGACTCATCAAACGCTGAAGATGTCCATTCGGATACGTTGCCGGCCATATTGTACAAGCCGTAATCGTTTGGAAAGTATGATTTAACGTTTACTGTATAAGCACCGCCGTCGTCGGTATAATTACCGCGGCCTGGCTTAAAGTTTGCCAGTAAACATCCTTTTGCATTTTTGATATAAGGACCACCCCAAGGATAATCTGTCCCTATCCTGCCACCGCGCGAAGCGTATTCAAATTCGGTTTCGGTTGGAAGGCGATACGGTGAACGTGTTGGCAGGTGCCTCGACTCCTTGTAAGCTTCATTGTAACGGGTGCGCCATACGGTAAATGCACGTGCCTGGCGCCAGGTTACGCCCACTACTGGATAATTCCTGTAAGCCGGGTGCGAAAAATAGCTTTCGGTCATGGGCTCGTTGGCAGCATATGAAAAATCGCTAAGCCAAACCAGCGTATCCGGATAAACCGGTACGGTATCCCTTAAAATGAAGTCGGAACGTTTTTTTGTTCTATCGTCCTTGTAATCGGCAGCGTTACGTAATACCATCAGGGCGAAATTGTATTTCAGTAAACGAACATCCAGCTCGTTCCGGTCGAATACGCGGTCATCACCCTGGTAGTACATGCCTTGCAGTTTTGAGGCTGCTGCAGCGGCACCGGCTCCTTTTTTGGCGCTCATTACAGGGTATTTTTTTACGTATGCCCAATTGATGTATTTTTTACCACCTGTATTCGGGCTGCCTTTGGCGGCCTGCATGTAGTATTTTTGATCGTTGAGGTAATTGGTGATAGCGATGGAGTCGCGCACCCAATTAACGAATTGCCTGTACTGGGTGTTGGAGATTTCCGTTTGATCCATAAAGAATGGCGGAACGGTAACTTGCTTTGTTTGGGCAATCTGCGCAAAGGTTACGTCCTGGTCGGTTTGTCCCATCAGAAAGGAACCACCCGGGATATAAACCATGCCCAAGGGAACCTCGGCTCTGAATGAACGTTGCGGGACGCCGGTTAACTCGCCTCTGTCTCCGCCTTTGCTACAGCCGCTTAATATTCCGCAAGCTAAAACAGCAATTAAAAAGTATATCTGCTTCATTTTTAAAATCAAAATTCAGTTATATAAATATAACACAATGTGACCCCCGAATATATCAATATTTGCCTTATCTAAATAAAAAAATGTTATTATCAGTCAAATCTACATTAATTTTCACCGAAACAACATAAACTTATAGCTAATAAACGCGTCATTAAAATTAATTTTACGTTTGCAATTATGCTAAATTGTTTCCATTTATACGTAACGGCACAAAAAATAGTTGCAAAAAGGTTCTCTAAATTACAAATATTTTTGGTTCTACCAAGCAAACTGGCCTGTTAATTGATAACAACCTCAGTCGCTTTAAAGATACTAACGCGCAATATGCCCAGGTAACGCAAGTTATCAACAATGTAACATTTATATCGACGAAATATTGTGTTACGATAAAATAAACTGGCTTACAGGGCTTTACTTATTTACCAATTTGCAATATTGTTCGATAGCCATGGTCATTGAAGGGGCCACAGGAGAGGGTGCGGGAATATCCAGCATTAAACCAGCCTCCAGCACTGCCTTGTGTGTGGTAGCGCCAAATGCTGCAATACGGGTATTATTTTGTTTAAAGTCGGGGAAATTTTTGTACAACGACTGTATACTGGACGGACTGAAGAACGCAATCACATCGTAAAACACCTCGGCAAGGTCCGAAAGATCGCTGCAAACGGTGCGGAAAAGCACCGCCGGGGTAAAGTTATAACCGTTCTCGAGCAGAAACTTCTGGGTTTCTTCTGCCGCAACATCCGAACAGGGGTACAGGAACTTCTCGCTGGAGTGTTTCTTTAACACTTCGGCCAGGTCAGAAGCGGTTTGTTTTCCGAAGAAAATTTTCCGTTTACGGTACTGTATATATTTTTGAAGATAAAGGGCAATCGTTTCGGACAGGCAGAAATATTTCATTTCAACCGGCACCTCAAAGCGCATTTCCTCGCAGATCCTGAAAAAATGATCAGCCGAATTACGACTGGTGAAAATCACCGCGCTAAAATCAGCGAGATTAATTTTTTCTTTCCTAAAATCTTTTGCCGGTACACCTTCAACATGAATAAATGATCTGAAATCAATCTTCAGGTTAAGCTTTTTAGCAAGCTCGGCGTATGGATTTTTATCGTTGTCAGGCTTGGGCAATGTAACTAATATGCTCTTAACCTTTTTCTTTCTATCTTCCAAATTCAATTCGTGTAACTGCCAAAAGTTATATATTAAGTGCCTTTATTAAAATCAAAACGGGGCAAATTTCGAGGGCACAAAGATAGATAAATAAATAAAATTTATGAAATCTAAAATCAGAAATGATACTGAGGCAATTTCGCAAATATTGCCATACAAATATCACAGCGGCCAAAATGGATGTAAAGGTGAGTAATGCTGGTATTAACCGGCCCGATAACAGGCTGAAACATACCGCAACACCCAACAACACGAAAGCCAAATTAAAGTATGTTAAGTTAAGTACCGTTAGGTACTCGCTCACCACGCTCCCGATATCAAAAACATACCCCAAAAATTTTAATACTATAAATTTTAAAGCCAGTAACAAACTGATAGCCAGCGAAAACCCGAGGAATACCTGGTAACCACTAAGGCCATAGCTTATATTATAGTATTGACTGAGCTGATATAAAAACAAACCAAGCGATAAACTGAACAACAGAAACAGGCCCAAAAACGCCCATGAATTAATGAGGCCACCCTCTTTATCGGTTTGCGAAAGCGCATGCCTGTTATAGAAAGACTGTAACACGCTTTTAATATCGTTCCCTAAAAAAAGATTCAGCAGGCAGGTATATATTAATAAGCCTGCAACTACGCCTATCATCCAGGGATCATGTAAACTGCGTGGCCTGCCCGTTTGTACCTGCTCCCGTTTTTTTAAACCAGCGGGTGGCTGCAAAAGCACCGTGTACAAGCTGGTTTTAAGCATACTATCAAGCGCATGGCTATTGCGTGTGGAATCGACTATTAAATAATGCATGGCGATGGAATCCTGCATAAATTTTAGCCGGTTTTGCTTAAGCGCTGAATCAGACAAAAAGGGCTGGACCGTATTGGGGTCGACCGGGCTTAACACACTTTTGTCTTTTGCCGGGAGGGAATCATGTTGTGCATAGGCTGCAATACACGGCACCGATAAAAACAGAAAGCAGAAAATGGTTAAACGCATTATTAAATAGTCGCCTATAATTATTCCGCAAAAATACCGCAATAATTGGTTGTTTTCAGCAGCGATATTTAATTTTGTGTTAATTAATTATACCCTTTCAATAACCGTTAACAAGCACCAAATGAATACCAACCCTATTAACCTTACCGTACGGTTTATTTTAGAGATTTTGATGCTGGTGGTTTTGGGCTTATGGGGATGGCATTTAAGTGCAGGCTGGCTAAGGTTTGTTGCTGCAGCCGGATTCCCTGTGATTGCGGCTACCTTATGGGGCGTTTTCAGGATTCAGAACGACCCAAAACCTGCACCGGTGGAGATTCCGGGCGTTTTAAGGTTACTGCTGGAACTTGGTTTATTTGCCTGGAGCGTTTGGGCATTATATGATTTGGGATATCAACAATTGGGCATTACTATGGCTATTATAGTGATATTACACTACCTCGCATCATACGACCGCACCTGGGTGATGTTGCAGAATAAACCTTATAAAGGCTTTGTGCAGTAAAATTGGCCAAAGCAACCCGCTTTCGCAAAGCAAAAACGGGCTTGCCTCAACCTTTCAACTATATCAATACTCAAAAACTTTACAGCGCTGTAAACGTGAAGCTGTGGATAATAACCTCAACATTTTGGCCATTGGACGGGGCCAACCCACCAAACAGCCACAAATTCATATGAACAGGCATGGCCAATGTGCTGATGGATGTGCCGGGGCTGTTAAATGTTGCGGTCTGAAACTGGTTGGTATCCCCACTCTGGAAACCATAAAGGCTTTGCAGCTTAACACTGGTACTAGTTCTTTTAAACCGGTGAGTGGTATATGTGCCGTTGGGTGTAGTAAAGGATGCCGTGTAAACGCCGGGACTTGCGGTGACACCCGTTGCGGGCCAGATGGTATAATTGAGGTTAGGCCATGCCGCGTTTCCCCAGCGGGCAATTTCAATATCCATTTCATCATGACCGTCATTTCCCGAATAATTGTACATGCCTAACACAATGTTTTTATCGAATGAACCCAAAGTACCTTCGACCTGCCACTGATAGGTACCATAACCCAAACTACGTGTTGTATAAACCTCGGCGCACTCCCAATGACCTGTTGTAGCATTGTAGGCCGCTTTTAAATGCAGATAGCCACTGGCATCAACCCAGGCATTTGAAGCGCTCCAGTAATTGGGCCCGGGAGAAACCTGCCCTGAAGGAGCACTGATATTCCAGGTGTAGCCGCTGAACGATAGCGTAGTGGCGCCCGGAAGAGCTGTTGTTTTTGCCGGTGTTGTAGCCACTTCGGCGGGGGCTGCTGTTTTTACCGGTGTACTTTCTTTTTTACAGCCAGTTACCATAACTGCTGCCATTAACACAAAACAGATTTTTTTCATGATTTTAAATGATAAATGATTAAGAAATTATTGTTTGTTAAGCTTTTTATACACCCGGTGTTGGGTTATTTTTCGGTTTAGGGTATTTAAGAAAGCAGCCCGGATGAAAAACGGGCTGCTTATATCTCAATAACTTGTTATTGTGGCGTGAACTTAAAACTATGGATGATTATCTCAACCGTTTGGTTATTTGATGGCGCTAACCCATTGTACAACCACAAACTCATGTAAACCGGCATGGCCAGTGTACTTATTGAAGTTTTAGGGCTATTAAATGTTACTGCCTGAAACTGGTTATCATCATTATTTACAAAACCATACAGGCCCTGCAACTTTACGCTAGTACTTGTTCTGTTGAACCTATGCGTGGTATAGGTTCCGTTTGGTGTGCTGAATGATGAAATATCAACTGCCCGGGCTGCCGCCGAACCTGTTGCCGGCCATATGGTGTAGTTCAGGTTATTCCAGGCTGCATTTCCCCATCGTGCTATTTCAATATCCATTTCGTCGTGCCGTTCGTTGCCGGAGAAATTGAACATTCCCAGTACAATATTTTTATCGAAGGCACCCAGGTCGCTCTCCACCTGCCATTGATAAGTGCCATATCCAAGGCTTTGGGTAGTATGCACTTCGGCACACTCCCACCTTTTGGTTTCGGGGTTAAAGGCTAATTTTAAATGCAGGAAGCCACTACCGTCAACCCAGGCGTATGCGCGGTTCCAGTAATTAGGCCCCGGATACGCCTGGCCGGCCGGCGCTTTAACCACCCAGGTGTAGCCGCTGAACGATAGCGTTGTATCGGCAACTTCATTATTAATATGCCTGCCGATATATTTTGCAAATGGTTTTTCTTTAGCATAAGCTGATGCTACAACTATCGATAGCAATACAAAAAAGATTCTTTTCATGATCAAAAAGGGTTGAAAATTGTCGATCTAAAAATTTTCTATCACGTTATTTTATTATTCTAAAAGGCCGTTTTAAGGCAAAAAGCATTCATTATTGCTCCATTTAAGCAGCAATCCTTGTATATATACAATGGTGTAAATTGTGAGCCTTTTAACGGCGCCACGATATTCGGTGGCGCCGTATCTATTTTTGCATTACCAGGTTATAGGTGTTTAATTTATTTCTGAGCGTTAAATATGGCCGATAACAAAGAATTCGCTCCCTGTACATCATAGTCTTCGGCCCATAAATAACAGCCTTTAAAGCCGGCACTTTTTGCATAGGCCGCCTTTTTGGTTACCAGCGGTACGCCGTTAAAATATATTCCGAAACCCATATTGGTTTCTTCTTTACCATAAGCTGTGGGGTCGAATGCCAAAATATCGGCGTAGGTATCATAACTGTATGAACCCCAGCCTAAGTTATTACCATTACCATCAAGCTGATCATAGCGCAAGCCAAATGCAGGGATGCCAATAACAATTTTGTTGGCCGGCAAATGGAATTGTGTCCAGATAGCGGCGCCTGCAACCATAAAATCATAACTTGATGACTGGCCCACGGGTGCTCCCGGGCCGATATGGATGTTATCCTCAAAATCGTGGATATTTACCCAGTCGGCAGCGGAAAGGTCCGGATAGTTCCAATGCTGATAGTTAACAGTAGCTGTAACCGTAATGATTGCCGAGGCAGGCAACGCAGCTCTTAGCTCTGCCAAAAATGGCCCTATGGCGCTCATGTTTGCAGGCGTGTTATCCGAGTTTATATCGGTCATCATGATATCAACCCCATCCATCCTTTTTTTGGCTACATAGGCTTTTACTTCCTGCACAAGGGCCTGTCTTTTAGTTGGATCAACTATGGCAGTACCAAAATCATTGGTTTCGTATATGGCCCATCCATCAATTCCTGATAACCTGCCGCTGATACCCAACAGAATTGGCACCCCGTTTATGTGTGACCGTGCCACCAGCTCGTTAGCAGTTTGGTTAACCTCTCCCGCTGATACATCCAACCCGCCATCAGGTGATACCAGGCCCACTTTGTAAGCTACGTGCGTAACTATATTCCAGTTAATATTGGCAGCAGTACCGGCACTTGTCAGGTATGCCATGGTAACATTAGTATAAGGCTTAAATGTATAGGTTGATGGGTTTACCAAAACCTTGGTGCTCCTGCTGGTCGAATCGCCGTTATAGGTAACCAATAGCTTAATGGTGAATTCGCCGCCTGATGTTGGCTTAAAATTAAAAGCCGTATCGGTACTCATCTGCACGTTATTTACCAGCCAGCTTATCTTTACCTTATTTGCAGGCGTGTATTGCACCCCGTGAAATTTTGCGGTATCGCCAGCGTTGATAATGCTTGCGCCCGAAAAATCCCGGTTGACATCAAATATCCTGGGAAACATGGGGTTGCTGTTTTCCTGTTGCGTTACGATGTCTTTTTTACATCCCGCAAACGCAAACAGCAGCATTACTGCCAATAATGCGTTTTTATAATATTTTAAATTTTCCATTTCTTAATTTTTTGTTGATGATAAAATAGTTGCTATTTACTTGCTGTGTTGATGGTAACATTTATTGCATTGAGCAATGACTTGCCTCCACCGGCATCCTGCATCAGTTGCCATATCATTACTCCTCCCGCATTTTTTAAGGCAAGGCTTGTTTTCTTTTTAATGGTGGGCAAACCATTGTAATAAATAATTCCGCCCCCATTTACGGTTACCTGATCGTTATTTTCGGCGCCAGGATATTGGGCAACAATGTCGCCGAAACTCATATCGGATGGTGCATTTGTGCCGAAGCCATAGCCGTAAAATGGCACACCTAAACTCAATTTTGCTTTAGGTATCCGCCGGGTGTTGGTCCAATAATCCAAATCAGAAACAGCCATATCATAAGGCGAATGCTGCCCGGGGTTGGCTGGGTTCCACGGCCCGGTTTTATCGTACGACATTACATTGACAAAATCCATCAGCGACAAAGCCTTGTCGGAATATTGGGATTTATATGCCGTAGCTATTGCGGCAGTGAGTAACTTGCCGCCGGGTTTTAATTTGGCAGAGAGTTCGGTAATAAACGCTTCATAATTTCCGTCAATCCGCTCACCTTCCAAATCAACATCAATACCGTCAAGCTGGCCATCTGTTACCAGGCCCACTAACTTATTAATGAAATCTGCACGCATGCTTCCCGATAATAAGGTTGAGTAATAAGCCGGCGCCAGCCCTCCTCCTATTGATGCTAAAACTTTCACATTTTTTGCATGGGCCAATGCCACAATCGCACTTAAACCCGTCAACGCGGAGAAATTACCGTTTTGGTCGGGGTTCAAAAACGCGATATTCAGGTAGTTGATCTTACTAAAATCAACAGATGCCGCCGATCCGTCGGCTACATTATTATCCCTGATATAGCCCACAACCCGGAAGCCGGAGCCTGTATTATCGACCGGCGAAGGTATTTTAGCCTCGCTTTTCTTGCAGCCGGATAGCGATATAATAAACGCTGCAATCAACCAAACTTTATTTATATTCTTCATAGTCCAAATTTTATTGTTTATCCCACCAAACCCTTGCTGTCCAATCATCTGTACCACCTAAGGCTGCAACTGCTTTGGCCAAATTGGCCGAATTTTGCTCAGTTTCTGTTAACGGGTATTCAAACCTGCGCGGAATGGTAGTAGTTGTTGACTCAGCTGTAATGGCAGGCGTTAAAAGCGGGAAGCCCGTCCGGCGCCAGTTGGCAAAAGCTTCGGGGCCATTTAACAGCAGGGCCACCCATAGCTGGGTATCTATCTGCTGCAATTCCTTGCCTGGCGCTAAAGGATTATTGGCTTGAAACTGCTGGATCTGCGTGCCCGTTAAAACCGGTCCACCTTTAAACAACGACAATTGCTGGCAAGCCGCCGCCATACCATTTTGGTAATGCGTATTAGCATCAACACCAAGCTTTAGTCCCCAGCGTATGGAAGCTTCGGCGAGTAAAAACTCTACTTCGGCATACGTAAGGTGCAGGTATGGGGCATCATTGGTTATCATCCAATCTGCCAGCTGCGCCTTTTGCGAGTCGCTGGGGATGGAAACAACTCCATAACCTGCTACGTTAACATTTATTGGATTAAGGTAATTATCATATACATATTTGCCTGCATCAACACCCGTTAAAGGTATCTGGGCGGTTACACCATCTGTAATATCAATGCGTGGCGAAAGTATATCCGCCGGATTAACGGCCCAATAAACGCGGGCTATGTACTGCAGCCTCGGGTCGAGGGTTGCATTCATCTCGTTAATCAGCGTATTGCAAACCCTCGGACGGCCTTCATCAGCGTATTGGTTAATGGCAACCGAAACACCGTTACCACGGATATCACTGTAACTGTTTTGAATATTTGCGTGTTGGGTAAAACATATATCGCTGTTACTGGTGAACACCCCGGCACTATATGCAGCCATAACTTCGGTTTGGGCTTTAGCAGGGTCAACTTTGCTTAAACGCATGGCCAGGCGTAAATGAAGCGAGTTGGCAAATTTTTTCCATGCGTTTGCATCACCATGATAGTAAATATCCTGGGGAACAGCGTCTTTGGAAGCATCAAGCTCGGCAGCAGCAGCAGTAAGCTCGGTAAAGAAATTGTTATATATAGCTTGTTGCGTGTCAAAAGCCGGCCTCACTACGCCTGTTAAAAATCCATCGCCAGCCTGCGAATAAGGAACATCACCGTACAGATCGGTAATCCGGGCAAATATGTAAACTTTCATTATCCGGCAAATGGCATTCAGGTTGGTTTTAGCCGGGTTGTTTGAGGTGCGGGCAACGGCATCAACAATATTTAGCACATCATTAGGATAACCCAGTTCCCACAATTCCGACATGTATTGCTTATCCTTTACATATTCAAAACCGTAACGGTTATAGTAGGCCCCGCCAATTTGCTGCACCAGCGGCATGGTGAGGATAACAGAAGTACGTTCGTTTATGGTTAACTCGCCCGAGAACCTTAATTGCACCAACGCCAATTGGTAGGCCGGATCGAGGTTGCTTGACTTGGTCGGATCGGTATTTACATCGCCAAATTTATTACAGGATACCAACATTAACATCATCAATACCGGTAATACCATCCACTTAATTAAATATCTTTTCATTTTATATGTATTAATTGTTGATGTTTAAAATTTAAAATTCAAATTGAAGCCCCAGCTTTTTCTTGATGGTAATGAACCATACTCAAGCCCCTGGCCGTTCCCGTTATCATAATTTGAGTCCGGATCAACGTTCGGAACATTTTTATGGATGATAAAAGGGTTACGGCTTACTATAGCTATCGACATATCCTTTATTCTCCATTTTGAGGTAAGGCTTGTTGGCACCTGGTAGCTCAGCGTTATCTCGCGCATTTTAATATAGCTGGCATCATAAATAAATGGTGTGGCTATGCCGTTACCATCGCTGTAATAGTTTGCCCAATATATTGATGGATCAAGCGCTTTTGTGTTTTTTGAATATACCGGGTTTCCGCTGGCATCAGTTCCTGATTGAACAACGCCCTGTGGCACATAACCCCTAACATTTCCGGCGGCTGCCCATTGCGCGGGACTCATACCGGCAGATTGACGGTTTTCTTCTGATTGGATCCATTCGGCCCTGCCCGGCAAGGTCGCAGCACTGCTGCCCCTGATTACATCAAACAGGTTGGTCATCGAAAATAAACTTGAACCATGTTTAACATCAATAACCATGGTTAATCCAAAGTTTTTATAATAGAATGAGTTGGTTAAACCACCGGTCCAGTCCCAGGTGCCTTTGCCCAGCACGGTACGGTTGGCACTTTGTAATGGCGCCAGTGTTGTAGGATCAAGTATCACATTTCCTTTATTGTCTCGTTGATAGTCATATCCAAGTATAGCGCCATAAGGTGATCCTGGTTTTGCAACAACAGAAACACCCAGCCAGCGGGCATCAGATAAAGTAAGATAAGGCACCCCGGCGGCAAGCGACTCCACCGTATTGGTATTTTTCGCAAAATTCATCGAAAGGTTCCAGGTAAAATTCTTTACCACAACCGGCTTGCCTGTCAACAGAATTTCGACACCCTTGTTGCCGATAACCCCTGCATTTATTATTTGCTGTGCATAGCCCGAAGAGTACGGTGCCGCCACAAGGTTTATCTGGTCTTTTGATTTGGATGAATAATAAGTAAAATCAAAACCTAAGCGATCGTTAAAAAATTTCAATTCGGTACCGGCCTCAAAAGAAGTTGTACGTGTAGGCTTCAGGTCCTTATTAGGCAATATAGTAGTGGCTATGCCGCCTAACGACTGGCCATTAAAAGTTTGAGGAAAAAGGCTGTAATACTGATTCAATTGGTATGCCTGGGTACCGCTGCCCACTTCGGCGCCGGATAACCTGATTTTACCGAATGAAAGTATCGACTTATCTATCTTAAAAGCATCGGTAAAAACAAAGCTGGCCGACAGGGAAGGATAAGTATACGTATTATTGTTAACGGGAAGTGTTGAGGACGCATCGCTGCGTATAGTTGCATCTAAATACAAATAGCTTTTGAAGGCCGCGGTGAATAAACCGTAAACCGAATTTGTTTGCTCACGGTACTCATTTGCTACTATTGTTTTATCAGAAAAGCTATTGACGTTGATCACATCCGTAACGGTCATATTAATATTCTGACCGATAGTGCCCGGATTATCTATCCTTGTTAAACTGCCTCCCAGTTTGGCAGATAACCAGAGTGAAGGTGTAACTTGCTTTTGAACCGAGAGCAATACGTCGGCCTCTGTGGTCGACAGTTTTTGATTAATATCATCCAGCTCACCGGTTAATGAACCAGGGGTGGTTATGGGGCTATACTTGGTATAGTCAAAATAGGTAAAGTCGGTTGATAACCGTCCCTGTAAA
>Ga0206898_10043_pt1 | contig 37774 bp, 31 predicted proteins | sample Alteio_BWOrgHeat_50_FD_153237 | JGI IMG/M metagenome (GOLD analysis project Ga0206898, IMG submission 153237) | Enriched cells from forest soil in Barre Woods Harvard Forest LTER site, Petersham, Massachusetts, United States -... | ecosystem: Environmental > Terrestrial > Soil > Temperate forest >...
CCCCATCCCAATCACCATCAGCGTCTCAAACAGAAAAAAACGGATTGCTCGGAACATCTTGTAAAATTAACTCCTTTCGGGATATCTTGGCACTATCATTTTTGCCCGGCTTTGGGCTCTTGCTAATTCCTGCTTACATTTGGCGAAGAAACACCTGCTTATGTTTTTCCTGCTTTCCAAATTATTTACATTTCTCCTGCTCCCTATTACTTGGCTGTTTGTATTGCTGATGATTGCCTTGTTCAGCCGCAAACCGTTGCGCAAGAAAAGGTCCCTCCTCCTGTTCGGATTAGCCTTTTATGTGTTTTGTAACAGTTTTCTGGCAAACGAGTTCATGCGTGTCTGGGAAATTGCTCCAGTAGCGGAAGATAATCTTCCTGTTTATGATGCAGGAATTGTCTTGAGCGGCATGATGACCTATGACATAACGCTCAAGAAATATCAGTTTATGCACGGAGTAGATAGGCTGCTACAAGCCATTGAACTCTATAAAAAAGGTAAAATCCGAAAAATTGTTTTCACGGGTGGCTCTGGAAGTCTTACCTATTCGTATATCAAAGAAGGAATGTTAATCAAAAACTATCTCCTGCGGATAGGGATTCCTCCCGCAGATTTGTTTATTGAAACTGAATCGAACAACACGCATGAAAATGCAACGTTTACAAAGCCCATTCTGGATAAAGAGTTTCCGAACGGGAAGTTTTTGCTGATTACATCCGCCTATCACATGCGTCGCTCAATTGCTTGTTTTAAAAAGGCGGGCATTCATGTTACCCCATACAGCACAGACCGTCAGGCCGGAGAAAGGAAATTTGTTTTTGATTTTATGTTTATACCCAATGTGGATGCATTGGAGGTATGGCAGATGGCTATTCACGAAATGGTTGGCTACTTGATATATAAAATGGCCGGCTATGCCTGATTCATTTTTTCGGAGTCCCCGGTTGGACAGATCCGGCCTCATCTTCTTTGCGAATTGGGTCCCGAAGCAACATACCAATTTGTCCTATTTTGGCATAAGGATCTTCCCGTCGGTAAATCAACCGGACTCCCCCCATGTCATAGCGTCCGTCCCGCAGCAATTTCATTTTACAGATCCCGGAACTATCTTTTCCTAGCCGCTCAAACTTCATTTCCGGGGTGACTACCTTCCCCTGAATTTCTTTGCTTAAAAACAGCAATGAGCTGCGGATACTGTCGAATTCGGATTGTCGCTCAAACAAAATCGAGAGTGTATCAGACACCCCTTGCTGAATAAATGTCAACAGATTCTGACCCACTTCTTCCCGCAAATGAATGGTTTGCAGTTGAAGAAAAGGGGGATTCTGCCTCATCATAGCGATGGTACCAAAAAAACCAGCCCTATCCTTTAGCAGAACCGGCCAAAGTGTTACACACTTACCAAACCCATCATTAATAATTAGTGAATCGAGCAAGAAATCCAACCGACTCATCGAAGTGGAGACAAACGTCTTACGCAGCAGCCATTCGGCCTTTCTGTATTCTGCAGTACGATTGTCCAACTTAAGGAAAAGGCCTAAAGCCAGCGCGTCACCCCAATCCTTACTTTCTTCTCCTGCATGCCTGTTCACACAAGCACAGAAACTATCCTGAAGTGTATGAAAAGAAATGGAATCATGTAGGATAGAAATATTCTGAGCCTCTGTAGGGAGCTGGTAACCAACAAAAAGTAACAGCAAAACGAATTTATACCTACAAAGTAGCATCCAAGCAATAATTCTCCTCGGCATTAATCCACTGAATGTTGGGCGCATGTGTTGGCATTTAAGAAAACCTTTTGCCACTAGTTTAATGCGGCAATCTGCTCCTGAATGGCTTTTATCTTGGCTTCTGCGTCAGCTTTCTTCTTGTTTTCATTTGCAAGAATCTCTGGCTTCGCATTTTGTACAAATCGCTCATTGTCAAGTTTTTTTGCTACCGAATCCAAAAAGCCTTGATTGTATTCCAGTTCTTTCACCAGACGTTCCTTCTCCTGTTCGGCGTTCACAGCCTGGCTGAGGGGAACAAAATACTCTGTTTGTTTTACCAAAAAGGAGGATGCATTGGCTTTATTTTCCAGGGTGGTTTCGAAGCCACTTAAATTGGCCAACTTGATTATTACGACTGAGAATTCATCGTTGTGTTCCAAAGATGTTGCTTTGCGAAACAAATCGAGCTTTTCTTTGGGTGAAATACTTTTGTGTTTACGGATATTCCGGATTTGCGTAATGACTTCTGATGCCATCTCAAAACTAGCCAGCAGCATGGTATCTATATTACCATTTACCGGCCACTCGGAAACTACAATGCAGTCCGATTCTTTCCTCTCACGGATAAGGTGCCAGATTTCTTCACTGATAAATGGCATGAATGGATGAATTACTTTTAGGAGTTTCTCTAAAAAGTCAATTGTGGCATTATACGTAATCATATCAAGAGGAAGTGCTTTCCCATCGACAAAATCAGGCTTAATCATTTCCAGATACCATGCGCAAAAATCATCCCAGATAAGCTTGTAGCAGCACATCAATACTTCGCTGATTCTATATTTCGAATAGAGGTCATTTATTTCCGTCAGTTGTTGATTAAAACGGGATTCGAACCAACGTACAGCAATAGCATTGGCTGGATTTTGTTCTAATTTCGGATCGATCGCAAATCCATGCAAAAGGCGGAACGAGTTCCATATTTTATTCGAGAAATTTCTTCCTTGCTCGCAGTAACTTTCATCAAAAGGCAGATCGTTTCCAGCTGGAGAGCATAACAACATACCAACTCTCACACCATCTGCTCCAAATTTTTCAATTAGATCGATCGGATCAGGAGAATTCCCAAGTGACTTGCTCATCTTCCGTCCTTGTTTATCTCTAACAATTCCGGTGAGGTAAACATTTGAAAATGGTTTCTTGCCTCGGTACTCATAACCCGCTATAATCATTCGGGCAACCCAGAAGAAAAGAATTTCGGGAGCCGTAACCAAATCGTTGGTGGGATAATAATAGTTGATGTCTTTGCCATCTGGGTTTTTGAATCCATCAAAAACACTTATTGGCCAGAGCCAGGAACTAAACCAGGTATCCAGTACATCCTCATCCTGATGCAAATCCCCCGTTTCAGCAACAGGCCTCCCAAATTTCTGAGCAAAGAGCGCTTCCGCCTCTGCTTTTGTTTTTGCAACGACAAACTCTCCTTTATCAGTATACCAGGCCGGTATGCGTTGTCCCCACCAAAGTTGTCTGGAGATACACCAATCATGAACATTCTCCATCCAGTGCTTGTAGGTATTCCCGAATTTTTCTGGTATCAACTTAATTTCGCCATCCAGGACGTGTTCCAATGCAGGTTTGGAAATCTCCTCCATCTTCAGGAACCACTGCATCGACAAACGGGGCTCTATGACAGCATTTGTCCGTTCAGAATAACCTACCTTATTCTTAATGTCTTCCACTTTTACCAGATTCCCCTGTTCTTCCAGGTCTTTGGCAATTTTCTTTCGAACGGTGAAACGATCTTCTCCAATATAGAATCGGGCTTCCTTACTCATTTTCCCGTCTGGGGCAATGGTATCAATCACTTCCAATCCATGTTTAACACCCAAATTATAGTCATTAATGTCATGAGCTGGGGTAACTTTCAAGGCGCCTGTTCCAAACGTTATATCAATATAAGTGTCACAAATTATTGGCACCGAACGGTTCACGACAGGTACGATGCATCTTTTACCATGCAAATGCTGATAGCGGGTATCTTCCGGATGCACACACACTGCGGTATCACCTAATATGGTTTCGGGACGGGTTGTAGCTACGGTAATCCATTCTGAGGAACCCTCGATCTGATAGCGTACATAATAAAGCTTGGAATTTACTTCTTTGTGGATCACCTCTTCATCAGAAACGGCGGTCAGTCCCTGTGGGTCCCAGTTAACCATCCGTACCCCCCGGTATATATGCCCTTTTTGATACAAATCGATAAAAACGTCAATAACGGCCTCGCTGAGGTCATCTTCCATTGTAAACCGCGTCCGGTCCCAATCACATGAAGCACCCAGCTTTTCAAGTTGTTTTAGAATGATCCCCCCATACTTTTCTTTCCATTCCCAAGCATATTTCAGGAACTCCTCCCGGGTAAGATCAGTCTTGGCAATTCCTTTTTCTTTGAGCATCGCCACGACTTTAGCTTCGGTAGCTATGGACGCGTGGTCGGTTCCAGGCACCCAACAGGCATTTTTTCCCATTAGTCGGGCCCTTCGAATTAGGACATCCTGGATCGTATTATTAAGCATATGCCCCATATGGAGCACTCCTGTAACGTTCGGAGGAGGAATAACAATTGTATAGGGTTCCCGCTGGTCGGGTACCGATTTGAAGAATTCATGCTTTAGCCAGTAGCTATACCATTTATCTTCAATTGATTTGGGGTCGTAGGTTTTAGGTATTTCCATTTTTTTTTGCTTATCTTCGCTCCATTATTTTATGGAAAGACGGGCAAATTTATCAAAAATACGTTTCTCATTCCTGGCAAATGGCACGATTTTGGCTAGATGATTAACATGAATTACTAATGAATATTCCATTTGAATAAGTAAAAACCAACTAAAAACACTCCTTCTCATGAAAAAAGTACTGCTACCGTTGTCGATTGCCCTGGTTACTACCCTTGGAATGCAAGCGCAGAATGATGCAAAGAAACCTGCTACTGACGCCACGGTTGCCCCGGCTACCCCAGCTGTTAATCCGAATGGACCTTCTTTTAAATTTGAGTCCGAAGAGTTTAATTTCGGAAAACTTGAACAAGGTCAATCCGTTTCCCATGATTTCAAATTCAAGAACACGGGTAAAGAGCCTCTTGTTATTACTGATGCTACGGCTACTTGTGGATGCACGAAACCCACTTTTGCAAAAGAACCAATCAAACCAGGTGGGACAGGCATGATTTCTGTAACCTTCAACTCTACAGGAAAAATGAACGTGCAGGATAAAGAAATCACGATTACATCTAACGCAAAGGAAGGTGTTAAAAAAATTCACCTGAAGGGTGAAGTCACTCCTAAGCCTGCGGAAGCTGCTCCTGCAACTACCCCTGCCAATGGAACGGCTACACCTCCTCCATCACAGCCTAAATAATTTTCAATTCAAAACTTACCTGTCATGAAAAAAGTGATCTTATCTCTTGGAATGGCCACCTGTCTGCTATTAAGCATGCATGCACAAACCGCCACACCAACCGCTACTCCTACATCACCTGCAGCGCCACCTCCAGCACCTGCAAGCACAGCTGAAATTAAATTCGACAAACTTGAATTTGATTATGGCACTATGAAACAAGGAGGCGATCCGAATGGAGAGTTTTCTTTCAAAAACGTAGGTAAAGAACCATTGATTATCAGTAATTGCCAGGGGTCTTGCGGTTGCACTGTGCCTAGCTGGCCAAAAGAGCCTATCAAACCCGGCGCTTCTGCTGTGATTAAGGTTCACTATGACACCAAACGAATTGGTCCTATCAACAAAACCGTTACTGTAACTTCGAATTCCAAAGATGGCATTGTCACCCTGCGTATCAAAGGTATGGTCGAAGCCGCTCCTGCTGAAGAAGCTTTCCCGGGCACTAAACCCGCGAATGGCGCTCCCGTAGAAAAAGCAAATTAATTCTATCTTTCCGGAAACGGCAATTAATCACCCACTGTATTCAGTTATGGTGGGTGATTTTCTGAAATGGAACTCCAAACCCGTTGATTCACACACTCCGTCCCTTTCACATGAAAAAAATTCTTTCTACCTCCGCGCTACTGATTTGTTTAATCATCTCCGCTCACGCACAAGAAAGTGTAATTGAAAGCATTGATCCTAATGCTCCTGAAATTACGTTCGAAAACGAAACAATCGATTACGGTACACTCGAAAATGGCGCAGATGGAGTGAGAAGCTTTAAGTTTAAAAATACAGGCAAATCACCACTTCTAATTACAGAAGTTAAAGGTCAATGCGGTTGTACCACACTACCGGACGGATGGCCCAAGGAACCGATTAAACCTGGAGCTAGCGGAACAATTAAGGTAAAATACGACACTCAGCGCACAGGTACTTTTGACAAGAAAGTGACTATCACTTCAAATGCCAAAATTGCCAGTAAAATGGTAACGATTAAAGGAGTCATCAAAGCACCTCCTGTCGGGAATAAATAGGTTCTTCTGCTCTCCAAAACAACTCAACGACTGAAAAAAGATTTACAGGATATAAAATTACAAACGAGGCTGAATGAGAAAAGGGCTCTTTTTAAGCACTTTATTACCTGTTATAATCTTTCTCACGCCTCTTTCCTATTCTCAGACTATTCAGTACAAACCATGAAACATAACTTTGGTTTTGTTCATCAAGGAGCGATACTTGAGTATTCGTATCAATTCACAAACACGGGTACCTCTGCCCTGATTTTTGGTGAAGCCAAAGCCGAATGTACCTGTACACAGGTTATCGTTCCTGATAAAGAAGTGAAACCAGGGGAAACAGCAACCATACATTTGAGGTTCGACTCAAATAGTGCGAGATACCGTCAAATTAGGACTATTGTGGTCCCCTCTAACGCAACAAATTCTCCGAATACGCTACTTTTTAAATGTATTGTTCTAAAAAAGAAGAAATAAATTTCCTCGTTGCCTTTTTTTTTGAACCTTTGACCCCTGTTCACTAAATTTAAAAGAAGAGAACCCTTATGCCAAACATCTCCAGGAAAGCCGAACTTATGCCAGCATCCCCTATCCGAAAACTGGTACCCTATGCTGACACTGCAAAAAAGGCAGGCGTAAAGATTTATCACCTCAACATTGGACAGCCGGATATTGAAACACCTTCCACGATGCTGGATGCAATCAAAAATTCGGATATAAAGGTCCTGGAATACTCGCATTCAGCAGGAATTGAGTCATACAGAAAGAAGCTTGCTGAGTATTACAAAAGTTTTCAAATCAACATTGAAGCAGAAGATATTATTATCACTACTGGAGGTTCGGAAGCAATTGCAATCACTTTAATGACATGCTTTAATCCTGGAGACGAACTGATAATCCCTGAGCCTTTCTATGCGAATTACAATGGGTTTAGTTGTGCGGCAGATGTGGTTGTGAAACCGGTGCGCTCCTATATCGAAACCGGATTTGCCTTGCCACCTATCTCCGAGTTTGAAAAGTTAATAACTCCAAAGACAAAGGGGATTATGATATGCAATCCTGGTAATCCAACGGGATATCTGTATTCCAGAGAAGAATTGGATTTATTGAAGGCATTGGTTAAAAAATACGATCTCTACCTGTTGAGTGATGAGGTTTACCGGGAGTTCTGTTATGATGGTAAAAGCTATGTTTCGGTTATGCACCTGGAAGGGATTGACCAAAACGTTATTCTGCTCGATTCAATTTCTAAACGGTACAGTGCCTGCGGTGCGCGGATTGGAGCAATGATTTCAAAGAACAAGCAACTTATGGCAGCTGCCCTTAAGTTTGCTCAAGCTCGTTTAAGTCCTCCGACCTTTGGGCAAATAGGCGGAGAAGCAGCCTTAAAAACACCAAAATCATACTTCGAAAAAGTAAATAAGGAATATGTTTCCCGAAGAGATTTTGTAGTTGAGGCATTAAACAATATGCCAGGCGTTTATTGCCCAAAACCGAGTGGGGCCTTTTATTGCATCGCCCGCCTTCCCATTGATAATGCGGATTTGTTTTGCCAATGGCTTCTGGAAAAATTCAATTATAACCAGCGTACAGTAATGCTTGCTCCAGCCACCGGTTTCTATTCCACCCCTGGTGCTGGCATGGACGAAGTGCGCATTGCTTACGTGCTTAATCTGGAAGACTTGCGACAAGCCATGATTTGCCTTGAAGAGGCTCTTAAAGTATATCCGGGGAAAAAAATAAAAGCGACCGCTGTGTCAGGTAACGTATAAATTGTTCGGTGAGTGCAATCAGAATTTAATTAAAAAGATGCCCTTAATGAGCACAAAAACAACCACAAGCACCAGGTTAAGAATGATATATTTATGGTAATGCTCCTTTTTATTCACCACTACTCTGCGACCAATAAAGGCTGAAGTGAAACCGATAATACATTGAAGGATCAGCAGATTTAGGAGGAGGTGCATATCTGTAGCTGCGCTCATCAACCGATTCTCCCCATTCGCCTTTTCAATTTTCAGACGCACCACTTTTTCTTCTTGATTCTCAGGGGTAAATTTTCCAAACCAAAAAGTAGTTGAGCCTTTAGCTTTATTGTTTGTTTTCGGAGTTGCCTTGGTAAGGCTTGATCTTGAAACCGGCTTGAGCTCCTCCATATTCAGATTAAAGAATAACATATAACCCGCCGTACCCACTCCGAGAAGTATCAGAAAAACAGAAGGGAATTGTGAAAAACTATAGTTCTGTCTTATGATGAGAATCAACAAAACGTTGGCAAGTATCAGAACCGTACCCCAGATAAGCAATTGAAACGTCATTTTCTTTCTCGCCTATAAGTGAATTACTTTTGAAGACAAACAAAAATATGTTTTTATACTATATCTAATAATATTGATTGACCTATAAATAGCCTATTCAAAATCAGGATAAAGAAGGTATTTTTTCCTTATTTGCTTAAATTTTACCAGTGCTGGTTTCCAGCTTTCACGTATTTCATCTTCCGTTTTCCCCTCTTTTACCTGCTTTTCCAAAAATGAAGTACCACTCAGGGAGGTGAAATACGTATTAAAGTACTGTTGTTTGTCCGGATAGTTCTTGTAGGTCCCAAGTAGCCAAAACAGATAGAGCCTTCTGTTATTGGCCATATAAACTTTCCCGAACTCACGCAGATCATATCCCATGCATTTCTGGCCTTTGTAAGGAGGATCTGCCGCACCAATGCGGCTGGTTGGTATAAAGGAAAACAATGCTCCCTGTAATTTGGGGTGACCAATCATTTCAAACGGGGCTTCGGTACCACGTCCCACGCTGATACAGGTACCTTCAAAAAGACACAAGGAAGGATACAGATACACAGCACTCATCGTCTGCAAATTCGGCGAAGGTGCTACGGGAAGTTGGTACAAATCGGAATGGGAATACCCTTCCAATGGAATAACCCTCAAGTTACAGCGAATTCCCTTGCCTAACCAGCCTTCTTCATTCAACATCCGGGCATATTCACCAATAGTCATTCCATAAACGATAGGTACCGGATGCAAGCCCACAAACGACTGGTGAGCGTCCTCCATCACCGGACCGTCTACATAATGTCCGTTTGGGTTTGGCCGGTCGAGAATAATCAATTCCTTTTTGCTTTCCGCACAAGCCTCCATGATGTAATGCAAAGTGCTGAGATAAGTGTAGAATCGGGCTCCAACATCCTGAATATCAAACACAACGACATCTATCTCGGAAAGCTCTTTTGCCGAAGGTTTCTTATGATCCCCATAAAGTGACACGATTGGGAGCCCTGTTTTACGGTCTTTCGAATTATTTACTTCCTGCCCCGCATCCTGCTTGCCTCTAAAACCATGCTCCGGGCTGAAAATCAGCTTTATCTTAATGCCTAACGTTAAGAGACTATCGACCAGATGACAGCCCCCAATAAGGGATGTCTGGTTCCCGGCAATGGCAACAGTCTTACCTTTTAGCATAGGAAGATAAAGATCAAGGCGTTTAGCTCCTACTGTAATTTCTTTATCTGTCTTAACCTGATTTTCCAGTTTAGCAACAACCTGGGCGGGTGTAAACGGTACTATGCACCCCAGGAAAAAGGATAATAGAAGGATGCGGAGGCTCATAACGAATATCGTTTGGAAAATGTACTTTTGTTCGGCAAGTACAGGGGGCAGACCTTACCTAACACCCCTAAGTTATCAAAAAATTAATTTCTGAATTGAACACTCCTTTATTTATAGCCAAACGGATCATTTTTAACGGGTCAGAACATGGCCGTATTTCCAGACCAATCGTCAAGATTGCCATTTGGGGTATTGCACTAGGCATGGCGGTGATGATTATCACATTGGGGGTGGTGAATGGATTTCAAAAAGAGATCCGTGAAAAAGTAGTCGGATTTGGTGCTCATATACAAGTGACTAATTACGACTCGAACAATTCTCTCGAACCTGCAGCCATTACTCACAACAAGGAGTTAGTTGATAAAATAAGTAAAATCACAGGCGTTGCACACATCCAGCGATATGCCATCAAAGCAGGTATTATTAGAACAGATGATGATCTGCTCGGGGTAGTTCTGAAAGGAATTGGGAGTGATTTTAACTGGAATTTTTTTGCAAAGAACATTGTTCAGGGCACCCGGTTTACTGTTTCAGATTCAGGCATGAGTAACAAAATTCTGATATCACGATATATTGCTTCCAAACTGAAACTTCATGTTGGCGATAAGTTTAAAATGTACTTTATTCAAGACCGTCAGCAGCGGCAACGGGCGTTCCGTATTTGTGGAATCTATGAAACAGGCCTGGAAGGATTTGATAACGTCATGGTATTCGCCGACATCGCCCATGTACAGAAATTGAATAACTGGGATACTACACAACTCGCTGGCTATGAGGTTTTGCTGGATAATTTCAAAAAGATGGATCCTATCTGCACACGTATTAAAGATGAGCTGGTAAGACTCTATCCGGACTCATTGGGACGATCCGACAGTACAATAACCCCTGCGCTTCAGGCACGAACGATTCGGGAACTAAATCCACAATTGTTTAACTGGCTTGATTTCACCGATACGAATGCAGAAATCATCATTTTCTTAATGCTTTTCGTGGCCGTCATCAACATGACTTCTGCACTTCTAATTCTTATTCTGGAACGTACGAATATGATCGGTTTGCTGAAAGCGATGGGAGCCACCAATCAGAATGTACGGCACATTTTTTTATATAACGCTGCCTGGCTGATTGGCCAGGGTTTGCTCATCGGAAATGCAATAGGTATCGGAATCAGTTTACTCCAGCAACAAACTCATTTCCTCAAACTGGATCAAGAGTCTTACTACGTTCCCTGGGTGCCCATTCACCTGGATGTGCTCGAAATAATTGGTATCAACGCACTTACTCTCGGGATCTGCCTCCTCGTTCTTCTGATTCCGTCCTTGATAATCAGCCGCATAACACCAGTCAAAGCTATCAGATTCAGCTAATATAGGTCGTCTGAGTAACCAAACTCTTTCCTATCTTTAGCCCTCTTAAATTTCGATCAGCGACCCATGAAAAAAATCTGTGATAATATCTTAGAAACCATTGGCCATACACCTATGGTACGAATCAATCAACTTACTAAAGGCATTCGGGGAACCGTTGTAGCCAAGATCGAAACGTTTAACCCGGGCAATTCTATCAAAGATCGCATGGCGGTGAAAATGATTGAAGATGCCGAAAAAGACGGACGGTTAAAACCCGGAGGAACAATAATCGAAGGTACTTCCGGTAATACCGGAATGGGACTTGCGATCGCTGCAGTTGTAAAAGGCTATAAATGTATTTTCACTTCCACCGACAAACAGAGCAAGGAAAAATTCGATGCCTTGCGTGCTTTCGGAGCAGAAGTGATTGTATGCCCGACGAATGTTGACCCCGAAGATCCCCGTTCGTATTATTCCGTGTCTTCCCGACTGGTAAAAGAGGTACCCAATTCGTGGAAACCGAATCAATATGATAACCCTTCCAACGCAAAAGCCCATTATGAATCAACTGGTCCTGAAATCTGGGAGCAAACCGAGGGAAAAATAACACACCTGGTAGTTGGAGTTGGAACAGGAGGAACCATTTCAGGAACAGCCAAATACTTGAAAGAAAAAAATCCGGCCATCAAGGTCCTGGGAATAGATACCTATGGGTCCGTATTTAAAAAGTACAAGGAAACCGGAGTCTTTGACAAGAATGAAATTTACCCTTATGTAACCGAAGGTATTGGAGAAGATTTTTTACCTGAAAATGTTGATTTTTCCCTCATTGATCACTTCGAAAAGGTGACAGATAAAGATGCGGCTATGATGACTCGTGAAATAGCACGTCAGGAAGGAATCCTTGCCGGGAACTCTGCCGGATCGGCAATGGCAGGTCTTTTACAAATGAAGGACATGTTTAAAGAAGGGGATTTAATTGTTGTCATTTTTCATGACCATGGCACCCGTTACCTGGGAAAAATGTTCAATGACGAATGGATGCGCGAAAAAGGGTATTACGACAGGAAAGGTCTGAGTGCAAAGGACCTCGTCAATTCCAACCAAAAAGGAGAATTGATCACCCTCGATGCGAGTGATACAATTGAGAAAGCGGTTGCTTTAATGGGCAAAATGGACATCTCTCAGCTTCCAGTTACCAGAGATAAACGTATTGTCGGGTCTCTTAATGAAAACCACCTGTACAGCAAGATCGTAGAGAATCCGGACATAAAATCCCAGACGGTAGAAAAGATCATGCAGCCGGCCTTTCCTTTCGTTGATATCTCCACTCCACTGGATTTGCTTTCCACCATGATTCATCCCGAAAATCCTGCCGTTCTGGTTAGAGATTTCAAAACGGACAAAACCTTTATTATTACCCGCTACGATGTGATAAATGCCTTGACAAGGTAATCCCTTCTTTTTTATTGCAGGGAACCTGGCCCAATATCCACACCTAAAGATCAGGAATTTGCCTTTATTTACCGACCAGATGAACCGGACGATCCTTTTGGAGCAACAGCCCAAGAGGATCGTTTCTCTGGTTCCATCCCAAACCGAGTTACTCTTCGATCTAGGACTTGAAGATGAAGTTGTTGGAATTACTCGCTTTTGTACACATCCCCTTGCCTGGCACAGAAGCAAAACCCGAATCGGAGGCACTAAGCAGCTCAATCTGGGGAAAATACAAAGTCTGACACCTGACTTGATTATCGGTAACAAAGAAGAGAATGACCGAACTCAAATGGAAGCCCTTATGCAATCCTTTCCTGTTTGGATGAGCGACATTAATTCCCTGGATACTGCATTTGAGATGATTTCAGAAATTGGAAATTTGACTGGAAAAACAGAAAAGGCCCGCGAGCTCGTATATTCCATACGAGAAGGCTTCAGCCATCTCACTCTCCCCCTAATTTCCCGTAGAGCAGCCTATTTTATATGGCGTGAGCCCTGGATGGTTGCAGGCAATGGAACCTTTATAAACGAGATGATGATGTGCTGTGGATGGATAAACGCCTTTCAGGAGGTACGTTATCCCATTATCAGCCCTGAAGCATTAAAAATGGCTTCACCGGACATAATCCTGTTGTCATCCGAGCCTTACCCCTTCCGGGAAAAGCATTTCGAAGAATTCCGCGATTGCTGCCCCAACGCTACCATTCAGCTGGTGGATGGTGAATTGTTTTCTTGGTACGGATCCCGTCTGCTTCACGCTCCATCTTATTTTAACAAGCTATTATCAGCAGAATAAGTTAATTTCGACCTCTTAAACAATGTTTCATAAATAAGAATTATGAAGAAACAAAATAAAAGATTGTTGGTCATCATTTCCTGTATCGTGCTTGCAGGGATCGGAACATTCTGGGCTTGGGGTGGGGACAAAGCAGAAAAAAACATTTATGCTGAAGTTAAACACGGCGATTTCGAAATCTCCGTATTTACCACCGGCGAACTGGAAGCAAAAAATTCGACCCAAATTAACGGTCCTGAAGGATTACGCTCGGTCAATATTTTTCAAATCAAGATTACCGACATCATTCCAGAAGGTACCGTCGTCAAAAAGGGCGATTACATCGCCAGTCTGGATAAGGCAGAACTCGGCAATAAGCTAAAAGATGCCTCGAATGACATGCAGAAATTTCAAAGCCAATACACACAGACCCAACTTGACACAGCCCTTCAATTGCGGCAGGCAAGAGACGAAATGGTCAATCAGGAATTTACATTGAAGGAAAAACAGATCGCTCTGGAACAATCTATCTACGAGCCACCTGCCACCATTCGGCAAATACAACTGGACTTTGATCGGACCAGCAGGGCGTTGGAACAGGCACGAAAAAATTATGAGTTAAAAAGGAATCAATTGGTCGCTAAAATGGAAGAAGCCGGAGCCTCACTCTCTCAGGCACAAAATAGTTACGACCGGTTAACAGCGCTACTTCAGCAATTTACGATTACTGCGCCGGAAGGCGGCATGCTGATTTATCAACGGGAGTGGAATGGAAAAAAAAGAGGCGTTGGATCTACTATCGGAGTCTGGGATCCAACTGTTGCCACACTTCCCGATCTTTCTGTAATGAGTTCAAAAACCTATGTGAATGAGGTTGATATCCGGAAAATTAAGGTCGCTCAACAAGTTGTAGTTACACTGGATGCTTACCCCGAAAAAAAACTGACTGGGGTGGTGAGTTCTGTCGCCAATGTGGGAGAGCAAAGCCCGAAAAATGATTCCAAGGTTTTTGAAGTAGTCGTTCGTATCAATGAAAAAGATACCACATTACGTCCGGCTATGACTACCGGAAACCGGATACTGGTAGACCGTCTTCACAATGTACTGTCTATCCCCTTGGAAGGCATCCACAACCTGGGCGATTCGCTATCCTACGTGTTTATCCATCAAGGAATCTCTCTTATACGGAAGGAAATTATAACGGGTCAAACAAACGAAAATTTTGCAGTAATTAAAGAAGGGCTCACGGGTACAGAACAAATTTACCTCTCTATGCCTCCCAAACCCGAATCCTGTAAGTTGATACGATTGCCATCAAAAGAAAAAAAAACAAGTAAGCCAAAGGCGTGAATCAGCGAACCCTTCAAAACTTTGTCATCGCGCTTGGAGCCATCCGGGTGAATAAGTTGCGGTCTCTGCTGACTGCGCTGGGCATCATCTTTGGAGTGGCGGCAGTAATCGCCATGCTCGCTATCGGACATGGAGCACAGCAGGAAATATTGGAACAAATCAAACTGGTGGGAGTAAACAACATCGTTATTACACCTATCATTGAACAAAAGGAAGAAAAGACCGACGCGAAGGAGAAGGAAAATGAACAAAAGAGGTTTACTCCAGGGTTAAACATGAAAGATGTGGAAAGCATCTCCCAGGTGATACCCTGCGCCGAAAAAACAAGTCCGGAGATTGTTATGGAAACCAGCTTTGTTTATGGTGGTTTAAGAAGAACAGGAAAACTCGTAGGAACCGTCCCCGCCTATTTTGAGATTACCAATTTCTCCCTTTTCGAAGGAAATGGTTTCATGGAAAATCAATTGCGCAAAGGAGAGCCGGTATGTATTATTGGCAAGAGTATCATGACCCGCTTTTTTCCAAAAGAAGACCCCATTGGCAAATACATTAAATGCGGCAAAGAGTGGCTGAAGATAATCGGCATTCTGAATGAACGACTCATTAGTGGCAATTCATTAAGCAACTTAGGAATACGCGATTATAACATGGACATCTATGTCCCACTGAAAACCATGTTACTTCGCTACACCAATCGCTCCCTGGTCACAAAGGCTGGCATAGAAGCCGCCCAATCTTCTTCCGGGGATGACAATGAAGAGGAGTCCAAAAAAAATCAAAAAAACATTCATCAGCTGGACCGTCTTGTAGTACGGGTATCGAACTCCGACCTGATGCAACCCGCTGCAGAAATTATTTCCAGGCTCCTGAGCAGAAGACATAACGGGGTAACTGATTTTGAGATTACTATTCCGGAACTACTGTTGAAACAACAACAACGCACCAGGGATATTTTCAATTGGGTCCTCGGTTTTATTGCTGGTATCTCGCTATTGGTTGGTGGTATTGGCATTATGAATATTATGCTGGCCTCTGTACTGGAACGTATCAAGGAAATTGGAATTCGTCTTTCAATCGGAGCAACCAAAGTGGATATTGTTCAGCAATTTCTTTTCGAGGCGATGCTCATCAGTATCGGAGGTGGTCTTGCAGGAATAATTCTTGGGATTCTTCTGAGTTACCTGATTTCAGGAATTGCCGGCATTACCACTATTGTGAGCGGCTGGTCGATAATCCTTTCCTTCGCGGTAGCTGCGATGACAGGCCTGGTATTTGGCATAGCACCTGCCCAAAGAGCTGCCAAACAGGATCCCATCAATTCTTTACGCTATGAATAAACTCTTGCCATTCACGTTCCTGCTATTTTGCTGCTCTCTTCAACAGCACGGCTTTGGACAATCAGATACCAAATCAGATCAACTCTTGAGTTTATCCGATGTCATCAGTCTTGCGAAAGGACAGAGTCCCTCTGCAAAACTGGCGTCCACCAATTACACATCCAAATATTGGCAATATAAGCTGTACCAGTCAAATTACCTGCCTCAGGTAAGTTTGAACGCTACCCTCCCTAATCTCAACAGGGGCATCAGTCCTATAACCCAACCGGATGGCACGGTATCTTTTCTTCCCCAAAGCTTGCTTACGAATTCTCTCAACCTCAGTATTTCACAGAATATCGGTTTTACCAACAGCCAGATTTTTGTTTCTTCCCAAATACAACGAATCGATATCCTAAGCAGCCCCATGAGTGCCAGTTACCTGGTAAACCCTGTAATTGTAGGTATTAACCAACCCATTTTTGGTTTCAACAAATTGCTGTGGGACCGCCGCATCGAACCTATGAAGTACGAAGAGGCACAGAAACAGTTCAATGAAGATATGGAACAGGTGGCTGTTCAGGCCAGCGAACTATTCTTTGACTTACTCACGGCGCAGATGGAACTGAAGATTCAGCGAAAGAATGTAGAAAACAACGATACGCTTTTTAAAGTCTCTCAAGGCCGCTTTAACTTGGGTAAGATCGCGGAAAACGAGCTGCTTCAGATGGAACTTAACCAGATGCGGGCGAAGAACAGTCTTGCCCAATCGGAATTGGATGCAGATATTGCCATGTTAAAACTGGCTAACTTCCTCAAAATGCCATCTGATCAAAAACTAACATTGGTTGAACCCAATCTGGTTCCGAATTTCAGGGTCGATGAAAAGATTGCCCTAACCGAAGTTGAAAAAAATTCACAAACAGTCATTGCATTTCAACGAAAAAAGCTGGAAGCAGAACGCGACGTGGTGAAAGCCATCAGAGAAAACCGTTTCAGTGCAAACATTGTTGCAAGTTATGGGCTTAGCAACAGCGGAGATATGATTCAAAACCAGTATTCCAATTCACAGGATCAACAACAGGTCAGACTTGGCTTACAGGTTCCTATCGTTGACTGGGGCCGGGCGAAAGCCCAAATAAGAACCATGGAGGCAGTGCAGCAGTATGTGGAAATCAGCACGGAGCAGGATGCCCAAAGCCTCCGGCAGGAAATTCTGATGCTTTCCAAGCAATTTGAAATGCGCAGGCAAAAACTGCTCATTTCTCTGAAAGCAGATACAATCGCACAAAAACGCTTTGACATCAGCATGAAACGCTACCTTATCGGGAAAATTGCCATAACGGATCTGAACATCGCACAACAGGAAAAAGATCAGGCACTACTTGAATACTTCAACGACCTGCGTCAATTTTGGCATATCTACTATGATATCCGCCGGCGTACCCTTTACGACTTTGAGGCAAACAAAGTTATCAGCAACAAGTAACCGCAGAAGCCCCTGATTCCGGCTAATTTTAAGGACCCTCTAATATAAATCTTTGTAACTTTGCCGGCAAATCAGTTATTGGAAATTGGTGAGAATGGCTATGGCTTCTTATAACGTGCGCCTCTTATTTTGCCTGCTCTGTTTTTGGATGAGCGGAGAGTTGTTGGCACAATCCGACACGACGGCTCTTCCCAAAAAAGACCGCGTTGGCGTTGTCTTAAGCGGTGGTGGAGCAGCGGGGCTGGCTCATATCGGTGTACTGAAATCTCTCGATGAGAATCATATTCCGATTGATTATATTACCGGGACCTCTGCAGGTGCTATGATTGGCTGCATGTATGCCATAGGCTACACACCGGCCCAGATCGAGTCATTAGTCAGATCCAAAGAATTCAGGAATTGGACGTACGGAGCGCTCGACCAGAGATATGTTTTCTATTTTAAAAGAAAAGATGACAATGCAGGGTGGGTAGCCTTTAAGATGAGTCTCGACTCCAGCCTTACCTCCAACCTGCCAACAAATATTATTTCTTCTTTACCGATAGACTTTGCACTTATGGAACTAACTGCAAAGGCCGCTTCTGTTGCCCACAACAATTTCGACAGCCTGATGGTTCCTTTCCGTTGCCTGGCAGCTGATGTGGAAGCAAAAAAATCCGTTATTTTCAAGTCAGGTGATTTGGGTCAGGCAGTCCGCGCCTCCATGTCATACCCCTTTTATCTGCACCCTATTTCAATAAACGGCAGAATTTTGTTCGACGGAGGACTTTACAACAACTTCCCTGCGGATGTGATGTACCATGACTTCTATCCCGACTTTATAATTGGAAGTAATGTCGCGGGCAAATGGGTGGCTCCGGATGAGGACAATCTGATTTCTCAGCTGAGAGCAATGATGATGAGTGAAACCAGCTTTACATCACCTTGCGAGAACGGAGTAATTATTACTCCCAATGTGAATGATGTAGGCCTGCTGGAATTTGACCGGTTACAAATTATTGACAGTGGGTATCGGGCTACTGAAAGGGCCATGCCACGCATCAAAGCAGCTGTCTCCCGAAGAATATCGTCGGAAGAATTAGCAGCGAAAAGGGCTACCTTTAAGTCACACGAAAAAGAGTTGGTATTTCAAAACATCAACATTTCGGGTGTCAACCCCAACCAGGCCTTTTTTGTAAAAAAGACTCTTTGGCATACCTACAAGCAAATTCCGCTTGAGAAGGTTAAAAAAGAATACTTTCGCCTGGCTCAGGATGATAAAATAAAAAGCCTTTACCCTTTTGCCAAATACAACGACGCCACTGGCTTTTACGATCTGGACATCTTCGTAAAAAAAGAGAAATACCTAAGCGCTGAGTTTGGAGGCGATTTTTCGAACAGACCTATCAATGAAGCTTATATCGGTCTGCAATACAACTACCTGAACAAAATAGGAGTCAGTGTTCAAGGCAATGGCTATTATGGCAAACTGTATAGCTCTGCCCAAGCCAAAGTCAGGATAGACTTTCCAACCAAGATACCCATCTATCTGGAACCAGATCTGACTTACAACCGGTTTGACTTTTTCAAAAGCAGCAATGCTTTCTTCGAGGACAATAAGCCTCCTTACCTCATCTCGAATGATCAGTATGCCGAACTCGACATGGGTATTCCTGTGGGCAATTCCGGAAAACTGGTGCTCGGATCGGGATATGGACAGGTAAAAGAAGAATATTACCAGACAACGGCATTTACCCAGCGGGACACTTCAGACAAAACCTATTTCAATCATTATATCACCCGTATATACTATGAGCATAATACCTTAAATAAAAAACAATACGCCAATAGCGGAGGATTTCACAGAGTTTCTTTACGCTACAACCAGGGTGAAGAATTTTTTGAAAAAGGTTCGACAGGTGTTCCTTTGGATCAGGTTCCCTACACCGACAAGGTCCATCAGTTTGTCGTATTCAAGGCGGTAATGGACCAATATATACCCTTCGGCAAGCATTTTTCACTGGGTATTTATGGCGAAGCGGTGTACTCCACTCAAAGCAATTTCAATAACTATACCGCTACAGCCCTTTTTTCTCCGGTCTTTCAGCCTACTCCTGAAAGTCAAACCTTATTCCTGGAAGAATACAGGGCTCATGAATACTATGCTTTCGGCACTAAAGGCATCATTCCTACCATCAAAAATCTTGATTTGAGACTGGAAGGGTATGTCTTTATTCCTTATCAGAGCTTAAAAGCATTACCCAATGGGCAAGCCACTTATGGGGCTGTGTTTGACACCAAACACTACATAGGAGAAGTTGCACTGGTTTACCACACTCCTCTGGGACCGCTTTGTGCCAGCGTCAACTATTTCGACACTCCTGTCCAAAACCAGTTTAGCTTCATGCTGCATTTTGGGTACATTCTCTTCAACAAACGAGCTACCGATTAATCGGAAAGTTGTCCACCTCACCCGCTTAATTACGCTTCATTTCTCCTTTCCCGGAAATTAATTTGAAAATAGTTGCTCTTTTTTTTGTTTTTGTCATAAATAAAATGGAATCTTTGTATCATTAATAAAATAGTGTTCAAAACACAAACCGTTACACGTAACTAAAATGATAAAACCAAACTCCTTATCCGGTCCAAAAGCCCTGATAAATCACGCTTCCCGCGTGACCGTTTGTTTTACTATTCCGTCCGGAGTAGTTTTCTTTAGCCCGAGAAGACACTTCCCCATAAGACCCTGATGGGTTCTTGCTATTAAAACTACCTACGGGTAGTTTGCCCTCACCCAATTACCAGAAAACGATCTGACAGCCTTACGGGCTCTCTTGGTCATTATATTCATCTGCAGCTAAATCAAGCTGCGCATTGCTCTTTTCGTCATGGATAAATTAGCCGATACCTTTACAATCTTGCTTGCCACCGAGCAGCATGCCACCTTTGCTTCCCTCATCTGTACAGAAATGGAGGCCTCCGCCAAAGCTCGCGGAACAGGTATTGCCAAGCGTTCACCCGAATACCTGGTTCAGAAAATGCTCGAAAGCAAGGCCATCATTGCATTTGACAGTACCGGGCAATGGGCCGGATTCTGTTACATCGAAACATGGGGACATGGCAAGTACGTAGCCAATTCGGGACTCATTGTAGCTCCCGCTTTCCGCAAGAGCGGCTTGGCAAGAAACATCAAACAGGAAATATTCAAACTCAGCAGGACTAAATACCCCGAGGCTAAGATTTTCGGGCTCACTACCGGTCTTGCAGTAATGAAAATAAACTCCGACCTGGGTTATGAGCCTGTTACCTACTCGGAACTCACCGACGACGAAGCTTTTTGGAGCGGATGTAAAAGCTGCGTAAATTTTGAAATCCTTCAAAGCAAGGAACGAAAGAACTGCCTGTGTACCGCCATGCTATATGATCCGAAAGAGAAGGCGCAAAAAATATCTGAAGGAGCCGGCAGCTCTGGTCTGGATAAAAAGCATCGGCTTGTGGAAAGATGGCACCAGCTCAAAAAACAGTTGAATGCCCGCAAAACATCGATTCAGCGCCCTAATCAAAATCATTTTTCACGAATTTATTTTCATTTCTTAAACTATTCTCATGCAAAACAAAAAAGTAGTACTGGCGTATAGCGGGGGTCTGGACACGACCTTTTGCGCACTGCATCTTTCGCAAACAATGGGCCTGGAGGTACATGCTGTGACTGTTAATACCGGCGGATTTACTCCGGATGAAATAAAGCTCCTCGAAGAACGAGCACTTTCTCTTGGCTGCGTATCCTATACTTGTCTTGAAGAAACCAATAGCTATTATACTTCCTGTCTGAAATATCTGGTGTTCGGCAATGTCCTTAAAAACAACAGTTACCCCCTTTCTGTCAGCGCTGAGCGTGTGACACAGGCCATCGCAATTTCCGGACAGGTGAAAAAGCTTGGAGCTGCCTATGTGGCTCATGGCAGCACGGGTGCAGGCAACGACCAGGTAAGGTTTGACATGATTTTCCATATTCTCATCCCCGAAGCAACTATCCTCTCTCCTATTCGGGACATGAAGCTAAGCCGGGAAGAAGAAATTTCCTTTTTGAAATCGAAAGGAGTGAAGATGAATTTTGAAAAATCAAAATACAGTATCAATAAAGGGCTTTGGGGCACCTCAGTTGGAGGCAAAGAAACCCTTACATCCGGTACGGCGCTTCCCGAAACCGCCTACCCTACGCCACTCACTGCCAAGCAGGAGACAAATGTAGTGCTTCATTTTTCAAAGGGACAACTGACCGGAGTCAATGAGCATCATTACAAAAACCCAGTGGATGCAATACGCGAGTTACAACAACTGGCAGCTCCTTACGCCATCGGGCGTGATATCCATGTCGGAGATACAATTATCGGAATAAAAGGAAGGGTAGGGTTTGAAGCAGCCGCACCGATGCTGATTATCAAAGCGCACCAGGCGCTTGAAAAACATGTGCTTACCAAATGGCAGATCTACTGGAAAGACCAGCTGGCCACCTGGTATGGAAATTGGCTGCACGAAGGACAGTTTCTCGATCCCGTCATGCGGAATATTGAAACATTCTTCAGTGATGCTCAGGAAAAGGTAAGCGGCCAAGTATTTCTCAGCCTCCATCCCTACCGGTTTACTATCAACGGCATTGAATCGCCTCATGACCTGATGTCGCCTGCCTTTGGCACTTACGGAGAAATGAACAATGCCTGGACAGGAAATGACGTAAAAGGGTTTTCCAAAATTTTTGGAAACCAAACCGCAATTTACCACCAGGTCAATCAACAAGTTGCTGCAGCCCCTTTAATCGCCACCAATGAATAAGCCCATTAAAGCAGGAATAATTGGAGGTGCCGGCTATACGGGAGGAGAAACACTTCGGCTACTTTTAAACCATCCGGAAACAGAAGTTGCCTTTGTGCAAAGCAAGAGCCAGGCCGGGAAAAAAATCACAGATATTCATACCGACCTGCTGGGTGACACTTCGCTGTTATTTACTCCAGCGCCTACCACAACAGCAGATGTGGTGTTCCTGTGTGTTGGACATGGAGAAGCAATCAAATACCTTTCCGAAAATCCCCTCCCCTCCAGTACACGGATCATTGACCTGAGTCAGGATCATAGGCTAAAACGGGAAGTCAATTCTGCTACCCCTGCTACTTACGGGACTAACTGGATATACGGCCTGCCTGAGCTAAAACGAAAACAAATTGCCGGTGCCGCACGTGTCGCTAACCCCGGTTGCTTTGCCACGTGTATTCAGTTGGCTTTATTGCCTTTTGTTCAACAGGGAGCAATGAATTCGGACATTCACATTTCGGCTACTACCGGATCTACAGGTGCAGGCCAGTCGCTCAGTGCCTCTTCCCATTTCAGCTGGAGGCAAAACAACCTGAGCGCCTATAAAGTCTTCACACACCAGCATTTGGCAGAAATCAGCCAAAGTTTTGAGCAGGTTCATCCGGGTTTCGGGCACGAACTCCACTTTGTACCTTACCGGGGAAGCTTTACCCGGGGCATACTGGCTGGTATTTACTTTGAGTCAGACCTCCGTCTGGAGGATGCTTTCATGCTTGCTCAGGACTACTATGCAGAACATCCGTTTGTACACCTAAGCAAACAGCCGGTTGACCTGAAACAGGTTGTCAATACAAACAAATGCCTGCTTCATTTTGAAAAACAAGGCAATCAGCTGTTCATTACCAGCATTATCGACAACTTGTTGAAGGGAGCTGCAGGGCAAGCCGTTCAAAACATGAATCTGATGTTCGGTTTCGAAGAAACGTGCGGACTCCGGTTAAAAGCGAGTGCTTTCTGAAGCCTCAATACGAACCAGTATAATTTAAAATAAACTACGTTATGAATCTTTTTGATGTATACCCCTTATTCCCGATCACTCCTGTTAAAGCACAGGGCTCCTGGCTTTGGGACGAACATGGATTTAAATACCTCGATCTGTATGGTGGCCATGCCGTCATCTCCGTCGGGCACAGTCATCCTGTTTATATCGACAGGCTCCGCAAGCAATTGGAGCAGATTGCATTTTATTCCAATTCGGTCAAAATTCCTTTGCAGGAAGAGCTTGCTTCCAAGCTGGGTGAGGTATCAGGCTACCCCGACTATCAACTCTTCCTTTGCAATTCCGGCGCGGAAGCCAATGAAAATGCCCTCAAAATGGCCTCCTTTCATACCGGCCGAAAAAAAGTGATTGCCTTCCATAAATCCTTTCATGGACGAACCTCGCTTGCTGTGGCCTGTACCGATGATCCGAAGATCCAGGCGCCCATTAACCAAACAGCTGACATTTGTTTTGTTCCGTTGAATGACCTGAATGCTTTCGAAAAAGCAATGAGCGATGAGGTGGCCGCGGTCATCGTGGAAGGCATTCAAGGAGTAGCAGGTGTACACCTTCCATCCCCCGCTTTTCTTCGCCAGTTGCGGTCGCTTTGTGACAAGCACGGCAGCTTGCTCATCCTCGATGAAGTACAGAGTGGTTACGGGCGTAGTGGCCAATTTTTCGCACACCAGTCGGCATCCATTCGCCCCGATATGATAACCGTTGCAAAAGGCATGGGCAACGGATTTCCCGTCGCAGGAGTACTGATTGCTCCGGACATTTCACCCAAATACGGTTTGCTCGGAACCACATTCGGTGGCAATTACCTGGCTTGTGCTGCCGCCATCGCCGTATTGGATATTATTCAAAAAGAGGACCTGATCAAGAATGCCCAACGGATGGGCGCTTACCTGCAGCAGCAACTTGCCGGAATACCCGGGGTGAAGGAGATCCGCGGATCCGGGCTGATGATAGGCATTGAACTATATGGTCCCGCGGCCCTTGTCCGGGAATCCCTCCTAACCGATTTCCGGATTTTCACGGGTGCTTCCTCGTGTAAAAATACGCTTCGCATTCTCCCTGCGCTTACTATCCCCCAGGAAGAACTGGAATCGTTTGTCCTGGCTTTCAAAAAAACACTTCACGCCATCCCGCAATCCTCATGAAATACTTCACCACTGTAAACGACGTCAAAAACATCCATGACCTGGTCCAGGATGCTCTTTTACTGAAAAAATCTCCCTTCAGCCATTCCCATCTGGGGAAGCATAAAACATTGGGACTCATCTTCCTCAATCCCAGCCTGAGGACCCGCCTGAGTACTCAAAAGGCAGCCTTAAACCTTGGAATGCAGGTGATCGTCATGAACATCGACAAAGAAGGATGGGGCCTGGAGTTTGAAGACGGAGCCATCATGAACGGTTCTTCGGTAGAACATATCCGTGATGCAGCCGCAGTCATGGGTCAGTATTGCGACATACTCGGTATACGTTGCTTTCCAGGCCTCACTAACCGTGACGAGGATGATAAAGAACAGGTGTTGCTCAGTTTTATGAAGCATTGCAAGGTTCCGGTTGTTTCCCTGGAGTCAGCCACGTTGCACCCTTTGCAGAGCCTGGCAGATCTGGTCACCATAACTGAAACATGGAAAGAAAAAAGGAAACCCAAAGTAGTACTTACCTGGGCACCGCATATTAAGGCGCTCCCGCAGGCTGTACCGAACTCTTTCAGTGAATGGATGTGTAAAGCCCCGGTTGATCTGGTCATCACTCATCCTCCGGGTTACGAACTGAACGAAGAATATACGCGTGGTGCACACATTACGCATAACCAGGAGGAGGCATTGAAGGATGCCGATTATGTATATGTAAAAAACTGGTCGTCTTACAGCAAATATGGTCAGATACTCAGCAATGGGGAAGGATGGATGCTGACAGCTGAGAAAATGGCTAAAACGTCTGATGCTAAAATCATGCATTGCCTTCCGGTACGCAGGAATGTTGAACTATCCGACGCCTTGCTGGATGGCCCTCATTCCCTCGTCCAGCAGCAGGCAGGCAACCGGCTCTGGGCCGCGCAAGCTGTACTGAAAGACCTGCTAATGCACAATGGTCAGCCACAACAAGTGATTCAAAGTGAAAGCGAGAAAATAATTTACGGCTTATGAAAGCTTTGCATATCATCAAAATCGGAGGAAAAGTCATTGATTCAGACACTGATCTGAAACGTTTTCTCGGTCAATTGGCCAGCCTTTCCAGTCCGTTTATTCTCATTCACGGAGGTGGCCAAATGGCCACCCGTCTGGCTGAACAGATGGGCATTCCTCAACAGCTCGTGGAAGGCCGGAGGATTACGGATGAGTCTACCCTGAAGGTTGCCACCATGGTGTATGCCGGACTCATCAACAAACAACTCGTCGCCTCCCTTCAAGCTCAAGGGGTTGACGCAATAGGACTCTCCGGTGCTGACATGAATTGCGTTTCTGCCACCCTTCGTCAAAAGGGGGGAATAGATTACGGTTTTGCGGGCGACCTGAATCCCGGCAGTGTCAACGGACAAAAGTTCCAGGCACTTCTTGAGCAGGGCTTTATTCCGGTAGTCTGTGCCATCACACACGATGGAAAAGGGCAACTGCTCAACACCAATGCTGATACGCTGGCTTCTTCCATCGCTTCAGCCATGAGCCCCTACTATTCGGTACAGCTGAATTATTTTTTTGAAAAGCAAGGTGTCCTTCGAGATGCTGGTGACGAACGATCCATTATTCCTGTCCTGGGCAAGGAAGAATACCTCCATCTGAAAAATACCGGATCTATCCACAGTGGTATGATTCCCAAACTGGACAATGCCTTCCGCGCCATGCAAGATGGCGTCAGCAGGGTAATTATTGCCGATGCGCAGGCATTGCCCCATATCATTCAAAACACCACGCACCATGGAACAGAGCTTAGTTGCTGAGACAGTATCTGTCGAATCGCTTCAGGAAGAGGCGATCACTTTGTTAAAAGCGCTGATCCGGATTCCTTCTTTCAGTAAGGAGGAAAAACTCACGGGAGACCAGCTGGAACATTTTTTGCTGAAGAAGGGAGTTCAGACCTTCCGCAACGGCAACAATGTATGGGCATTTAACAAATACTACAATCCGGCAATACCAACCATTCTGCTGAATTCCCACCACGATACGGTCACCCCGAATTCGGGTTATATGCGCGATCCTTTTAATCCGGAAGTATCTGCCGGCAAACTCTTCGGTCTTGGCAGCAACGATGCAGGAGGTGCCCTGGTGTCGCTTTTGGCCACATTTCTGTACTACTATCCCATTAAAAACATGGCTTACAATCTGGTGGTTGCCGCTACTGCAGAAGAAGAGATTTCCGGTACCGGTGGGATAGAATCTATCTCCAGTCAACTCGACCCAATTGCATTTGCCCTTGTTGGTGAGCCGACCCAGATGCAACTGGCTGTAGCTGAAAAGGGGTTATTGGTAATCGACTGCACTGTCCATGGCAAGGCCGGGCATGCCGCGCGGGAAGAGGGAGACAATGCCATTTACAAAGCTCTGGAGGACATAAACTGGTTTAAGACCTTTTCATTTCCAAAAACCTCCCCTTGGCTGGGCCCGGTAAAAATGACGGTCACCATTATCCAATCCGGGACTCAGCACAATGTGGTACCGGAAAGCTGCCGGTTTACGGTAGATATCAGGCTCAACGAATGCTATTCACACGATGAAGTACTGAGTATTATACGCAGCCATGTCAAAGCCGAAATACATCCCCGATCCATTCGGCTGGCTCCCTCTTCCATTCCTGTTGATCATCCATTGGTGCAATCAGGGATAAAACTTGGCCTTACCTGCTATGGCTCTCCCACCACTTCCGATCAGGCGTTGATAAAAGCTCCATCATTGAAAATAGGGCCGGGTGATTCTGCCCGTTCACATACCGCCGACGAATTTATCTGGCTGGAAGAAATCCGCCAGGGCGTTGATTTATATATAAAGCTTTTGAAGCCAGTCTTAATACCAACTTCCGCTTCCATACCTAATCCTACATCTTTATGAAACTCTGGCAAAAAGAAGCTTCTGTGACGAATGAATACGCTGACTTGATTGAAGCGTTTACAGCAGGCAAAGACAAAGAATATGATCTCTTGCTAGCCGCCTCTGATGTTGCCGGCTCTCTGGCCCATGCGCAAATGCTGCTACAGATCAATCTCCTAACTCCAGCTGAATTCAAAGCCATTGAAAGCGGATTAGCTGAAATTACAAAGGAGATCACCGCAGGTACATTCCGGCTCGACGACGGGATAGAAGACATTCACTCCCAGGTGGAACATCTGCTTACAAAACGAATTGGAGAAGCAGGAAAAAAGATTCATAGCGGGCGTTCCCGGAACGATCAGGTATTGGTGGATATCAAGCTTTTTGTACGCGACCAGATTAAAAGTCTCGCAGGAGAGGTGGCACAGGTATTCGAAGTACTGCAGTTGCAAAGTGAACAACACAAAGACAAGCTCCTGCCCGGTTATACGCACATGCAGGTAGCTATGCCTTCCTCCTTCGGGCTCTGGTTTGGATCATATGCCGAGAGCCTCGTCGACGACCTTGAATTGCTTTTGGCCGCCTACCATATAGCCAACAAAAATCCTTTGGGTTCCGGTGCCGGTTTTGGCTCATCTTTCCCGCTTGACCGGGAGCTGACTACCAGGCTCCTGGGCTTCGAGCGCATGAATTACAATGTAGTGTATGCACAGATGAGCCGTGGAAAGACGGAAAAGGTTTGTGCAATGGCACTTGCCGGGATCGCTTCTACCCTGGCCAGGTTGTCGATGGACATCTGCTTGTATATGGGACAAAACTTTGGCTTCCTTTCTTTCCCCGACCAGTTGACGACGGGTAGCAGCATCATGCCACACAAAAAAAATCCGGATGTCTTTGAACTGATCCGGGCAAGGTGCAATAAAATACAGGCATTGCCTAACGAACTAACCATGCTGCTTGTCAACCTTCCTTCCGGCTATCACCGTGACTTGCAGTTAACCAAAGAATGCCTCTTCCCTGCCCTCTCCGACCTGAGTTCCTGCTTGCAGATGACCCGGTTTATGCTCAGTCATATTCGGGTAACTGACGATATCCTTCGAAACGAAGCTTATAAATATATATGGAGCGTGGAAGCTGTTAATCAGGAAGTGATACAGGGTTTGCCTTTTCGTGAGGCCTACAAAAAAGTTGGACAGGAAATTGCCTCTGGCACATTTTCATATTCCGACAACCTCGACCACACGCATGCAGGCAGTATCGGAAATTTATGTACAGCCGAAATTAAAGGGGAGATGAAAAAGCTCCTCGATGAGTTTCAGTTAAACAAGTGAATCAAACCGGACTAGGCTTGTGCGGTAGGGCCTCCGAAGTTAAGCGGCAACACATTGGGCATATCCGTGTCTTTTATAGGACCGTGAACCTGCTCAAATTTGGAAATGTTGTCTTTCAATGCTTTGAGTAAGCGCTTGGCATGTTGAGGAGTGAGCACAATACGCGATTTCACTTTTGCCTTTGGAACACCAGGCATGAGTTTTACGAAATCGATCACAAACTCGGAGTTGGAGTGAGTGATGATTGCCAGGTTGGAATAAATCCCTTCTGCTACCTCTTCACTCAGTTCGATATTTAATTGGTTTGGGTTTACTTGTTCTTCGCTCATAGCTTCGATTTTGATACTTGAAATGCAACTAAAGGTACACAATATTTTCAAACCCCTTTTTGACTGTAGGTTTGGACTAACCCTTGTCCCTCCTCCATCTAACAGGGGAATATACGGCTTACCCAAACGCCATTACTTACGATAATTTATATTACCTTTCACTATTGCTGATGCGTCTTTATACACCACTTTACTTTACCTTCCAACTCCAGGAAGAATTTTGAAATAATATCTGTTGAATGATGAAAACAAGGCTACTTGCATTCTGTTTTTTCTCGCTGATACAGATCTATAGCGCTGCAGCGCTCTTTTCACAAACATCCCGATTAGATTCTCTTCATCAGGTCCTTGTTCTTGCAAAAAATGATACCCAGCGGATCAATACCTTGAATCAATTAGCATGGCAATGGAGAAGAACCAATTTGGATTCGGCCATTCCATATGGAACGAGAGCCATACTGCTATCTGAAAAGCTGGTTGATTCAAACATGATTGTCATAAACGACGAACAGGTTCGTGTACGTTTAAGCCGCTTAAAAAGCCGTAAACTGGCTGACTCCTATTACCAGATGGGTGTTTTTATTGGCTCAAAAAATGATTTTCGGGGGGCCTTAGGCTACTTCATAAGAGCATTGGTATTGAGCGAAAAAACAAGCAATGCAGCATTCTACAGCAAAATATTGACTGACATCGGATACACCTATTCCATGTTGAATGATATTCCCAAAGCGCTGTATTACAATCTCCAGGCGCTTAGAATTGCCGACTCCCTTAAGAATCACCCCTCCTTGATAACACTCTCCAACAGAATAGGGATGATTTACATTGACAAAAGCGATTTCCAAAAAGCATTTGAATGTTTCACCAGGTGCTTCAACCTTGCCCAGCAGGACAAGGATTCAATCAGTATTATGTTTTCACTGAACAATATCGGATTGGCATACTGGAACCAGGGAAACCTGCTCAAGGCACTTGATAACTACTTCAATGCACTAAAGATTGCCGATCAGTTAAATAACACGTCCCAGGCTGCCATTACATTAAGCAATATTGGACTGATTTACTGGAGCCAGAAGAATTACAGTCAAGCCTTTGACTATATGTTTAAAGCGCTTGGACTGGAAGAGAAAATCGGCGATAAACTTCAGATCGCAAGAAACCTGAGTAATATTTCGGATTTATATAACGATCTGGGAGATTATGTGAATACGATAAATTATAACAGCTGGGCCCTGGAGCTTAGAGAAGAACTGCATGACAAAAGAGGCCTGGCATTGAGTTACAGTGTTTTTGCGGATGTCTATACGAGACAAGGTGACTCCGCCTGGGCGAAAAAAAATACGGACTATGCCAGAGAATCGAGATACCCGCTCGCCCTCACGTATTTCGAAAAAGCGCTGAATCTCGTAAAACAACTTGGAGACCTCAATTACGAGGCCATCTACAAGGCCAACATCGGACACTTGTTAACCCGAATGGGCAATTATGAAGAAGCGGAACAGAATCTGTCACGGTCACTCCAAATCAGTGACAGCATTGGTTCTCTCAATCAACAGGAAATCAGCCACCAATATCTGAGTGAATTATATGAAGAAACCGGTGCTTACCGCAAAGCGTATGAACACCATAAGCTTTACTCCATACTTAAAGATTCCATTTACAACAAAGATAAAAGCATGGAATCCAACAGGAAATTTCTGAGTTATGAATATGATAAAAAAACAGCCCTGCTGAGGGCTGAACAGAATAAAAAAGACGCCCTGAATTCCAGCGAAAAAAAGCGGGAACGGGTGGTCATTTACTCCATCAGCGCAGTACTCTTACTGGTATTATGCTTGGCAATAATTATCTACCGAAGTAACCGGCAAAAGCAAAAAACAAACAAGCAACTCGAACGAAAAAACAACACCATTGAGATTCAGAAGAAAGTGGTGGAAGACAAGAACCGGCACATAACCGAAAGCATTAACTACGCCAAAAGAATACAGGAAGCCATTCTTCCTTCCAGCTTATTCAAGCCCGAAGAGATCCGGGAACATTTTGTCTACCACCTGCCGAAAGACATTGTAAGCGGGGATTTCTACTGGAGGTTCAAAGATGGCGATGATTTATTCTTTGCGGTAGTGGATTGTACCGGCCACGGTGTTCCCGGAGCGATGATGAGCATGCTCGGTTACGACATGCTGGAGTATGCCGTGAAAGACAAGGGACTGCGTGATCCCGGGCAGATCATTCAGGCCCTGAATGAACAAATGATGGAAAAACTCCTGAAATCAAACCCAGGAGGCTCCACCGATGGAATGGATCTGACGCTTTGCAAATTGAACAGCATCTCTCAGACATTGACATTTGCCGGTGCAAAAAACGACCTCATTGTGGTTACACCTGAAAAAGGAGTTGAACTCTACCAAGTGGATAAATGCTCTGTCGGTGACCAACCGAAATTTTGTTTCAAACAGCAAACCATACAACTCCAATCTCACCAGTCGGTATTTCTTTTCACGGATGGATATGCCGATCAGAAAGGAGGACCGGAACAAAAAAAATTCATGGCCGGAAGATTCCGCGAACTCCTTGGCGAGATTAGTGAGCTACCGTGCGAAGAACAAAAACTACAGCTTCAGAAGGAGTTTAACGACTGGAAAGCGAATGCAACTCAGCGGGACGATGTACTCGTGGTAGGGTTCAAGCTTTGAAAGAAGTGATGCTTATTTGTAGAAATCCATTCCAAGCACACAGCCAATTTCCAGAGTAGGGAAATGCTGCTCCAGGTGGTGCTGTCCGATCTGCAGGGGATACGAAGAAGGTGCTCCGGACGGTATGGAGCTTCCATCAACTGTATAGATCGTATAATCCCTTATCCGTGTGCGATAACCAAAACCAAGGTAGAGTTCTCCCATCGGTCCGTCAGACCCAAACTTGTATTCGCTTCCCCAGAGCACATCGAAACCCCGTTCCATTGTGCTTTCAGAAGCATTGTAGGTGGTGCCATAATCTGAACCGTTCGTAAAGTCCTTGCTGCTATAATGCATGGACTTATACACCCCTTTCACGCAAAAATAAGTATCACGCTCCTTGAATGGAAAGTATTTCACATAGGGTCGAAATGCGTCTCCTTTGTATACGGTACCTGGCCAGATCAACTGATCAGGAGAAAAAAACCAGGGGTAGAACAAACTGTTCTCATGAATCTTCCCATAATTAAACCCAAGTGTAAAACGCGGACGAATCACATATTCCACACTTACATTGTACTCATCGATAAAGGTTTGTACAAGTTCCGTTGAAACGGAAAATGTTTTGAGCTGAAGCGGATTTCCTTTGGCATCCATGAATGGGTTACTGCTTTGCGCAGATGCCAATACAGCAAGGCAAGAAAGCAGCAGGAAAGAAAGGACTTTCCGGCAGGAATAACTACAGGAGTCAGGGGGATTATTCATGCCTGTTGTATTGATCAATGACATTCAATGCATGATTTTTTCGTTGCACTTTGAGTACAATAGAGGTCACCTCAGAAACAATAACGGCCACCGGAAGTAAAATGACATTGGGATTCAATTTCCCTCCATAGTTGCTCACGTCAATGAGGTAAGCACCGAAACCGATGAATGCCAGTGCCCCTACCGCACCCGCAAAATGCTGGCTTCGCCTGCACGTTTTTGTCAGACTGATTTCCTGCAGCAGGATCGGATCATCTGTTCGTTTCCCTGCCACCAGCAGCATGTCGGCTTCACTCAGGTGTTTCTTTCCTTGCCTGTACCTTGCTCCATGCTTCAATATCGGATATTCGGAGATATTACTGGAAGAAGGATTCGAAGGAGGTGTGGTAGGAGGAGGAGTGGTTGGAGGAATGGTGGCAACAACGGTCGCCGGTGCAAACACATCCTTCATCCCGTTCGAGTAATGAATTTCCCGAATAGTTGATTTCGGATAGAGGTATGTAGGGCCTTGCAGGTTATCAAAGCGTTTGCAGGCAATCGTATCACTCACCAGAAGCACTTTGGCAACCAGCCGTGTTCCATCCACCTTATAGATCGTGTCCTGAGCAGACATACTTCTAAATGAAGCAGCGCTCAGGAGAAAAAGAAAACAATAAAGTAAGTGCTTACGATCCATCGAGCCCAAATATAAGAAAAGATAAGTTGGTCGCCTCGGGCACCCTTTTCAGTCACTTCTTCTCAACCGATTGCTGCAATTCCGAAAAAGGGATCAGTGTTTTCACCCCCATCTCGGTAACCGGCCAGGATTGTACAATGGTTGTTACTTCCAGTCCAAGTTCCTCAATGGCCTGATACAGTCCTCTCTGCCTGTCTCCGGCCGCAGGTATTTCACCTACACGGGGTATCCACACCAGATCATCTTCATAGACAAGTTTTTCTTCCGGGAAATAGTAGATCATATAATCCTTGGTGTGAGCTGACTTTTGGCCAATTACATATACCTTCATCTGGTAATGCCCATCACTGATTGTTTTCTCTCCTTTCACCTCCTCTATCCAAAGTGAGTGGGGCTGAAGCTGCAAGCTATCTGGATTCAGCGTGTGCGGTGCCTGAGCCAGGTAAGATACATATCCGGTATCTGCAGGAGTACATAAGACAATCGCTCCCTCATGGACAAAAGCACGCACTCCTCCCAGGTAATGCGGGTGGTAGTGTCCAAACATAAAGTACTTAATGGGTTTAGCCGGGGCTATTTTCCGGGCCTCATTGATAATCAGTTCCCCATTGGCACTATTCAAAGGTGCTCCTTCCACAGCCAGAAATTCGGCAAACTCAACCACCAGCACCTTATCATCCGTATGCTTCAATTCTACGAAATGAATGTGATCGCTGTATTGAGTTGTCACTACTTGCGGGACAGTTGCTTCAGTCGAGAATTTGTATCCCAGAGGAAGGTCCAGCAGGACAGGAGCTGCAACAGCCTTACTGGCACCGGTCATCAGGACTTCGTCGGTAACATGTCCGTTGATTTTCTGAATTGTTACCACACCCGGGTAATGGATGCCCTCTGTGCTTTTATAAGATTGGTACGTGTATGTTGTCATGACATCCCCGAAAAGCTCATCATCACTCAACGTAGTCACTTTCTCCAACAGGTCGTCTGCTTTCCTGACATATAAGGTAACCCGTGTTTTATTGATTTTAGCTGAGTATACAGCCAGTTGTGCACTGCTTCCAGCAGCTTCCGGCACATGTCTTTCCTCGAACCAGCTAATTAAGCGTATGGGAGAATACCGTGCAGTTAAAAAGGTTTGATCCAGGAAAGCATCTTCTGTAATGGCAAACAGACTTTTGTCTCCATAATCCAGAAACAACAGGTTTGTTTTGCTTAGCTGCGTCTTGGAAAAATACACCTGTTTGCCTCTCAGCAGGGTATCGGTTTTCACAAACTCGTCGGCACTCGTCCAAACGGTTCCCCTTCCAGTATAAGCCGTTTGTTGCCAGGGTTCGAAACTATGCTCAAGCTGATTCAGCTTTTCGGTATAAGTAAGTTGCAGGTAAGCTTTCCCCACCCCTCCTGCCTGCTTAACCCAGCAATCGTGCAGGTAATTGCTTGTCTGAGCAGTCAATGCCTGAAAATGCAAAGCGAAAAAGGTAATGACAAGGGGAATAATTCGTTTCATAAGTATGCGTTTGGGCGCACGAGGCTTACAAAGATGATACCAAAAGATCAGAACCTAAATTTCCAGAAGTCTAATTTCCGTTTTCTCACCACACCAGGATAGTCTCAGCGACTAACAAGAGGGTGAGTGTTCCCAGATGAATCAGTGTAATCAGAAAATTCTTGTTTTTCCATAAGGAGAGCAGGGTAATCAGCATCCCTGTAATCATAAGCAAGGTGATGAACACCCAAACATCTGTGGTGGTACAGGTGCCTTCTCCAATCAACCCCATTGCCTTTAAGCAGAAAACCACCGTCAAGACCAGGCAATAGCCAACGATCCAGAATAATCTTGGTTTCAGGAATTTATGCATCTAAAAAGGAAGGCCTGTCTGTAGTCAATTCAGTCCTACTCTAATATACAACAATTCGTGGTATCAAACGATACGGATGATTGCCGATATCAAAGTCCCCAATTCCGCATACGCCACTCGGTACGGCGACTGTTGTTTAAATACGACCAGGCCACGATACGGCTGGTCTTTTGGCCTTGAGCCATATCTATCGTTTTAACGTCCTCAGCACCTGCCTTTCTCAGGGCCTGGTAGATGCCACGCAGGTTTTCGCTTTTCGAAACAAGGGAAGAGAACCAGAAGCAGGACAAAGGAATATCCTTGCTCTGTTCGATCATTTTATGGATAAACGCCCGTTCTCCTCCTTCACACCAGAGTTCGGATTGCTGCCCACCGAAATTACGCGAATCGGCATTTGCCTTTTTGATACCCAGGTTTTTCCATTTGCGTTCGGTGCCTGCCCTTGCCTCTGCCAGAGAGGCATGAAAAGGAGGATTGGAAATAGTGAGGTCGAAAAATTCTCCCGGCTTCACAATTCCCTTGAAGATATCTGTTGGGGATTTTTGAAGACGGCAGTCCACATCTGTTGCCAAAGCAGGATTCGCTTTCAGCAGGCGTTTCACTGAAGCTAGGACAGAAGGATCGATATCACATCCAACAAAGCTCCAGCCATATTCCCTGTGCCCTATTATCGGATACACCATGCTGGCTCCCACACCAATGTCCAGGATTCTAACCGTGTTCCCGTAAGGAATTCGTCCCGAATTGCTGCCGGCAAGCAGATCGGCTGCATGATGGATATAATCCGCGCGGCCGGGAATAGGCGGACACAAATAACCTGCCGGTATATCCCAATCAGCAACCCCGTAGAAATGCATCAGCAAAGCCCTGTTCAGCATTTTTACCGCTTCCGGATCCGAAAAGTCTATCGATTCGTTTTTGTATTTATTCAGGGATACAAAAGAGGCGAGCTCCGGGCAGACCACGATCAATGCCTTGAAATCGTAAGCAAAACGGTGCGGGTTCCGGGGATGTAGTCCGGCTTTGGGTGCCGGATCTGTTGAAGAAGCTGGAGCAGGTGTTGTCATTGCTGGGTTCGAAGGGTAAAGATACGGAAAAGAGCACCTCGGTGACTGTCCTTCGGAGTGAAGCGTATCGCTTAAAGCATTTCCTATTCCCACATCCATCTTAAAGAGAAAAAGGACCAACGAGGGTCCTTCTTCTTGCATTTCATCAATGTCAAGAATCTTAATTCTTTAAAATAACCAGCTTGCCTTGCCCGATTAATTCCTTACCCTGGTTTTCCAAGCGGTAAAAATAAACTCCGGCATCCAGTGTGTTGGCTTGAATCCAAGTCTCATGCTGGGTAATTTCCTGACTTTCCATTAGCCTCCCACCGATATCGTATAAGCGGAGGATACCTTCATCGAATCCCAGGGACTCGTTAATTTTAAGCAGTGCTTTCCCGCTGAAGGGATTTGGAAAGATGCTGACCATTCCGTTTGTCAATGCATAATTTTCAATTCCGGTAAAGGTAGTGATGGTATTGATGGTGCTATTGGTAATCACCGGGACATTGTAGTCAAAATAAATGCCCGCTTTGTTTCGGATAACCGTCCCGGGCGCAAGATTCGGCAACTGGTGGATGGTATAACTGACGAGGCCCTTACTGCCTCCTTCATTTTGAATCTTGGCAGGCAACCCTATCTTATCAAACGTAAAGGTAAGCACACGTGGGTAAGAAAGGGTCATACGAACGGAATGGCTATGCGCAGTCAGGCGCAGGGAGGTAATGTCAAGAGAAGGATCGAGTGTATCCTGAATGGCTACCACCCGGGCCGAATCAGATCCGGTGTTTTGAAATTCAATGGTATATTTCAATACCGCATCCGATTGCGAAATATAACCTTGAGCTCCTGTTCCCACTGGCAATACCTGTTTCCCATTCGGGTCGTAAGACCCTACCACTACCGTAGAAGTATTGTCCTGGTTATCGGCAGGATAATTATCCCCTATCACTGGCAGTACATTTGCAAATGCCCCCAGGGTCACCCCAACAGGTACCGTAGTCGGTAAATGACAAACGATTTGATAGATCCTTATCTGTAACGGACCCAGATTCTGAAAATCAAACGTTGCAGTAGCGGTAGTTACATTGTAGCTGGTAGCAGATGGATAGGAGAGCGTGTAGGTGAGCTGAGGATCGTGCTTTAAACTGACAGTGCCATTCATGTAGCTGGTCCCGTTATTATGTACCTCCAGGTAGTAATAAATATCTCCTCCAGGCCGCACAGAGCCGGAAGCTATAGACACGGCCAAATCATTCGAAATTGAAAAAGGCTTGTCGTAAAAATTCTTCCCGGAAATAACGCTCGGGGTGGTAATATTGATTGAATAGGTTCCGGTTGAATTCGGACAAACCGTTGACCAGCCTGGCCCGGGTGTATGCGTGACAACCTCCGGTCCTGGATTCAGATACTCCAGCAAGTAGTTACCTGCGTAATCTGTCATTGTATAATTATTGTTCCCTCCGTCGATGATCGTATTCGGCAATGGATAATCACTCGGGTTAACCACACAGTTCCCATTCAGGTCACCGTACACCGTTCCATACACTTGCGTCAAACAACTGGCCGGCATATCTACAAAAACCCAATCCTGATCCATCTGACAACCGTTAACATCCGTTACGGTAACCCCATAATACCCTCTTGCCAACCCCGTAATGG
>Ga0206898_10044_pt1 | contig 37561 bp, 21 predicted proteins | sample Alteio_BWOrgHeat_50_FD_153237 | JGI IMG/M metagenome (GOLD analysis project Ga0206898, IMG submission 153237) | Enriched cells from forest soil in Barre Woods Harvard Forest LTER site, Petersham, Massachusetts, United States -... | ecosystem: Environmental > Terrestrial > Soil > Temperate forest >...
AAGATTTGGGAAGTTAAAAGGGGTGATTTTAGGAGTAGCAATCAGCGTATTCTTAATGGTAATTTTTCTCTCATTTAGAAAAATATTCAATAGCGTTTTATCTGATGACAACAAATTATCACCCGAGAACTCGCTGCCACCACTACTACCGCCCAAGTCTATTCCAAATTGACTTGCTAAGCCCAACGCGCTGTTAAGACCTCCACCACCTGCTTTTTCATCCTCTAAAGCAAAACTTAATTCGGCTTTATATACTGGTTTTTTTAAAAAAGCATAAGTTAACCCGATTATCCCTCCAACTATTCCTGCAATTAGAATTACCACCCATTTAGATAAAAGATAATGCCACCATGCCCGGGCCTTCAGAACAAGTTCCTTCAATGATATTTCCTGCGAATTAATTACCGTTTTTTGCTGGTCAACTTTATCCATAATAATCAATATCTATTATTTTTTACTTAAGCTAATTATTGTTACAATAATAGCTGCAATGGATGCCAACGCGGTTGTAAACGCCAAAACCTCCTGCGCCGTATTTCCCGTCTTTGCAGGTTTTTTAGGTACATAAATTTCGCTGCCAGGTCTTACAGATGGGTGATTGTTAAAGAAAAGAAATTTGCGCGTACTTCTTACTGTTCCATTTGGATAAACTATATAGGCGCCGCTTTTTAAAGCGTTGGGAGAAAATCCGCCTGCATTATAAACGTATTCCTTAAATGATTTTGATGGATTATAAACGATAGCGCTTGGATAAAGCACTTCGCCATTTACACGAACAACCTGTTGCTGTTTGGGAACACGTAACACATCCCCGTTTTCAAGAATAAGATCGATATTTGAACCAGGCGATTTTAAAATACCCGGTAAGTTAATGCCTACATAATTATTACGCGGTTGGGTGTCTTGTTTATTAGTGATAGAATCTTTACCGGCATATGAGTTTTTTAACCTGTTAAGTTGATCAGCATGTTCTTTTGCAATTTCAAGCGTATCAACTTTGTTTTTATCCACACCCAAAATGGCTATATTCTCTCGTTTTAATGATGCCCCTTCAATATCAGCTGACGCGGTAGGCCCACCTGCACGGGCCAGGAGGTCAGATATCTTTTCATTCTTTGTTTGAATAGTATAGTACCCCGGATATAATACTTCGCCCTCAACTTTCACTGTTTTTTGCTTTTCGTACCCTGGTAAGCTGTAAACAGAGACAATATCAAAAGGCATTAACACGAAATTTATCTTATCAAGCTTCAACTGGCTATCAACATCCACGCGATATACATTCGCAATTTTACTGCTTTTTGATTGCGGGTCTGCATTGTCTACCCTGCGGGCCACTTCTATACGTTTTGGACTGGCTCCTTCCAAAAAGCCACCTGCTTTTATGATCAGGTCCTCCACGCTCATGCTGTCAGCAAAGGCAAATGTTCCTGGTTTTCTAACTGACCCGTTTATTACAATTTTATACTTGTTCCGCAAATCAAATATGGACGAAATACTTACACTATCTTCGCGTTTCAAAGGGATAGTCACAGTTTTATTAATTACATCTTTCACGCTAAAAGACAACTGCTCCTTAGTATTGTCCGGTTTTAAGCGGATAATGGTGCCTCGTTCGGTAAATGCATCTTCTTTAATGCCGGCAGCCTTTTCAATTAATTGAGATAAGGTTAATCCTTTGTCTAATTCGTACTCACCTGGCCGGAAAACCGCCCCGGTTATCGTTACCCTGTTTTCAAACCGGTTAAGTATGGATTGTACGGTAAACTTGTCGCCGCGCAGGGGTATATAGTTTTTAAAATCAGCTTCTTCAACATCTGTAAGTTTTCGCTGTTGGTCGCTTATTTGAGAAACTTTTATCCGTGCAGTGTAGGCGCTGTCGGTAAATCCACCGGCATAATTTAGTATATCCTGTAGGTTTTCTCCAGGCAAAACTTCAAATATCGCCGGTATTTTTATTTCCCCTGTCAATTCAACCCTCACCCTATAGGTAGGTACACGTACGATATCCTGGTCCTGTAAGGCAATGTTGTCTTTTTGACTTCCTTTAACTAAAAAATCATACACATCCAGATGTCTGATAATGCGGTTGTTCCTAATGATTTCTATTTGTCGTAAAGTCCCGTTTTCGCTTGGACCCCCTGCAACCTGGAGCGCGTTAAAAGCGGTTGCCAATGACGACAATGTATAAGTGCCGGGCTTTTCAAGCTGGCCTACCATAATCACTTTGATGCTACGGATATTACCAAGGCTAACCTGCACACTTGTTCCCCGCCCGATAGCATAATTACTGGCGGAGAGCCTGCTTTTTATCATCGAGGTAACATTTTCTATAGTTTTACCGCCAACGTTTAATATTCCAACGCCAGGGATATTGATATTACCTTCGGGCGATACATCCAGTTTCCAGTTAACCTGCGAACTGCCATAAACGTTTATGTTGAGCTGATCATCAGGGCCAACGATATAATTTACCGGGGTAGCGATTTTTAAATTCGGCTCAAAACTGTTATTCTTTTTGTTGAATACATCGGCGCCGAAAATTTTAGGTTTTAAACTTGCAAACAAATCTTTTTTAACAGCAGTGGTATCTACTGTATCAATTTTGGCGATCGGTTTCCGTCCCCCCAAAACAATTGTATCTATTGGTTTGGTGGCCCCTGGTTGTTTAGCCCGTATGTCCCTGATACGGAGTTGTAATTTTTGTAATTGAGCATTAGGCATGCCCTGGCTTTGGGCGCGTTGTAATAATTCAGCATCACTTATTCCGGCCGCCTGGGCCTGTTGCAGCAGTTGTGTTATTTGTTGATCAGTATAATTATCTACATTTATTGTAGAAAAATTTGGAATTGCCTGGGCTGAAGCCTGTTGTAATGTTCCGCAGCATACAATTAGGAGAAATAAAATTACAAGAAGTATAGATTTCTTCATAAGTTAAATTTATCAGGGCATAAAGATAGCACCCCAATAGTGATATTTGCTAATTTGGCAAAAGTAGCCAAATTATTATTTTTACGAAATGATATATGTCCTTTTAATTGAAACAACGTTTGTCCGGGAGATAATAATGGCTACCGTCTGTTAACGCTGAAATACATAGCAACCGTTTAAAATTTCTATCTGATGCATTAATTTATTTTGGCATTGGACATCAAAATATATAGAACAGTTTATTTCATCTTTTATAAAAAAAAATAATTAAATTATTTTTTAACTTGCATGTACATAGCATCTTAATTGTAAACAAGATGAAATTTAAACAAAGCTATATCTTCATCCCGGCACTGGCTATAGCTTTTTTTACGGCCCAATCATTTTATCATCGCTTTAGGAAAGAGAAGGCGCCATTGGGCCGCGCGTGGTTTAAGCCTTTTCCCGGCCATGTAGCCTTATGCATCCCCGCTTATATAGGGGCAGACTCAGCTATTGATATCCCGGCATTAAAAGGATGGGGCAATTACTCCTGGAAAATTTCTACCAAATCAGACAGTGTGCAGTTTTATTTTAACCAGGGAATAAGTTTGTACTATGGTTTTCATATGATAGAGGCAATCGCTTCATTTACCAGGGCAACCCATATCGATCCTAGTTGCGCCATGGCCTGGTACGGCAGGGCACTGGCAATGGGCCCAACCATTAACTACGCCAATGGCTACACGCCGCCCAACGATGCTTTCAAAGCTGCCAGAAAAAGCCAACAGTTATCAGCAGGCTGTGCGCCGCTGGAAAAGGACTTAATAACCGCCATTGAACAACGTTATCGTGAAGATACTTCGGTGAGCATTAAACAGTTAAGGATTAATTATGCCGCCGCGATGAAGAAAGTATATGAAAAATATCCCCATAATGCCGATGTGGTGACACTGTATGCGGATGCGTTACTTCTGCTGCATCCCTGGGACCTTTATACGCATGATTTTAAACCCAAACCATGGACACCTCAGATCCGGTCATTGTTGGAAACAGCAATGAAAATATACCCGGACCACCCGGGCGCCAACCATTACTATATACATACGATGGAAGCCTCCGCTACGCCGCAATTGGCGCTAAAAAGTGCGCATGTGCTGGATACACTGATGCCGCTTGTTTCACATGTAACACACATGCCCTCTCATATTTATATCCGCACCGGACATTATCAACAGGGGATAAAGAATAATGATGCCGCCATCGCGGGCTATAATAATTATCTTATGCGATACGCCCCGGTAGCTAACGGTTCGCCACTTTACGAATTGCACAATATGCATTTGAAAGTTAACTGTGCACAAATGGCCGGGAATTATAAAATTGCCAACGAAGGTTCCTTATTACTTCAATCAAAATTAAAAGACTTTTTGTCGTTGCCGGGTGCCGACGGGAATTACGTTCAGTATCTTTTTATGGAGCCGGCTTTTACAGCGGTGAGGTTTGGGAAATGGAATTATATTTTGGATGAAAAGCCTGTAGATACCCTGGCATACGCTTCGGTGATACAGCACTTTGCAAGGGGCCTGGCTTACTGCGGCAAAGGGAAATCCGAATTGGCCCAGTCAGAGTTGAAAAAGCTTGAAGAGAAAATGCAGGACAGGTCGTTAAAATTAAATATGGATAACTTTAGCCCGGCTTATGACGCCGCCAATGTTGCCAGGACCATCCTGCAGGGTGTGATTGCCGATGCCCAAAAACAGTATGCGGCCTCAGTTGATTTTTTTCAGAAAGCCGTTGCTGCCGAAGACCATATTATTTATAATGAGCCCCGCGACTGGCCTTTGCCTGCACGGGAATACCTAGGCAATGAACTGATTAAAGCGGGCAGATATGATGAAGCCATAGCTGTTTTCAATAAGGACCTATTTATCAACCCCAACAATGGTTGGTCGCTTACAGGGCTTCAGTCGGCCTATCAAAGTACCAATAACAGCGCTGCGTTGGCTAAGGTACAGCAGCATTTAAAACAGGCATGGAAAATTAAAGACGTAGAGATCAAAAAGGCAGTATTTTGATAATGGTTAAATTCAGCATTTATTATTAAGGACGCTATAATGGATAGTGGTTATGGAAGAGTTTCTAATATGCCGGGGGCTCCTTCAACCTACTGGCTTACCCGCTTCGTCATCCTTCGCCTGCTGGGGGTGGTGTATGCTGTGGCCTTCCTTGTTACCATCAATCAGATAATCCCCTTAATAGGCGCTAACGGGCTGCTTCCCCTGGGCACCTACTTAAAGCAATTGAGTTCCGCGCTGGGGTCAGCGGGGGCGGGTTTTGTAAGGCTGCCCTCAGTATTTTGGATCTGGCATTCTGATACCGCCCTTTTAACCGTTGCCTGGATAGGGTTTATATGCTCGCTGATAGTAGCAGCAGGGTTTGCGAATGCCCCTTTGCTGGGGGTGTTGTGGTGTCTGTACCTGTCCATTGTTCATGCCGGACAAGAGTGGTATGGATATGGCTGGGAGATCCAGCTTACAGAAACAGGCTTTCTTGCAGTTTTTCTTTGCCCGCTCATTGACCTGCGACCGTTTCCCCGGCGCGAACCACCCATAGCCATCATAATTTTATTTCGATGGCTTATTTTCCGGATCATGCTTGGTTCCGGATTGATCAAATTCCGTGGGGATGAAATATGGCGCAACGGCACAGCCCTGTATTACTACTTCGAAACCCAGCCCATCACGGGCCCGCTAAGCAGATGGTTCCATTTTTTGCCTAGAATGATACTAAAAATAGGGGTCTGGTTTAATTGGCTGGCCGAACTTGTGGCGCCCTGGTTCGTATTCTGGCCCCGGCTTAGCCGTCACACCGCGGGCCTGGTGATCGTATTGTTCCAAATTGTGATTATTCTTAGCGGGAACCTTTCATTTTTAAATTGGCTCACTATAATTCCCGCCCTGGCTTGCTTTGACGACAGCTTTTGGGCCAGGCTGCTGCCCGGCCGGCTGGTCCGGAAGGCGGCAGAAGCTGCTGATCGCGCCAAAACATCGCAGCCCATGCTTACCACGGCCTGGGTTGTTGCCGGGATCGTTGCGTTGCTAAGCGTGCAGCCGGTGCTTAACTTGCTGTCGCCGCAGCAAATGATGAACAGTTCCTTCGACCCGCTTGAACTTGTAAATACTTACGGCGCATTCGGGTCGGTGGGGCAGGAGCGTTTGAACGTGGTTTTTGAAGGGACCACAGACGATACACTTAACAACAAAGCCAACTGGAAACCCTATATCTACAAAGGGTTACCGGTGCTGCTTGACAAACAGCCGCCGCAGATAGCGCCATACCAGTTGCGCCTGGACTGGCAAATGTGGTTCGCCGCAATGTCGACACCCGATCAATATAGGTGGACGATAAACCTTTTATGGAAGCTGCTTCATAACGATCCCGAAGCCACAGGCTTGTTTGCTGGCAATCCCTTCCCAGGTAAGCCGCCCAGGTTTATACGGGCGGTACTATACCGCTACAAATTTGCAAAGCCCGGCAATTCACAGCGCCATTACTGGGAGCGGGAGCGAATCAGCGATTGGCTGCCTGTTACCTCCGCGGATGACCCACGGTTGATCAAGTTTTTAAAGAGTGAAGGTTGGATAACCGGCAATGATGGGAAGAGCCTTTGACCATACATTTTTCGACAAACAGGTATAGCAAACTGCCACAGCTTACTACAGCCGCTACTCTACTGTTCACCAGCGTTCATTTCAAATGAACACTCGGTTAAAAATATAGTATTTCCTGTAAATCAGTTGTTTACATTTCTATATTTTTTTAAGTATCGGTAATATGCTGTTAATCAGTAAATTAACAATTTTCTGTAAATAGTTGATTGTTAGTGTTTTGCATAATAGAAGAAAACTCCCTATAGTGGGCTCACCCGCTTATTTACAAATTAAGCCTCAATTATACCTTTGAGCTGTCAAACCTTCCTTCGGAATATTCCAGTAGTAACTGGTTGAACATTGAGGCCTGATCTATATGCGCGGTATGCCCTGCTTCAGGGAGTTTGTTTACTTTGTCCCCCCATAAACTGAACGGCGCATCATCTAAGTAACCGGGCTGGACCATCTTGTCATTTTGGCCGAATATTACTAAAACAGGGAAGCCAGCCGCTTGGAGCAATGCTATCTCATCACTGTATTTACCTTCCATAACAGTTTTAAAAAATGTTGGCCTGAAGCCCGGTTTTACCCTGTTATAATCATCAATAGTCAGTTGTTTCTGCTCATAGGTAGGGTTGTAAGACATATTTTCGGCCCAGTTATTTATACTTTCAGCAGTGGCTGTGTCCGAAAAAAATACCGTACCGTCTACCCCCGGCTGAAAAATTTTGTCCATCGTGTGGGTTCCCCCGGCGGCCGAGCTGCTTGTCAAAACTATGCCATTGGGCTTCAACCAGGTTAAAGCTTCGCCCAGTACGTTGCTGCCCAATGAAAAGCCCGTTATTATAAAATTACCTGCAGGGGCAAGTATATTTATAGCGTCGGCTATTAATTTACCCAAACCCGGTGCGCTATAATCGTTTTCCGGATCTGCCGAGGCCGATGAACCGCCATGTGCAGGCAGATCAAAAGCAATCATTCGATAAGCATTCAGCGAAGAGGCATTGAGCTGGTTTAGCCAGGTGCGGCTCGATCCTGAATTCCCGTGGATAAAAAACACTGTGTTTTTTGCATCCGGGTTTACCTCCAAATAAGCTATTTCGAGGCTGTTAATTGCGATGGATTTTGAGTTCATTTTTTATATGATATAGTTTTTTAAAGCAAAAGCGACTAAATGGGCTACGTTTTTGGTATTAGTTTTACGCATCATATTTTTGCGGTGATTGGCGATGGTGTTCTCACTGATCTTCACTTTGTCCGCTATCATCTTACTGCTCAATCCATCCGCCATAAATTTCAGGATATTTTTCTCTTGTTTTGTTAAAAGGGTATCTTCTTCATAGGGGTAAAAATAATTGGTTTCGATAAGCTGGTTACCCGCAGTTTTGCTGACCTTTTCAATGGAATGGATAAGTGTCTCATCTTTTTTATAAAGCGTAATGTCTGACACCAGCCCGATACTGTATAGCAGTGAACCGGTTTCTTTTGACGTTATAAAAGCACCCCGCTGCAAAACTTTTGCCCAATTTCCATCAGCTTTCCTGTATTGACTGTTAAAAGAAAAAATATAGTCTTGTTGCTCATGAGGGGGGACGGATTTGAGAAACTGGAAATTGGCTGGAAAAACCTTTTCGTTCATAGTTTTAAAATATTCTTTATGGCTGATGTGAAACATAAATTCCAAACCGGCGTCGAGAATTTCCCTCACATCATACCCCATATTATGTTTTATATTATCCGAGAAAAAAATGTATTTGCGCTGGGTATAGTCAATGGCGAAAATCATTGGCATAAATCGGAACGATAAATCAGACAATTGACGGAAAGCATCCAGTAGCTTGTGAATTTCCTCTTCATCGGCAACGTCATTTCTGTAGGATGCGTTGTGCAGGTTTCCTAAATAAGTGAAATCCTGGAGGCTTTTGAATTTCATATGAGCAATAAGGGTGTTAGGGTTAATTCCTATTAAACGGATCCCGCCGGCGCGAAATCATCCATTAAACAAATCGGATCAATTTAACTAAAAATATTATTATCTCAAAAAAATATAAAATACAATAGCCATTTATAGCTATTTTTTTAACAGTAATAGGTGATTAGCTTTGGGATATACGCTTAATAAGGGCAATTTGATTGAATAATAATAATTATTTTTTAATGGCTGAGGCGCAACAGTAGTTGGAGAGAAAGCGAACTGCGCAAGAAATTTAAATATTTTACCGAAGGGTAATATGATTGAGCAGTTAAGAATAGGTTACCGGTTAATTGTATAAAATATGTTTCCTAAACCTTATCACATAAAAATGAAAATTCCTTTGATCTCAATGAGTTTTCAATTTCCTCAGTTTAACCAAACCAATATCCCAGTTTAAAATATCCAAGTAAATTCAATATATGATAAGAACCTTTACCTCAAAATTGTCAGCAATATCAACAAACCTGTTATTTAAAGCAAAGTGTTTTTTTACACGTACTGCATTTATAGCAATGTTGCTTGTTTTAACAGCGCCCTATAAATTATTTGCGCAGGCACCCACAATAGGTTACAGTGGTGCGCAAACGTATATTGCGGGAAAAGCCATTGCGCCATTAGCGCCATCAAGCAGCGGAGTGGCTGCCGCGGGTTATAGCAATACGCCCCTTGTATTGGGCTCGGGGTTCAATTACCTCACAGGTATTGCTGTAGATGCCGGAGGCAATGTGTATATATCCGATGCCGGAAACAATGTGATACAGAAGATTCCCAAAGGTAATGGGAATGTGGTTACAATTGGCTCCGGTTTGAATAGTCCCGATGGATTAGCAATAGATGCTGCAGGTAATGTTTATGTAGTAGATAGGCCCAGTGGCTCTGTAAAAAAAATTCCCGCTGGCGGAGGCACTCCGGTAACGATAGCTTCAGGTTTTACACGTTCAGGTGCAATAACCGCAGATTTAGGTGCAATAACCGCAGACGCTGCCGGAAACGTGTTTGTTGCAGATAATCTACAGGGTTTAGTCTTTAAAATTCCGGCAGGAGGAGGGGCGGCTTTCCCTATAAACCCTTTTTTAGCAGGACTGATATTTACAAATTTATCAGGACTGGCAGTCGATGTTTCCGGCAATCTTTATGGTAGCAGTGACAATAGAATTTATAAGCTAGTCACCGGTGGAGGCGGCAACATGATCAGTGTGGGTACTGGCTTAAATTCCCCCAAAGGAATCGCGCTAGATGCAGGTAATAATATTTATGTGAGCGATCAGGGAAACGGTGTAATAAAAAGGATCTCTGCCGATGGAAGCAGCACTGTGACCCTTGCCTCCGGCCTCTTTTATCCGACCAGTATAGCGGTTGATGGAACAGGCAATATATTCGTAACCAACGTCGATAATAGTGGTAATAACATGGTTAATGAGATTAAACCTGTTGGGGGCTATTATATTAGCCCTTCCTTACCTGCAGGGCTATCTTTTTCTAATTCAACGGGCGTCATCAGCGGAACGCCCACTTCTGCAAGCCCGGCCACAAAATACACAATTACCGTTTATAATGGCAGTGTTAGCAGTTCCGCTACGGTTAGCATAGCAGTGCAGGCTAATTTGCCTTCAATAAGCTATAGTGGTCCGCAATCTTTCGTCGCTGGGACAGCAATAAAGCCAATAGCGCCTGTTAGCAGCGGGGTTTCTGCTGCAGGTTATAGTCTTCCGGCAACCGCTTATGGGGGATTTTATTTCTACCGCGGCATGTGTATGGATGCCCAGGATAATCTATATGTTGCCGACTTTAATACTAACGTTATTACAAAATTACCCGCCGCCGGCGGTCCTCCAGTTGTTATTGGTTCCGGTTACGTTGGCCTTACAGGCGTAGCAGCCGATGCCTTCGGTAACATATATGCAGCAGATGGAGCAGGCAAAGCTGTTTGGAAAATACCGAAAACAGGTAATCCAATCACCATTGGGACAGGGATATTCGGCCCTAAGGCCATTGCAGCAGATCATTCAGGCAATGTATATGTATCCGGTGTGGACAGCGTTGGGGAGAAAATAAGAAAGATTTCACCAAATGGCGTCACAACGGTTGCGTTGTATGTAGGGGTGAAACTTGGTATTTCCGGAATGGTCTGCGATGGTGCCGGGAATTTGTACCTTGCCCAGGGAGATCAGATCATTGAAATCCCCGTCGGCCAGACTTCTCCGGTTACAATACGCTCTGGTTTTTCGGGCATTAGTGCTATAACAATGGATGCCGCCGGTAATATATACATAACCGACAACATCTGCGTATATAAAGTCCCCGCTGATCACAGCCCCACAATTCCATTGGTTCCCGGTTTGTCCTATCATAATCCTGCTACTGCCGGGATTGCGGTAAGTGCGTCAGGTGATGTTTATACGACGGATTACTATGTAAATAATAGTATAGTTGAATATAAGCCTTCGGGTGGTTATTATATAAACCCCGCCCTGCCAGACGGTTTGATTTTTGATAGTAATACCGGAATTATCAGCGGGACCCCAACAGGCGCAAATGGCCCAAGTCCGGCTGCGAATTATACGGTTACAGCTTACGGGTCAGGTGGGAGTGCCTCTGCCACGTTAAGCGTCCAGGTGACATCGCGTCCGTTGCCGGCTATAGCTTATAATGGGCCTCAAACATATTCGGCCGGGGTGGCTATTACACCGCTGGCCCCTGCTAGCAGCGGAGTGGCAGCAGCTCAATATAATTTAAACGGATACTACTTACCTAAAGCCATCGGCGTGCCAAATGGTTTTGCGATTGATCACAGCGGGAATATGTATCTATCAGATCAGTCCCGCAACGCGCTCTATAAAATCCCCGCAGGGGGCGGCAACCCGGTTAATATAAGCTCAGGGTTCAGCCAGCCGGCGGGCATCGCAACAGATGCAGCGGGTAACATCTATGTTGCCGATATTAGCCTCGGCGTTATAAAAATGATACCCGCAGCAAATGGTCCGCCGGTTACTGTGGCAACAGGATTTAATATGCCCAATAGTGTTGCCTTAGATGCCGCCGGCAATATTTATGTTGCCGACCAAACAAACGCATACAAAATACCGGCTGGAGGTAATACCCCTGTTATAATTGCAACCGGTTTTTATGACTATGATGGAGTTAGCCAGGGCAACCAGATCACGGTGGACGCTGCCGGCAATGTTTATGTATCGAACGTAAGCAACAATATCATTTATAAAGTACCTGCTGGCGGCGGCGGTAAAATCGCATTTGGTTTCGCCAAAGTAAGCGGCATGGTAGCAGGCGGATCAGGCAATCTATATATAACAGGATCTATAACAAATCCTGGTCCTGGAGTAATGATAATTTCATCAAAAGGCGGTAACCCGTCAATGTTAGTACAGAGTGGCCCCGATGATTTAGAACCGAGTCGTATAACAATTGATGCTGCAGGCAACATTTATGTGATTTCCTCTGTATCCAAATATATTATAACACATTATGGAGGACTATTATCCACAGCAATTTTTCAAATAAAACCGGTTGGCGGTTATAGTTTAGACAAGCCCCTGCCTGCCGGTTTAACTTTTGATGGCGCTGCAGGAATAATAAGCGGTACGCCCATCGTGGCAAGCCCTGCCACAAATTACAAAATTACAGGTTACAATGTTGCCGGAAGTGCCACGGCTACAGTAAACATAAGCGTAAAAACTACTGTGCTACCGCCGCCGGTAATTAGTTACAATGGCCAGCAAAAATATACTGTAAATGTGCCAATAAGCCCGGTAGTACCTGCCAGCAGCGGGGTTTCCGTTCTGGCTTATAACGTTGCGCCGGTTACGGTTGCGTCTGGATTTAACAATCCTCAGCTTATGGCAGCTGATATTGCAGGTAATATATATGTGGCTGATTACGCAAATAATATGGTAAAAAAAATACCGGCGGGCGGTGGTGTTCCTGTTGCTATAGGTTCCGGGTTTAACGGGCCGACAGCTGTAGCAGTTGATGGGGCCGGTAATGTATATGTAACAGACGATGGCACCTTGTCAGTTAAGAAGATACCTGCAAATGGCGGCGCAACGATAACGATAGCCTCAGGACTCGTTGATAAGCTAAACTATCGCGCTGTAAGCCTTTTAGGCATAGCTACGGATGCTTCAGGGGACGTATATGTTTCTTATATTACCAGTGATGGTCTTAACTATCAGGGATCAGCAGTTTTAAAGATCCAGGCAGGGGGCGGAACGCCGGTTATACTTGATGGTACTGGCAATGGCTCTGCTATTGCGCTGGATGCTGATGGGAATATTTACGGTACCGGCCAAGGGATTATAAACATGGCCCCCGCTGGGGGTGGCTCACCGGTGACTATAGCTTCTGGCTTGAATTCACCAGCTGGGATAACATTAGACGGAGCAGGGAATATCTATTTTTCTGATTTTAATAATGGCGCCGTGTACAAGATTCCTGCCGGCGGCGGAACGCCTGTCCCTGTAGTTACCGGGCTTAGTACCCCGGGAGGCATTGCGATAGATAAAGCTGGCAATTTATATGTGACGGATTCCAATAATAACCTTATAAATGAAATTAAACCGGCGGGCGGATATTTTGTTAGCCCGGGGCTACCTCCCGGTTTGAGTTTTGACGGAACAACAGGTATTATTAGTGGTACGCCAACAGCGGCCAGCCCCTTAACCAATTATACAATTACCGCCTATAACCTTGGCGGAAAGGCTACGTCGATAGTGGGGATGCAAATCACTTTGCCCCCTTTGCCAACAATCAGTTACTCAAGCTCACAAACCTATACAGCGGGTACAGCGATCTCGCCGCTTGTGCCGCAAAGTACCAATGTCGGGGCTCCATCCTATAGCGCGCCCCCCGTTACATTATTGAAAAATTCTAGTGGCTTTGGCGCCATAGCGCTGGATGCTTCGCGAAATATGTTTGTAGCAGACTCTGCTGGCCTCGAAAAAATACCTGCAGGCGGCGGCGCGCCTATTTTTTTAGCAAAAGGCACCTCCCCCAAGGGGAATAGCGTAGGAGCGATTACAGTCGATGCCGCCGGAAATGTTTATTATACAGACCCGGGATCTTATACGCTTATAAAAATACCGGTTGGTGGTGGCCCATCGGTTAAACTGGTGCATAGTGGAAATGCTGTTGCTATTGACCTGGCTGGCAACGTATACACCCAAAGCGGCAATGGAGGAGTAGAGGAAATACCCGCGGCAGGTGGCTCGGCATACTCGATAGGGTCTGGAGTAGGTGATTTTGACTTGCTTGCTGCTGATGCTTATGGCAACCTTTATGGAGCCGATTGGGTTGATAGTTTAGTTTACAAGATACCTGTTGATGGCAGTGGAAAGGTTACCTTAGCTTCAGGACTTAATTCGCTCTCGGGGATAGCAGTTGATAATAGCGGTAACATTTTTGTAACCCAAAATAGCTCTTATCCCATTGTCAATGCCTTGAAAGAAATCCCGGCAGGTGGCAGCGACCCGATCAGTATCGCTTCGGGAAACTTTAATGGTATAGTCAAGGTTGCCCTAGATGCTGTGGGTAATTTATATGTAACTGATAATCATACCATTAGTGTAAACTATGTGACTGGGGCCAGTAAGATAGATGGGTACATAAAGCAAATAAAACCCACGGGCGGCTATTATATCAGCCCTGCTTTACCTGCAGGCCTGAGTTTTGACAACAAAACAGGAACAATCAGCGGCACCCCAACTGTTGCAAGCGCGTCGAAAAATTACACAGTTACTGCCTACAATAGCGCAGGTTTCGCCACCGCCACAGTAAATATCAAGACGACTTTGCCGCCCCTTCCGGTTATTAATTATAATACGCCCCAAAAATATACTCTCGGAAATGCGATCCAACCGCTTGTACCTGCGAACACTGGGATGGGCGCAGCCGGTTATAGCAGCCCGGCAGCCGTGGGGACCGGCTTTATAAAGCCAACAAGTGTGGCAGTTGACGCATCGGGGAATGTATATGTTGTAGATTCTACCAGTTATGCATTTAAAAAAATACCTGCAGGCGGCGGACCTGTTATATCCATCAGTACCCCCGGGATAGCTGCACCAAATTGCGTGGCCGTTGATAGGGCGGGCAATATTTATATAGGCGGCGCTGGTGAGGTGACAAAAATTCCGGCCAATGGCGGGGCACCGGTAATTGTGGGTCAACAGGTATATGCTAAAGCAATGGCGGTTGATTCTAAAGGAAACATTTATGTGGCCGATGATGGTTTCAGGGCTGTGTATAAGATTCCCGCAGGGGGGGGAGCGGCTGCTGTTATAGCGACAGGGTTTACGCCAGTTGGAATAGCGGTAGACGGTGCAGACAACGTTTATATCGCCGACGAAACCAACAATGCTATAAAAGAGATCCCTGCTGCCGGGGGCCTGCCGATTTTAATAGCCGGTTCTTTTCCCGGGTTCTCCGGAATAGCCATTGATGCCGCCGGCAACTTCTATGTAACGGACACCACTATTGGATATAATCCAGTAGCGTACGTAAGAAAAATTCCCGCCAATGGCGGTGCCCCAATTTTTCTTGGATTAAACTTTTCGTCTCCTGAGGGAATAGCTGTAAGTGCGAACGGCAGCGTGTATGTGGCCGACGAAGGAAGAAATACGGTGCAAAAAATAAAGCCAACCGGAGGTTACTCCATAGGCCCGGCGCTGCCAGCAGGCTTAAGTTTTGATCCTCTTACAGGTATTATCAGCGGCACACCAACAGCTATAAGCCCGGCATCAAATTATAGTATCGCGGGAAGTAATAACGGCGGTGCCACAACGGCCATTATAAGTATCCAGATAATCCCGGTGCCATCGAGTAATGCTAATCTTGCAAACCTCTCGCCGGCCAGCGGGACACTTACGCCTGCTTTCGCAACTGCCACGTATAGCTATAATGAATCGGTGAGCAATGCAATCAGCAGTCTTACGTTTAGACCAACAGCGAGCGATACTACCGCAACAATAAAAATAAACGGCGCAACGGTAAAATCAGGTAACGCATCGGTTGCTATTCCGCTTAACGCGGGCAGCAATATGATCACTGTACTAGTAACGGCACAGGACGGAACGACCAAACAAAGCTACACGGTAAATGTAACGAGGGCCGCCGCATCATCCAATGCAGCATTAGGAAGCCTTGCAATAAGTACTGGTACGCTTGGGCCTGTTTTTTCTGCAACAACCACCGGCTATACAGCATCGGTTAGCAACGCAACGACGTCGATCACTATTACACCAACCACCAGTGATCCCAACGCTACTGTAAAAGTAAACGGTGCCGCAGTAACAAGCGGATCAGCTTCATCAGCTATACCCCTCACAGTAGGCACAAATCCTATCACTGTTTTAGTTACAGCGCAGGATAAAACGACAACACAAACGTACACTATCAATGTAACCCGTGCAGCTTCATCCAACGCCACACTTGGCAGCCTGACCATAAGCAACGGCAGTCTCGGCACGGTTTTCTCACCAGCAACTTCCGGCTATACTGCATCCGTAGGCAACGCGGTTTCATCGATAACCATAACGCCAGCAACCGGCGATCCCAATGCTACGGTAAAAGTAAACGGCACTGCTGTAACGAGCGGCGGCACTTCATCAGGTATACCGCTCAACGTAGGCTCAAATACTATCGCGGTTTTAGTAACCGCCCAGGATGGGACAACTAAACTATATACGATCAGTGTCACCAGGGCTACATCTTCCAACACTGATCTTGCCAGCCTGGCAATTAACAATGGCACCCTTGCGCCGGTATTTACGGCCGCCACAACCGGTTATAATGTGTCGGTTGGAAATACAGTTTCATCAATAGCAATAACGCCGGCAACCAGCGATGCCAATGCTACAGTAAAAATAAACGGCACTGCCGTAACAAGCGGCAGCGCTTCATCAGCAGTACCGCTCAACGTAGGCGCAAATACAGTCACGGTTTTAGTAACCGCGCAGGACGGCACCACAAAAACCTATACTATTAGTGTGACCAGGGCTGCATCATCCAATGCTGATCTTGCCAACCTGGCAATTAATAACGGCAGCCTTGCGCCCACATTTGCAGCCGCCACTACCGGATATACTGTATCGGTAGGTAACGCAGTTTCATCGATTGCAATAACACCTGTTGTGAGTGATGTAAATGCTTCAATTATGATAAACGGCGCAGCAGTTGCAAGTGGAAGTGCATCAGCGGCAATAATGCTCAATGTGGGTGTAAACGCAATTGGCATTTTAGTAACCGCCCAGGATGGGACCACAAAAACTTATACTATTAACGTAACCCGGGCCGAACCGGCAATCTTCAGTTTACCCGGTAATAACTTTGCCCTTTTGGCTACCAGCGCAACCTGTAAAGGCGTAGCGGATGGTTCGATAAACATCGCGGCGGCCCAGAATTTGAATTATGTGGCGGCTGTTACTTTTAACGGGACGGCCAACTCATATTCATTTAACACAACACAGGCAATAAACAATTTAGCCGCCGGGACCTATCATATTTGCATCACGGTACAGGGCGACGCCAATTATCAGCAATGCTTTGATATCGCCATTACCGAACCAAAAGACCTGGCAGTTTACTCGGTGATAAATAATACTGATAAAACAGTGAGCTTATCTTTAAGCGGCGGCACTTTGTACACCATTCAACTGAATGGCACTAATTATACAACGTCGGCCAACAGCATTACCTTACCATTACAGGAAGGCAATAACCCCCTGGTAGTTACAACCGACAGGATGTGCCAGGGATCGTATAAAACAGTGATTAATATTTTAAAGGCAATTATCCCGTTCCCTGATCCTTTTGAGAGTGAGATAAGTGTTGATCTGGGGACCCAAAAAATAGCCAATGCCTATTTCGAGGTCCATAGTATTGGCGATGGTCAATTAGTTTATGCGAAACAATTTTTCAACCAGTCGGGTGTGGTGCAATTAGAATTAAACGGCCTTAAACAAGGGGTTTATGCCTTGCACATTACATTAGATAATACTGAAAAAATATTTAAAATAATCAGGAAATGAAACAACTGCTGATAATCCTTTCATTGGCGCTAATTATATCGGGATGTGGCAAGTCCGGCTCCGATAACCCAACGCCAACGCCCGCACCGACGCCAACACCAACGCCAACTGTGCCAGCGCCGGGCGTGGCTACTTTGAGTTTACCCGCCCAAAATGCCGCCTGTACAACAGGTACAGTCACTTCCAGCACCCAAAGCACCATAAGCTTTACATGGACCGCATCTGTCAATACGGATAGTTATGAACTGGACCTTAAAAATCTGTTGGATAACTCGATCACGACCCAGTCAACTGTGCAAACGTCTTTAACACTCGCGTTATCCAGAAATACCCCTTACTCATGGTATATTGTCTCCAAGTCAAGCAAAACAACAGTAAGCACCCAAAGCGACACATGGAAATTTTATAACGCTGGTCCGGGTGTTGTTTCGTATGCGCCGTTTCCGGCCGACATAACTTCGCCAACATTTGGCCAGCAGGTAACAGCTTCATCGGGCACGATAAACCTAACCTGGACGGGCAGTTCGGTTGATAACAACATAGCCGGCTACACTGTATATTTTGGCACCAGCAGCACACCACCTTTATTACAAAACGGGGTAACCAGCATGTTTTTGAATGGCGTAAGCGTAAAATCGGGCACAACTTACTATTGGAAAATCATTACCAATGATTCAAATGGAAACACCTCGGATTCCGGGACCTATCAGTTTAGTGTGAATTAATGGGAGGGTATAAGCCTTGCATTTCATTTGCAGGGCTATTGAGTGCCGCGCGTTACCCTGCCGCCAAACGGATTAATCATTTTTTCATTAATGCATATGCCTCAGCGATCTCGTCGAGGCGTATTTGCACTGTAGTGGCGGTTTTAACCGCAAAAGCTTTTAAATCTGCATCTTTTCCATGTTCTGATTCGTTTTGCAGCAGCTTTAATATTTTTTGGTGCCCGTCAATTATTGAATTAACAAACGCCTTATCGAACGTCACACCCGACAGACGTTTGAGGCTATCCCTTTTTGCCAGGTATGGTGTACCCAACACAGTAGGAAGTTTAAATGCTTTAGATTTTGCGATCGCCTTCAACTCGCTATTTGCATTATTATGGTCGTCCAGTACAGTGGATGCCAGTATTTTAATCTTGCTATTCGATGATTTTGTTAATGCCAATTTACTCAAAGCAACTGCTGCTATACTGCTGGCTGCAGCCTCGCTGGCAAAAGCAGTATCAGACATTGCGGCGGTTTTAATAGTTGTAGTATCTACATGGGTTTTAATGGTGTCTGCCGCAGTTTCGCCTTCAGGTTCAGTATTGACTGCCGTACCAGAACAGCCAGTAAAAGCACAGGCTATGGCTACCGCGACAATTACTAAAGGTATTTTTTTCATTAAAATGTAATTTAGGGTATTGTTAATTAATTAAGTTTTAACAAATACATTGTGCAAGGCTTAGCAATTTAGGCAATATCCTGACAATTACATAATTACAGCACATTATTGTCTCAAAAAAACCTTTGCTAAGCAATGTATTGGAAACCGGTACCTATGACAATAACCATTTACAAAGACTTAGGTTTTGGGTTAAAAAATTAAATGCAGCAATAGGTTTTGCGACCGACGTTATTATGGTACCGCAAAGAGGGAACCCGAAAAAATAAAAAAACATAAACCTGCGGCGGCTTACCTTTAGTTATTTACCTAGGTAAGTAGTTTGGCTTATATCGGAAACTATCTTCAATGATTCACCAAACCTTTTTTGCTGCATATTGTGCAGCAATTGGTCCATATGGACCAATGAATACAGTAGCCTGGCATCGTCATTTTTTAAATTGATTTTTCCGACCCACATGCTGTCATGAAATTCCCTGAAACCCGGCCTCGGCAAATTCACATCAATTGTTTTACCTGCGTTGGCGCATAACATCATGAAAAATGTGAAATAAAACAAATGAAGCATTTGGCGCATCAGAAAAAAGCGGGCATGCTCGTATTCCATAGCCTCCCGGCCAAAATATGTTTTAAGATAGCCCTTTTCATCGTCGTCATTATGGACAACAAAATTTGCTACAACAGAGAGGTCCATATACCTGTCGTTTAAAAAAGCGGCTTCCCAGTCCACAAGCCATGGCCGGTCTCCGTCAAAAAGAATGTTTTCGGGTTTAAGGTCATTGTGGCATGCTACCATGTCATCGTCGTTACGTGGGTAAACGCCCTTAATGTCCTCGTATCTGCTGAATATTTCATTCGTTATGTTCTCGGGCAGAATTTTCGCAGCCCGGAATTTCTGAACGAAGCCATCCATCCTGTCAAGGTAGTCGATGCGAAAAGGGAAGCGGGGGAGGGAATGCAAGCGGTTAAGTAAGGCGGGCAGCTTTACCCTTGCAACGGCTATTGGGAAATCCTTTTTTTCGACAAAATCTGTAATTGAAACCCGGTCGTCAATCCCGGTGTACCATACACGAGGGGCAAGGCCGGCCGCTGCGGCGGCCGTCATACACCCATACCAGTGCGTGGGGTCGCTAATGGCATCTCTTGAGGTAATAATGCGAAGCAGGTATGGTTTTCCCAACACTATTATTTTGAAGATCAATGCAGTACTTAGCCCTTCAGTTATCAGGCTGATATTTTCAAATTCACTTACACCAAACGTAACCTCAAGGGCATGTTTAACAGCGGTTTTTTGTTCTTCCGGGACCATAAAATTTATTGTAAATGTGGTTTAAACAACCAAATATATAGGGGCGTTTACACTTTCAGGAACAATAAAAAGTATATTTTTTTTGACGAAATATTTGCAGGAACTGTACGTTTACCATGTATAGGTTGTCGCTTTTTAAGCGCATAATTATGCCGAAATACCACATTTAAGCGATCGGGCCCGCCTTTACTACCTCATTTTTGTGCCAAAGCCAGCGATGAGATAATAACAATAAAAAAGCCTTAAATCTTTCAACTTAAGGCTTTCTGATTTTTAAATATTGTCTTGGTTTACTAAGCGCTTTTTTTCATCAGGAAACGTTTCTTTAGCCATTCACGAACGGGCTCATCATAAAGCTTCAGGCAGGCGTATGCAATAGCGATGCTGGCAAAAAACAACAGCACACCATAGGGAAGGCCCTCTGCCATCGGTACTTTATTTTTTGCCACCCAGGCTGTATAAGTATAGATCAGTGCGTAGTGTGTAATATAAAGAGGGTAGGAGATATCCCCGAAAAACTTACATACTTTGGCCGCGAATTTCCCCGTGATATTACCCCCGGCCCCGATAGATACGATCAATGGGAAGATGATAATTACGGCAAACGACTCATACAATCCATTCATCCAGAGATTTTCTGCACCACCAATCCTTGGGATAAACAGAACAATGGCCAGCAGCACGCTGCATACGGTAAAGGCATTTTTAATATGGATCAGCTTGCCCATACGGCAAAGCAAAACGCCGCCAAAAAAAGGATAAAGCAATCGTGTAAAACCAATATTAAGCTGGGTGCCGTTAATGCTCCAGCCTCCTATGAGGTCGCCCTGCGGGCCCCACACTAAATAATGTACCATCATACAAGCCGACAGCACTACAAATATGGTCAACAGCGTTTTTGAAAATTTACGGATTATGAGTGCGTAAAGAATATTCGCGATGTATTCAAAAAATAACGACCACGCCGGCCCGTTCAACGGGTGCATTTCCTGCCAGCCTCGTATGTCCATTGTTATTGGCAGCGGGATCATGGTAAAACCAACCAGCATTACCAGCAACATCTGCCACACGGGTGTTCCGGCAATCAGCGGAAATGCCGGGCCGGTTTGCGTATAAAAGAATGCCGCTCCTATCAACGTACCCATAATAACCATCGGCTGCAAGCGGACCAGGCGGCGTTTATAAAAATCCCATTGGGTCATTTTCCCCCAGCGGTCATCATAGGCATAAGCCACTACAAAACCTGATAACAGGAAAAAGAAATCGACAGCTAAATAGCCGTGATTGATTATTTGTTTAAAGCGGCTGCCGTCGTTGAAGGTTTCAAAAACGTGAAAGATAACTACGATGAGTGAGGCTACACCGCGCAGCCCGTCAAGGATTTCATAGTGGTTTTTTGATTCGAGATACCCGGAAGATTTAGTCATTGGCCGTTAAAATGGATTATAAATTGGATTAAGATTTACTGCCGCAGCACAAATTTCATTGTGTGCGCGTGACACAATAATAAATAAAACTTTTAGTTCTGCAAGAAAAAATACTTTTTATCCTTTACCGATAGGTGTAGAGCTTGATCCTTTGCAGGTTAAACTCACCCGCAGGGATGCTTAGGTGCCTGCCCTGGTGATCTTCATCGCCATTCAGGCGGCGGCCGGGTGTCCAGGCACCGTTAACAAAAGTGCCTTCCTCAACCCTGAGAATTCCGGCCCGTTCATCTTTTACCACGGGTTTAAAGGTGATCACTATTCCCGTTCCGCCCACATAAAACTCATTGTCGGCAACCGCCACAATAATGCCCCCTACAAGTGGCCAGTCTCCATCCTTTGGCTTTGCCGACCAGCTTAGGGTGAAGTCGTGTTTTACCGTTAACAGGTAAGCCCCCATCTTTAGCTGAACGGAGTCTTCCGTTTTACTTAGCAGTACACCTTCAATATGGTCTGCCTGCGCCTTGCTTATTTCCGGTTGCATCTGGTGAATGGTAGCATATGACTTGCTAAGCGGCCCTCCCCAGGGTTTGGATTTTGATTCAATTGCGAAAGGTGAAAATCCAATGGCATGATAATGCCCTATCGCATAAAACGCTTTTGCATCTACCCCTGCCTCAAAACGGTGTTCAGGAATAAATAACACATTTGAACCCCGGGTATACAGGTCGTTCCAATGCTTAAAGTCAGGATTGTAAAAGTCAGGCGAAAGCATATCAGCTGTAGGCGCCGCAGCTTTCCATATGTCCATCAAATGGGGGAGCGGCCCGGCACTGGGATATTCACCAGGTTTTCTGCCCGGGGCGTTTAAAGCAGCATTCAAATACATAGGAAGCGGGTAAACACCTTTTCCTGCTTTTATAATTTCTTCCACGTAAATGCCAAAATACCAGGCCATAAATATCTCGTCAGTAGCAGCGCCTTTACCAAATATTTCTTCCCAGGTGCCGGAGGTTTTATAGCCATTTGCCTGCCATTTTTCCTTTATTTCTGGCAAAAGCTTGTCCTTATTTACTTTAAGATAACTTAATAACGCTGCCGGTACATGTTGTTCAAAGGCAGCGTTGGCTTTTGCGGAATGGTCGCGTGCTTCTGGCAGCATCCCTATTTCGTTTTCAACCTGTACCATCAACACCGTGTGATTGGCCGAATCTGTACCTTTAATATGCTGGATCAGTTTTACAAACGCTTTTTTATCGGCTTCCAGCGCATTTTTTGAAAAGGGTGTAATAATTTCCGCACTGGTTCCGGCGCCGTTCTTTGTTCTTGGAAAGCGTTCCTGATCGGTTTTCATCCATTCAGGCACATAGCATGACATGCTATTTTTCCACGTTCCAAACCAAAGCAGTACAAGTTTCATGTGATGGGATCGCGCACCGGTTATAAGGTCGTCTACCAGGCGGAAATCAAATTTATTTTCCTGTGGCTCCATCATCTCCCAATAAACTGGCGCGATAACCGTATTAAGGTCCAGTTTTTCCAGGTCCGCCCATAGTGGTTTCATATAGGCTGTGCTCGAAGCGGTTGAGTTCCCCAATTCCCCGCCGGTGATAATAAAACTTTTGTCATCAACAATTAACTGGACCCGGCCATTTTTCATAGCCAGGTGCGGTAGGGCAAGCCTGCTTTGTGCCCTGCAATGGAATATTGCAAAAAGCAAAATAAAAACCAGTGGCCTTTCAAATTTCATAATCAAGGATTATAACGGCTATAAATATCCATACTACCGGATAATAACATTGCGGTGGGTAAACAAAATGAGAATACTTATTGGCCCGGCGTTTGCCGGCCATTCTGATGATCTTTTATATATTCGGCCACGTCCACCATAGGCGCGATCCATATATTCTTTTCATTTGATTTCAGAAAGTGCAGTAATGCACTATGATCATTTAAGGCTACATTAATATTGTGGCCGCCGCCCACTCCATGGAAAAGGAAAACCAGCAAAGTGTGTGTTTCCATAGCTTTTTTTACCAGCCCGATCATGTACTCAGCCGACTGGCCGTTGATAGCATAGCAATCAATATTATCCAGGTTTACCTGGTTAACGCTTTGCATGGCGGGGGTAACACCCCGGGCGCCGACAAAATCATTTCGTAATTTTTCGTAAAAAAATACGTCACCTATTTTCAGGTCGCCGCAGGGATAAGCAAAAGTCCTTTTATCTTTTCCATCAATGGCTTTAAGCAACACATTGTTTATTCTTGCCTCATTCACGGCGCGCGCTACTGTATATTTACTAAGGTCATTTTCAGGCGATACAAAACTACGGCCTGGCAGGCTGCCATCACAGGGGTGAAATAACGCATGGTTCCCGAGCTCATGACCATGTTTGGCCGCCAACCGCCATTCGTTCATCCGCAGGTTTACAACCGGTGATGAACCGATAAGATAAAAAGTGCCTTTTAATTTAAGGGAATCCAATGCGGGGATTACATTATCGAGGTCAACATCTATCGCATCGTCATAAGTAAGCACTACCGCACATTGTTTATTGTTCCAGGCAGTCGATGTCTGGGCTTTTGCCAGTTGGGTTCCGGCCAGACAAAGGCCCAGGAGTATTAAGTTTTTAAATTTCATGTATTGATTAGTAATTGGTATTTGCAAAAGTAATATTATCAGCTATTTAGTGACCCGGTGTGTGTTTTATAAATTTATCCGCCCACTGAATAAAATATTTGATATTGGGTGCATCGGTATGTCCGCCGTCATGTTGCCGCCATGCGAGTTCACCATCAAGCAGGCCAACGTTTACAGCAGGCATTTTTTCTGTCCGGTAATCGTTTGAGACGCCCAGATCTTTTGCCCCTAAAAGTTTAAATACCGGACCGGCGGCGATGGCAGCCATGTAGCTGCCCTGGTGATCTAACCATTTGGCGTCTCCTTGTTCAGGAACGCCGTAGCTGATAAAGGTTAACCTAGGGGCGCACAGCGCAATCAACTCATGTGAATCTACAGGCAGGTCATTTGCATTTTTACTGCCAAAAACAGCATCAGATGCGCCATATTTTATAAAGTTGCCGGCCATCCAATAGTACTCGCCACCTGTAAGGCTTTCAACAGCCTCGCCCCAATTGCGCCGGTTCAGTTTAGCGCCCCCCTCTCCCGAAGAGCCAACCAGGGCCATAGCAAATCGCTGTTCAAACGCCAAAGTAACCAGTGCAGCTTTCCCATAACGGGATACACCCTCAATGCCCACATGTTTAGCATCTACTTTTGGTTCAGTCTCCAAATAATCAAGCCCGCGGGCAGCGCCCCAGGCCCAGGCACGCAAGGCGCCCCAATCATCAGGTTTCCTTGGCTGGCCTTTATTAACTAATCCAATGATCCCTTTGGTTAGCCCGGCGCCATTGTCTGCCTGGAAGCTGGTAGGATCAATCATTACATAGCCCCAACCGTCGGCTATCAGTTGCTGTACGGTAGGAGGGTCGCCAGCCGGGCGCGGACCAAAAGGGCTGAAAGGCGATGCCTGTGCTGCAATGGGGTTATAAGCGGGATATTGGTCAAAAATTGATTGTAGTTCAGGGTGGCTTTTTACCAGCAGTTCTTTTACGGCGTTGTTTATTTTTTCAAGGCTTTCCGGATCGGGCTGTGCGGGTGCGGGCAAGGCGCTACGGCCAAACATCATTAACACAGGTACGGGCCCTTTTGCATTGGCAGGCACAACCAGTGTCATCGCAATATTCACATCAAGCAGCGGGTATGCCGAGTTGTCTACATGGCCGATCAGTTGTTTGGCAATTACAGGGTTAAAGCCTATCCATTCTTTATCAGTAACCTTAACTGTCCATGTCACTTTCGGTGTGTTTTTTGGCACGCGGCCATATACCTCACGTTCCATATCTTCCACAATCTCAGGGCGGCGTTTTTCCCACCACATGGCCGGTGTGGTAACTTTTTTTCCGTTTTTTAAAGTAAGCACGTCGGGCAGGTTTGGATAAGGGTTGGCCAATGACTCATCATAATTAGCATGATTGGCATCCGCCTCATTACCGCTGGGGCCAGGGCGGACGGCCTTAACGCCCAGTTGGTCCATCATGTTTTGATGATCTTGCGCGGCAGTAAAATTAACTGGCGCGGGGTAGTTCCCGGATGGGGCCTGGGAATAGGCCTTTATAGTCAGCAGCACCAAAATAAAGACAGTGATCTTTTTCATTACTATTTAATTGGTTGAAATTAATTTATGGCGTATGGAGTAAATGTCAACTAAAAAAATTAATTCTGCAATCGATTGCAGAATTTTTACAAAACGAATTCGGGATACGGAGAGAGATAAAGATATTTTAGGAAATGGTACTGATAGGCATTTTAACAACTGTTACAAAGGAAGAACGATCACAAATTCAGTAAACTCCCCTTCTTCAGTATTCACAGTTATTTCTCCGCCCTGGGCTTTCACCGCATCATAACATAAGGATAAACCGAGTCCGGTGCCTTCGCCGGTTGGCTTGGTGGTAAAAAAAGGCTGGAATATTTTATTCAGGATTTTTGCCGGGATGCCTGTGCCATTGTCACGAATGCTCACATTAATTTCGGATGGCAATTTCCTGGTGGTGATGGTTATACCCGGCTCAAAACCATCATTATATAATTTTCTTTTTTCTGAAAGTGCGTAAAAGGCGTTATTATAAATATTAAGCAATGTCCTGCCAAATTCCTCGTGCATAACATTCACAGGGACCATACTTTCATCATAATCAGTTTTTATAGTTGCCCTGAACGTTTTGTCCCTTGTGCGGAAACCATGGTAACTTAATTTTAAATATTCTTCCGCCAGATGGTTGATGTTCACCGGCTCCTTTTGGCCTGTATTGGCATTGGAGTGATGCATCATCATTCCTTTCACAATGTTATCTGCCCGCTTGCCATGGTGTATGATCTTTTGTTGGTTTAACCTGATATCGCCGGCTATCAATCTAACTTCATCATAGTTGCCGGTATCTAATTCTGTGTCGAGCTCCTTCAGCAGTTCGGCATTCACCTCCGAAAAATTATTGACAAAATTCAGGGGATTTTGTATTTCATGCGCAATACCGGCCGTAAGTTCACCCAGCGCCGCCAGCTTTTCTTTTTGCAGCAATTGCTGCTGTGACTCTTTTAGTTCTTTAGTTCGCTGCTCCACCTTTTCTTCCAGATCGCGGTTAATGTTCTCCTGCAGTTTGGTATACTCATTTAACTGCGCGATGATCTGTACCTGGCTGGCCTCATTTTGTTTTTTCAGGTGATTGATTCTGTCAGCTAACGCTAGGGAAAAAAGCACCGCTTCGGCCGACGAGCCTATTTCTATACCAAATTGTGTAACAAGTGTGGAGGGCAGTATGCCCATTTCTTTCAACAAAAACACCCCGATCCCGATTACAAATATCCCATAGGCCAGTAAAAACAATGACGACGATGGATATTTTCGGTTATAACTTTTAATGGCAGCTAAAAGCACCATTGCCACTGTTATCAGGCCGCATAACGAAGAAATGTTGTTAGCTGTTTTTCTGTACCCTGTGTAAACGGGGATCGTTAATAACGCAAGGAAAATGATCATCGCGTAAAACGATTTGTTCAGCCAGGGAATGTTTTGCTTTAACTTCAAAAAGTCACTCGCAAACAAAAGTATTACCGTGCCGAATATAGACGAGTAAACGATATCAAAATCCCTTATCCAATAAGGGTAGTGCGGAACGTTTTTGAATAGCTGCACGGAATAACCTGAATTATCAAACAGCGCTAAAATCAGGATACAAAGCAGGGCCAGGTAATATAGATAGCTGCGTTCCCGGATTGAAAAATAAATGAAGAGGTTATACAGCAGCATGATAACATAGATGCCGAAAAAGAAACAGATAAGGCAAAGCTTTAAAGTTTGTTGCTGCAGTACTAAAGCCTGGCTTTGAATTTTAAACGAAAGATTTTCAGGGGTAACAATATTTCCCGCCTCTGAACGAACTTTGGCGTAGCAGATAATTGAATCGCCGCTTTTTAAGCTAAAGCTTATCAAACTTCTGTTAGCCAGCGGAAAATCGCGCTGTTTGAACGTCAAGAGGTAACCTGTGTTTTTTTGATATAAAATTGTGCTATCATTTGTAAAGTAGGCCTCTATGTGGTCCCATTTGTCAAAATCGATCAGCCATTCTCCGTCAGTCGTGCCTTTATTCTGTAACTTAAACTTAAGCCAGTAACAAAAACTTCCTTTAGCGCCATCAAAGCTGTTTTTGAATTGTGTATTAAATTTGTGTTGAAACCCGGCTGAATTTACGTGATAGTAGGTGAGTGAACAATTATTGTCCTCGAAATACCCCTGTTGGGTTACAACCAGTTGCTGGGAAGATGCATCTAATACGGCCTGGCCTTTTACGCCAAACAACATTGCCGATAAAAAAAATACGCAGAGAATAACATTTCTGACCCAAAAGCGCATTATTGTGATATGTTGAAATGGTGGATAAGAGTTGTAACTGCTAATCTAAATATATTTTTTTGAATTATTATAATATACAGTATTCAAGCCGCTTAACCTTCCGTGTTCATGGCCCGTCTTGCACCAAGCAGCGCCAGGAAAGAGATAGTTGCCGCAAACGAAACATAATAGCCAACGTAGCTGAGCCCATAATTGGTTGCCAGTTTGGTAGCAATTGCCGGTGTTAACGATGCGCCCAGCACCCCCGCCAGGGTAAACGCCAGCGAAGCACCAGTGTAACGTACCGATGCAGGGAAAATGCATGCAAGCGCTGTGCCTATGGTGCCATGTGAAAGTCCCATTAAAAACATACCCAGTACCAGGAAGCATAAAGTAGATGGCCAGTTGTCGGCCTGAAATAAAGGGAAACAGAACAGGCCGAACAAAAAAATGCAGGCTGTTGTTATGAGGAGTATGTTATTACGACCATACCGGTCGGCCAAAATAGCCGTGATGGCGACGCCTATCCCAAAGCAGGTTATACCTATCATTTGAGCGATAATAAAATCGTTGCGCGTATAATGCAGCGTTGAAGTGCCCCAGCTTAGGGTGAACACGGTCATTAAATAAAACAGCAGGAAGGTGATGACCGTTGAAAAGGTACCTAATATGATAGCCCGGGTATGTTTTACAAACACATCAAGGAATGGCACTTTTACCCGCGCGTTTTTTTCCACGATCTTCATAAAATCGGGTGTTTCGGCAAGTTTAAGTCGCACATACATGCCCACCCAGACCAGCAGCGCGCTGGCAACAAAAGGTATGCGCCACCCGAAACTCAGAAATTGCTGATCGGTAAGCGTTTTGCCGAGCACGAGAAAGGTGGTGATAGAAAACAGAAAACCAATTGGCGCGCCCATTTGGGGGAACATTCCATACCAGGCTTTTTTACCAGGCGGGGCATTTTCGGTAGCGAGCAATACGGCGCCTCCCCATTCGCCGCCAAGGCCCAAACCCTGCCCAAAGCGGAATAATGCGAGCAATATGGGTGCTGCAATGCCTATAGATGCGTAGCCCGGCAGCAGGCCTATGGCCACTGTAGATGGGCCCATGGTCATGAGGGCTGCGACCAATGTGGCTTTGCGTCCCCTGCGGTCGCCGAAATGTCCGAATAAGGCAGCGCCAAGTGGACGCGCAAAAAAGGCAAGGGCAAAGGTGGCCAAAGACTGCAGTGTGGCCGAAGCAGGATCGGCGGCAGCGAAAAATAATTTCGGGAACACCAGCACCGCGGCGGTGGCGTATATATAAAAATCAAAGAATTCAATGGTAGTGCCGATCAGGCTTGCCGCGAGGACGCGCCGTGCGGAATTTGCTGCAACAGGGGCTTGGTTCATTCGGTTTATAATAAAGCAAAGCCAAACATAGTTTATTCCCGGTAATTTTTTGCTTTTCGCGATGTTCTTTAAGCGCTTAGGTTTATTTTCATAAATTAGTGTCATGGGAAACCTATCCAAAACCGGCCGCATTTTCTATGCTACAGCAATGGCCGGGTTAGGCTTTTGCACAATTTATTATCACGATTTTCCTTACTTCATGATCCCGCCGAACCATTCCTGGATCCCCGGCCTTGCAGCGCTCGCGGTTATATTTGGTATCCTGCTTGTTCTGGCCGGGGCTTGCATTGTTTTTGAGAAAAGGGCCAGGGAGATCTCGCTGCTATTGGGTGGTGTGCTGCTGTTAATATTTTGCTTTGGCTTTGTTCCGTACGAATTCCTGATGACCCCAAATTACATGCATTTTAGTGAATGGGAAAATGCCGAGAAGGAGTTGGCTTTAGCCGCAGGCGCGCTGGTTATTGCCGGCTGTTTTCAAGAAAAAGATGAAAAATCGATTTTCAGGTTTTTGGGTAAGCTGATACCCACCGGAGCTATTTTGTTTGCTATCACGATCATCAGTTTCGGGATCCTTCATTTTCTGCTGGCAAAGGAAGCTTCAGGTCTCGTACCATCATGGATTCCCGCCCATCTCTTCTGGATGTATTTTTGCGGCGCGGCGTTGATAGGTTCAGGTATCGCAATCATTTTGAAAATTAAAACCGGGTTAATCGCAACCCTTTTGGGGATGATGATCTTTATTTGGTTTATTATCCTTCATATTCCCCGTGTGATCGCATCTCCTGTAGCCGATTTGGGAGGTGAAGTCGCCAGCGCATTTTTAGCGCTCGCCTATAGCGGGATTGCTTTTGTTATTGCAGGGAATCAAGTCGACAAGAAGTTTCAATAAACGCCATTATAAAAGCTTTTCTTCATGCTTACCTGCATAATGCCGTGCATTATTAGTTGGATGCCAATATAAAAGAAGCCAAATGCCCACCAGTCACCAAGGTGCCCGGTTCTGTGTGAAAATAAGCTGACGATCTCATTTGAGATTAGCAACAAAGGGACCGCGCATAAAAACCAATAAACGATCCTGATAAAATAAAACAGTAAAATATTTTGAGGCAAAGCAAATTTTATGCGGTTTATAAATACAAGTTCCAGCCAATGTCCAACGAACACTATACAAAACACTACCGACCAGATCATTTCGAATAACGTTAACCTGCTGATTCCGCGAGAGGGAAATGTATGGAGAAAATATAAAATGGCGGCAATTATGGTTGTGGTGATAATTGTGCGGATGATAGTTTTAATAAATGGCTCTTTATTTTTTTCGGGGGTTTTCATGGGGTTACTTAATTGCACATGGTTTGGGTGTGATATAATTTCTTGAATTGAATTTGATAATCGTCAAATAGCTACTAAAAATATATAATAAAATCGAAAAACTTTCGTCCGGTCAGCTGAAACGTAACAAAACTGTTACCATTTGTCTCGCACGTACTTGTCCCGAATCCCTAAATTTGAGTAAAACCTTTTATTATGAGCGAGATCAAGAAAGAAGACATTAAGCAGGAAGTGTTTGACCTGTATGATGACTATGCCCACAACCGGCTCGACCGGCGTTTATTTGTGCAGAAACTTTCTGCTTACGCAGTTGGCACGATGACCGTGCCTGCGCTGATGAGTTTCTTAATGCCCAATTACGAGGCCGTGCAGGTAAAGGCAGATGATCCGCGCTTAAAATCCGAATATATTACTTATCCCTCGCCAAAAGGCGGGGGCAACATAAAAGCATTGCTTTCAAAACCGGTGGATGCCAAAGGGAAACTTGGCGGCATTATTGTGGTTCACGAAAATAGAGGTTTGAACCCATACATTGAGGATGTTGCTCGACGCGCCGCCCTGGCCGGGTTTATCTCCCTCGCGCCTGATGCCCTTACACCCGTTGGCGGCTACCCTGGTAATGACGATGCCGGCCGCGACTTGCAAAGCAAAAGGGACAAAGGCGAGATGGAGCAAAACTTTATTGACGCGTTCTATTATCTTAAAAGTAACCCGGACTGCAACGGCAAGGTTGGTGTTGTAGGTTTTTGCTATGGCGGCGGAATAGCCAATATGATGGCCGTTCGCGTACCTGAACTGGCGGCGGCCGTTCCTTTTTATGGCGCCCAGCCGGCTGCCGATGACGTGCCGAAGATCAAAGCACCGTTAATGCTGCACTATGCATCGCTTGACACCAGGATCACCGGCGGCTGGCCCGCTTACGAAGCTGCGTTAAAGGCAAATAATAAAAAATACCAGGCCTTTATTTATGAAAATGTAAATCATGGCTTCCATAACGATACAACCCCACGTTATGATAAAGCAGCAGCGGAACTTGCCTGGAGCCGCACAATTGATTTTTTCAAAGAGAATTTGAAATAGGCGCATTGACATTGCGGGTAAAACTAAACATGATACAAGCCTCGGATTTCGATCTGGGGCTTTTTGCCTTAAACTCCGAAAAATAGTATATTAGTCAGCACTATTTCCGGATCACAATGAAGAAAACTGCTACGCTTACATTACTACTATTTGCCTTTCTCACCACCAACGCCCAGCACAAAAAAACGGACACGCTTAGGGCTACCCTAAACAAAGCTAATACTGACACCGCCCGTTATCTTGTTTTACATGATCTGAGCAAATTATATAATTACAGCCACCCCGACTCGTCTATTATCATTGAGCAACAGGCCCTGCTATTGGCAAAAAAGAATAACTGGGAATCAAACCAGGGCCGTTCTCTCAACACTATCGCGAGTGCCTATGCCAACCTGGGCGATCATGTCAACAGCACCCGGTATTATTTAAAAGCCTTGCGAATTTTTGAATATTTAAAAGATGCGATCAGTATCTCGGCGGTAAACAACAATATCGGCATTGTTTATAACGCCAGGAACGACAATAAAAAGGCCCTTTACTATTATTTTGTTGCCGAAAAGATACTGGATGAATATACACGAAACAATCCATTGCCGGCAAACAGAAGGGACTTAAAACCAAATACGCTTGGGAACATTGCCAACACCTACCAGCTCCTGGGGAAATTGGATTCGGCCAAGTATTATTATGAGGCCGCCCAACAAAACGCTGTTGGCGTAGAGGCCTATAACAACGGCAATATTATGGGCGGATTGGGCGAATTGGAAGCTTTAAAAGGCAACTCCACAGCGGCGCTGCGGTATTACAGGCAATCGGCTACAGCTCACAAAGCGGCGGATGATAATGACGGTCTTAGCGCCGCGTACTTAGACATTGCGAAGCTTTATCACAAAAATAAGCTGCCGGATTCAGCAATATACTACGCGCAAAAAGCGCTGACGGTTGCGGATAAACTACCGCGGGATGTTTTGGACGCAGCTAAATTGCTTTATGACTTTTATGATGAAGCACACAATTTACCAATGGCGTTTAAATATTTTAAACTAAGTACAGTCGTTAAGGACAGTCTGTACAGCCAGGATAAAGAAAAGCAATTCCTCACCCTTAATTTTGATGAAAAAGAAAGACAGCAGGAATTACTTGCCGCGCAAAAAGAAGCACAAAAGGAGGCGCAAAACAAGCTGCGCATTTACCTGCTTTCGGGTGGTTTGGGTATATTGTTGCTGCTGGCACTGATATTTTTACGAAACAGCAGGCAGCGTAAAAAGGCAAACGAGCTGCTATACAAACAAAAGGAAGATATAGAAAAGGCTTTGGCGCAGGTGAAGCTTACACAGAACCAACTGATCCAGTCGGAGAAAATGGCTTCACTGGGCGAGTTGACGGCAGGCATAGCACATGAGATCCAGAATCCGTTGAACTTCGTGAATAATTTTTCGGAGGTAAACCGGGAGATGCTTGATGAGTTAGATGAGGAATTAGACAAGGGCGACATAGCTGAGGCTAAGGTGATTGCAGCAGGGATCAGGCAAAACGAACAAAAGATAAACCACCATGGCAAGCGTGCTGATTTTATCGTAAAAGGCATGCTGGAGCACTCCCGCACAGGCACCGGCGAGCGTCAATTAACAAACATAAATGTTTTGGCCGAAGAGTTCTTCAAGCTCTCGTACCAGGGCCTCCGCGCAAAGGACAAGACCTTCAATTCTGAACTAACTACCCATTTTGCTGCTGATCTGCCCCAAATAAACGTTGTACAGCAAGACATGGGCCGGGTATTGGTCAATTTGTTCAACAATGCTTTCTACGCCGTTAACCAAAAAAAGAAAATAGCAGGTGATGATTATAAACCCGAAGTTACGCTTACCACCGCCAGGGAAAACGGAAGCCTGTTGATCAAAGTGAAAGATAACGGCGTGGGGATTCCCGATACTATTAAAGAAAAGATATTACAACCGTTTTTTACCACCAAGCCTACCGGCGAGGGCACCGGCCTCGGTCTTTCTTTGAGTTATGATATCCTGGTAAAAGGACATAGCGGCGCAATGGATATCATCAGCAGCGAAGGCAAGGGCGCGGAGTTTATTATTAGGTTACCGTTAAATTGAAGGGACTAGCCCAAGTTAAAACCCATTAATAATAAGCGATAGGAATAATTAACTATTCGTTTAAAACCAAAGTAATGTATATTGCGGCTACTGCCGTACAAACTGGCAAGGCACAAACAACCCAACCATGATTAAAAACTACTTTAAAACTACCTTAAGATATTTGTGGAAGAACAAGACATTTTCATTGATCAACATTATTGGTTTGGCCACGGGGATCTGTGTTTGTTTTTTTGCGTTAACATATGTTCATTTTGAATTAAGCCGTGATAATTACCATAAAAATGCAGATGACATTTATCGCCTGGTAACTGACGTCAAAGCGCCTTATGGCACAAATTATGAAAGCACCTCGGCCCCCGTTGGGCCGGCAATGAAAGCCGCCTTTCCCGAAGTTAAAGATATGGCCAGGGTTTTTATGGACGATATGATCCTGCAAAGCAATCCTAACAATGCTATAAAAGAAGAAGTTGCCTACGCGGATTCTTCTGTATTTAAAATTTTTTCGTGGCCGCTGTTGCGGGGTAAGGTCAGCCAACTGTTTAACGCGCCCTGCAACATGGTACTTTCTGAAACTGCAGCAAAAAAGTATTTCGGAAATACCGATCCAATGGGCCAAATAATGATGATCAACGGGAAAACCAGGGCTACAGTAACCGGGATCATGAAGGATATTCCTTATAACTCGCACCTGCGGGTGGATTTCATTTTTTCTATTACAACTTTAGTTAATGATGATTGGAACCAGGACTGGTCCCGCTACGGCTTCTATACCTACTTTTTGTTACAGCCCGGTCAGTCTGCAGCTAAACTGCAGGCTAAGTTGCCCGCTTTTGTAAAGGCAAATTATGAGGAGAAATCATTCAAGCATGAGTTATTACTTGAGCCATTAAAAAGAGTCTATTTGTATGGCAAACCGCGGGGGCACCGCACCGGCACTTCGGCCAGCGGAAGCATTACCAATGTCTATATAATTTCTATAATAGCGGTACTCGTATTGTTTATTGCCTGTTTTAATTTTATCAACCTAACCACCGCATTTTCATTGCAGAGGGCAAAAGAGATAGGCGTTCGTAAAGTGCTTGGCGCATCAAAATACCAGCTAATGGCGCAGTTTTTTATGGACGCCCTGGTACTTTGTTTTATAGCCTTTTTAATCGCCCTGTTGTTTGCAACGCTATTGCTGCCTTTGTTTAACCAGGTAGTGGGGACAATAGTATCGGGCGGCATTTTTAATAATTTGCAAAATGTTTTATGGCTCATGCTGCTGGCCATTATAGTTGGTATTTTATCGGGTGCATACCCGGCATTGTTCCTGTCCGGCTTTAACCCTATCAGTAGCCTTAAAGGTAAAACAGGTTCATCGGGCACGGGGCTTGTTTTACGCCGTTCGTTGGTGGTGGCGCAATTTTCCATTTCCATATTCCTCATCCTGGCTACCACAATAGTACACCTGCAGCTTAACTTTATGCAGAACCAGCAACTTGGTTTTCAAAAAGACCATAAGCTGGTGATCGACTATCAATTCAGTAACAGCATAAATACACATACCGACAGGGTAAGGCAGCAACTGGCAGCTATCCCTGGCGTGGGCTTGGTTAGCCTTTCCTCATCTATTCCGGGTACTTCAACTAACCGGTTCAATACCATTCTTCAGACCAGCACCGGTGAAAACCGGGTACAAAAAACGGACGTCTATTTTATCGACGATGTATTTTTAAAACAGTACCACATAGACCTTATTGCCGGACGTGGATTTTCAAAAAATCTGGCGTCCGACTCCATGAAATCTATGCTGATAAATCAGGCCATGTTAAAGAGCCTGGGTTTTAAAAATCCCGAAGGTGCCATTGGTAAACATTTTACGCAGCTAAACCACAAAGGAACAATAGTAGGGGTGATCAGAGATTTTCATAACCAGTCATTTTTAGAAACTATTCAGCCGTTAACCGTACGTGTAGATTCTGTGCACTTAACAAATGTCACTATTGATATCACGTCGCCGGATGTACGTTCAACGGTACACAGAATAGAATCCACATGGAAAAAAATACTTCCTGATGTTCCCCTGGTTTATTTTTTTGCCGACGAGGCCTATAATCAGCAATACATCGCACAGGAGCGTTTTGGCAAGCTGTTCATTTGTTTTGCGATAGTGGCTATTGTGATATCCTGTTTGGGGCTGCTGGGACTGTCGGCTTATAACATTGCCCAGCGAAAAAAGGAAATCAGTGTACGCAAAGTTTTAGGGGCCTCGGTGATCAATATAACCGTTATGCTATCTAAAGATTTTATAAAGCTTATTGCCATTGCTTTAATAATCACATCGCCCGTTTCATGGTGGCTGATGCGTAACTGGCTTGATAATTTTGCGTACCGCATCAGTATACCTGTATGGATCTTTATCTCATCAGGAACAGCTGCTATATTGATAGCGCTTGTTACGATAAGTTTCCAGTCGGTAAAGGCAGCAATTGCCAACCCGGTGAAGAATTTAAGGTCGGAATAAATGAATGATTGGCTGTGGAACTTAACCATTGCTGAACGATAATCGACAGACTAATATGACAAGTGACGTTGAATTGAAAATAACCTACCCGGTTTCTCAACTTGCTGATTTTGTTGAAAGCTTCTGGATGATCCGAAATAATTCAGAAGCCGAAAAAGAAATAGTGGTTTTGCCTGACGGCAGATTTGATATTATCTTTTCTAGTTCTGCAAACGGACATTTTAATGCCATACTGAGAGGTTTAGACACCCACCCTGACCAAACCGTCATCCCGCCAAAAATTGTGATGTTTGCCGTCAGTTTCAAATTACTTGCCATCGAATATCTGCTTAACATCAAAGTTGCCTCTTTATTAGATGAGGGTGACAGCTTGCCTCCTAACTTCTGGGAGCTCACAAATGATGACCTGAATAATTTTGAAACTTTCTGTGATAAGGCTTCAGCAAAAATGCTCACGCTGGTTAAACCTGTTACTGACAACCGAAAGAAAAAGTTATTTGACCTTATTTATGCTTCAAATGGCGCGCTGACGGTAAAGGAACTGTCAGAACAAGTTTATTGGACCAGCCGGCAAATCAACCGTTATTTTAGCAGCCAATTCGGGATTTCTTTAAAGGCATACTGTAGTATTTTGCGTTTTAGGGCATCACTGCAGCATATTAAAGAAGGCAAACTTTTCCCTGAGCAAAATTTTGCAGACCAAACGCATTTTATAAAAGAAATAAAAAAGTTTTCGGGGGTAATACCTAAGGAATTATCCAAAAATAAAAACGACCGATTTATACTATTATCAGCACTGCCGGGATGGTCGAAATGCAATGCACTTATATGGTCGGCTGCGATGGCGGGAAAAGCGGTGTCAGAAAATCACTGGGAATTAAATTTGAAGGCGAAACCCATGAAGAAGAGAAAGCATTGATAGGTGACGTTGAGGTAGAGGGTTTGACGCCGGATGCCTGGCATATCTGGGTACACCCGCAATATGGTTT
>Ga0206898_10045_pt1 | contig 37491 bp, 28 predicted proteins | sample Alteio_BWOrgHeat_50_FD_153237 | JGI IMG/M metagenome (GOLD analysis project Ga0206898, IMG submission 153237) | Enriched cells from forest soil in Barre Woods Harvard Forest LTER site, Petersham, Massachusetts, United States -... | ecosystem: Environmental > Terrestrial > Soil > Temperate forest >...
ACATTGGACCAGGACTAGAAGCTGGATTGAGACAATATTCGAAAACCAGGCGGTTTTATTTTGAACTCAACGCAAATACCGCCTATCTGCGAATTAAAAACGGGGAATTGTACGATCAAGAGCATGAAGATCATCCAGGACTACAACAAAAGATAAATTCGAGTGAGCGATATGATGTTGGTATTAGATTTATCGTCGGGGTGCAAACAGGACGAGAAATGAAGGATCATCCTCTAAAGAAATTTTATCTGAGCGCCATGCAACTAAGCGCCGGCTTAAGATATACGTGGGTGTCAACAGATATGGGACCCGTTTATAGGATTAATACCACTCAGTTAGAGCCTTACGTAAATTGTGTTGCCACGCAGCCGGCATTGCTTTTTTCAAATGATCTTATCCCAAATGGACAATACCTTCTGCCTGTCTTTCAATTTGGGCTGATCTTTGGTTTAGGCTATTGAAATTAAACCAAAATAAGAAGAGTTGGATTTTTCCCTTCCCGTCGGCGCGGATTCAAAAGATTAGGCACTTATAAAACTCAGTTTCCGTCGGCGCGGATTCAAAGATTAGGAAATAATACGACAACCTGGCTAACCGAAAAAAATCCGATTGACTGAATTAACGAAATCCTGGCGTGGGTGCGACCCCGTTGGGGTCGAATCGGCACTACGATCTTATTTTCTATAAACGTATGACCCCTCTGGGGTCAGGGAAACAATGCTTCATATATGATTACACCTATAAGTAAGCTTTCACAACAGTTCAGGACTGACATCATCGACCCCAGAGGGGTCGCACGTTTATAGAATACGCCCCCTTTGTGTTTTTCCGACCCCGAAGGGGTCGCACATTACAGCGTTTTGTTCGGCATAAATCCAAAAGAATATAAAACGGTTAGATGGAATATGCAGCAAAGACTGTGCGAAAGGGTATCCGTGCCTCTTTTCAAATATAATTTTCATGAAGTCATCCCTGGGAATTTAAAATCCAATCGATTTTTTTTACCTTGTAGTCTCCAGACACTTCATCTGCTCGCTGGAATTTACAAAAAGTCACCGCTTGAATTTAATTTTATGAGTAACTCATACCAAGAAATTTCGCGGGCCCTCATTATCTCTCTGGTATTCACGATTCTGTTCTCTTCCTGCGCCTCTTCCTTTTTTCTTCAGCGGAAATATTCTCCGGGAGTTTATGCAAACCAATCCGGAAATATTCCGGTTACCTATCCAATCAGTAATAAGCAGACAACAAATAAGATCCTGGAGTCCGATAGTGTTGCAGAATCCCCCTCCAATCAATATGCGGATATCAGCAAACCGAGTCCTGATCTTTCGGAAAGGGCTCGAACGAACATTCCTGTAATTGCTTCCTCTCCTGTTCTTCTCAGGGCCTCCAAGCCAGTTTCCATACAAAACAAGGTGGTAACTGACACCATCAAAAGACCATCGATTAATTCAGGAACAGGAAGCACCAGTAAGGGATTTGGAAGAGCGGCAGAGGTGATGCTGGTGGCTACCGTAGGTGCCTTTGTTGCGCTTAAAATATATGATAGCAATACCCCTCAACCAGGACCCGGTGTCACACAGGATCAAATCTGGTCCTACGAGCAAGGCGATCTTCCGTATGGTTTCGCAACAATTATTTTTGGATTAGTCGGAGCAATCTTTGCACTGATTTCACTCCTATCCGGCAGCACGAGCAGGACAAAAACCAAATAAATGTCTTAGAGTGTTTCGAAACAAAGCCTATTTTACACGAGAGAAATCAAACTTATTAAGGGATGAATTGGATTGATAATCAGTTGTTACCGAAGGGAAGAAAGAGTTCAATTTCATTTACACACCCCCTGAAAAGTAGAATCATGTCATGATTGTAGAGCATCATGTCGTGATTGTATAGAATCATGTCATGATTGTAGAGAATCACGACATGATTGTGAAGAATCATGTCATGATTGTAAAGAATGTTGTCGTGATTGTAGAGAATCACGACATGATTGAGAAGAATCATGTCATGATTGTAGAGAATGTTGTCGTGATTGTAGAGAATCTTGTTATGATTGTAGAGAATCATGTCATGATTGTAGAGAATGTTGTCGTGATTGTATAGAATCATGTTATGATTGTAGAGAATCACGACATGATTGAGAAGAATCATGTCATGATTGTAAAGAATCTTGTCGTGATTGTATAGAATCATGACATGATTGTAGATAATCAGGCAGGCCCGACCCTCTGAAGTAGGCAGTCCAAGTGCATTAGGAACTCAGGGGCACGCCCTAATCATTATTTTAAAGCTGTCCATCCTAGCATCTTGCAAAGATGAAATATTAACCCTAGCTTGCCGCCCTACAGTTGATTTATATGGAGAAGAAGATGATACGGGCGGCAAGTGAGACCTATAAAACGAATTCCGCCACAATACGAATAGATGAAGAAGGCATTCTATGTGTGCATATACATGAGAACGCAGAGGTGGATGAGAAAGAGGTGCAAGCCTGTTTCAACATCTACCGCCAATTGGGTTGTGAAGAGGATAAAGTGCTGGAGCTCATCTTTGGAAGCAACGACTTCACCTTAACCAAAGAGGGAAGTGACTTAGCCGCCAAACACGGCAAAGATTTTTTCATCGCCTGTGCCTTGATCACCACCAACCTGGCAGTAAGACTCGTCTTCAACTTCTATACCAAAATACAGCCTCCCGATATCCCTTTCCGTATGTTTAAATCCGAAGCCGAAGCCAGAGCCTGGCTCAACGAATTCCGATCGGATACTCCTCCTAAAAAATCACTGAAGAAAAATTTTTTATTTTAACCCTGATTATGCTTAGGGGCTATATTCTCTTTATCAAAAATAAATAGCTAGGAGATGCGGGAAGCCCTGACGGCAGACGATGTTGTTTTTGCTTGTGCGGCTGGGATTCTGCCGTCTTGATCTTTTTGCTTCTTTTTCCATCAAGGGAAAAAGAAGAAGATTGGAAGAGGCCGGTGCGTAGGGCCAGTCAACCAAGACATTGCACAAGGTGCAGAATACGCGAAGACCACAATATAAAAAAGCTAATTCAACTGCCCAATCAAATCGAGCAATTTCTCCAGCTTCTTCACCATATCCGCAGGAAGGCAATCGTAGTTGTTGGCGATGAGGGAGAATGCCAGTAGCTCTCCATTCTTTTTGGTTGCATAGCCGGTATAGCTGCGTACACGGGTGATGTAGCCTCCTTTGGCTACAACGGTGGGACTGTGTTCCGGCAACGACTTATAAAATGCTTTAAAGAAAGGAGCCCGCTTTGCGATACGCAGCATGGCTACAAACTGCCGGGGCGTGATGGCATTGGAGCGCGACAGGCCGCTGCCATCGTTCAGGTGCAGGCCGTGTATATCAATCCTGTTGGTGACCATGAAGGCTGTAACGGCATCAGTGCCGTTGTTGAGTGATCCGATTCCCGTCTTTTTATACGCCATGGTCTTGAGCATAGACTCGGCATAGAGGTTGATGCTTTTTTTGTTGGTCCAGTAAACGATATCGCTCAGCTTGGGAGAGAACTCGCTGAGGAGAGTGATGCGGTGCTTACGGTCGGTAATGCCCGACTTGCCGGGGCCTTGCAGGGAATAGGGCTTACCCAGAATGCTGACATAGTTCTTGCGCAGCACCGAATCCAGTTCATAGGCACAGCAATAAGCCGGGTCGGGCATGGATACGTCTACTTCAAAGTCGGTCTTATTGGGAGGAATGGTGCCGGTGGCATAGCGCAGGTTGTCGAAAGGGGCACCGTAGAAGTTGGCATAGTCTTTTGTCCCTCCCGCCTTTACGGTCGAAAACATGTGGATGCCGGGAAGTGCGGGCACTGTTTTGGTGATGCGGGCAGTGTCGCCTTCATTACCACTTTGATAATAAACGCGAAACTGGTTATCGCGGTAGTTGAGTCCGCTGGGACCTGCTCCGAAGTAATTACCCATATCACCCCAGGTCCAGTTGTCAGGCACGGATTCTGTCTCGAAGATGCCCGGGTCGGCGATGACAGAACCTTCTATCTTACGTATTCCTTTCGCACGCAGCAGCATGGCCCATTTCAGGGAAAGGGATAGTGTGTCTTTCTCGCCCTGAAAAAACTTGGAGCCAAGTGTAGGATCTCCGCTGCCGAGGATATACAGGTTGCCATAGATGACACCGTTGATGGTATCGAGTGTGCCGTCGTACTGTATCTTGGTTTCGTAGCGGTAGTTTTCTCCCAATGTACTGAGGGCCGCAACGGTCGTCACCACCTTCAGGGAGCTGGCAGGAACGAGCCCTACCCCACTGTTGTATTCGGCTATGACAGAATCTTTTTTGATGTCGAGCACGCAGATGCCCCAGGTGCCGTGAACAATATCCGGGTCGTCCTGCAGGTTATAGATTTCGGCTTTGAGTGTTTCGAGGGGGCTCAGTTTGAAGTCCTTGTCCTGACAAAACAGCCGTGCAGGAATTAGAAACAGAAACAGAGAAAAAACAATCCTGTTCATGCAACGAGCTTGTCGATGGCGGCGGCCAGTTTGCGGTCTTTGTCGGTTACTACGTCTCCGGCATCGTGGGTGGAGAGGGATATAGATACTTTGTTATAGACATTCTTCCACTCGGGATGATGGTTCATCTTTTCGGCGATCAGGGCCACCCGGCTCATAAAGCCGAAGGCTTCTATAAAGTCATGAAAGAGGAACTCTCTATCCAAGCTCTTGGCCGATTCTTTCCAGTTTGAATGATTCATCGTAATAGGTGTTAATACTTCTCCGGCATCGGAAAAGCATAATGAAAATAGCTCAGCAAAAACAAGCAACTGATCAGGCTTCTTTGCGCTTGATGGTGCAACCAACCGATTTGGTGGAATTGGTTTTTACTTCTTGTCCTTTCACTGCCGCATCGATGGCGTCTTTCAGGAAATGGGTCTTTACAGCTGACTCGTCACGAGGACTGTCGTCAATGGCGCCTTTGTATATCAGCAGACCTTTTTTGCCAAACAGGTAGGTTTCGGGTGTGTGAGTGGCGCCGAAGGCATTGGCCAGCTCATCGTCCTTGTCGAGCGTATAGTAACCGCTGAACTGCTTTTCTGCTTTGTATTTCTTCATGGCATCAAACGAGTCGTCTGCATCGCGCTGTCCTTCGTTGGAGTTGACTACCATTACACCAATCTCATTTTTAAGAGCATAAGCCGTTACGTCCTTGATACGTCCTTCGTTTTTGATTACAAAAGGACAGGTATTGCAGGAGAAAATAACCAAAAGACCGTTCTTGCCGGTAGCTTCTGTCAGACTTACCTGTTTGCCGGAAACATCCGTCAGTTTGTTGCTTGCTTTCGGAACCGGTTTACCGATTTCGAGAGAAGTGTATTCGGTGAAAGGAGTGAATGCCAGAAAGGCGATGATTCCCAATCCGGAGAGAAGATATTTGCTGTTTTTCATGTTTCAGTGTTTTAGATGAAGTAAATATAAGAAAAAGAAGGCTTTAAGAAAGGACTTTAGACGAAGAGGCAACTCAGAAGTAATTTCATGACAGATTTCTGTAAGAGGACGTCCGATATCTCTAAAGATCGGACAGATATCTCTAAAGGGAGAACGTGAATCTCTAAAGATCGGACAGATATCTCTAGATGGAGAACGTGAATCTCTAAAGATCGGACAGATATCTCTAAAGGGAGAACGTGAATCTCTAAAGATCGGACAGATATCTCTAAAGGGAGAACGTGAATCTCTAAAGATCGAACGTCCTTCTCTAAAGATCTGTCATGAATCTCTAAAGATCGGACGGATTATCACTTTAAAGGTCCTCTACATGAGGTTAACCTGTTGTCTTACAAAGGAAAAGAGAATGATCAATCAGGCAACTTCTCTTTATAAAGGAATTTCGTCTGTCCGGAGTCGAAGGGTCGGTAGACGTAATACACCTGTTCGTTCTTAATCTTCAGGTGAGAGGCATAAGGGTTGGTAAGTGTATAATCCGACACTACTTTACCATTGTTCAGGTTGATTTTCAGCAAAATATACTTTCCCCCGCGTTGATGCAAGGCATATACCTGATGTGTGGTGCGGTCCTGAATCAGCTTGTGCTTCCACTCTTTCCAGTCCTTCGGATGGTGGTAACTGATCTTCATAGAGTCAATAACCTGGCCTCCGATGTTGAAGCGGAAAAGCCGGTCGGTATAATGGTCAAAGATATAGGACGTGTCATTTGCAACAAACAAAGGTGCATATAAGGGTGTATAATAGAGAGAATGAGGAAAACCTGTCATCTCGGCTGCAATCACGCGTTTGTCTATTCCAGTGCTGATTTCCATTTTCCGTGCATTTAAGCGGTCTCTCGGTTTCAAAAAGTCGAATTCTTCTTCATACATCTCCAGCAGGTCTTTGTCTTTCACATATTTTAATTTTTTCACTGTCGTATCCCGGCTCTGGTAACTGAACCAGGAAAACGCGGGGTAGTTGCGGTAATAGTTACTGAAGAGGATATGCCCTTTCACGGTATCGGCGCACGGAATGATTTCTCTTCGGAACTGTTCCACGGGCAACTGACCGAGGATGATACGCTCGTCTTCGAATAACAGCCGGTAAATCTGTTCTTTGCAAACGACATTCACATAGCCTTGAAAATCTTTATACAGTTCTATCGCTTCATCGGGGATGACATCGGACGTGGCAAGCGTTTTCTGGTTTTCATCCACCAGTCTTACCCGCGCCTTTTTCAGACTGTTTTCAAACGTCAGGAGGATATACTGATTGCCATAGAATTCAAAGTCCTCCACAAAAAAATGCAGATTACCAAAGACGGTATCCACCTTTTTTGCTACAATGTCTACCGGAAGAAGAGGTATGGCTTTGGGCTTGAGGGAACGGTTGAGAAAAAGAGTATCGTGCCGCATACCGGCCCAACTGGAAGCATCGAGTATGACTTCGGCTGTTTCGTATCCGTATAAGCGGTACTCCAGGTGTATCTTATCTGTCCGTACCGCCTGCAAATCGTAATACCCCGCTTTGCCGGACTGGACCACTTCCGAATTTTCTTTACACACAATAATCACCCCATCGATGCCGGTGCCGCGTTCCTGATCGGTTACATAGCCCGTAATAACCACGGGCGATTGGGCCGAGCTATCCAGCGCAACAACTAAAAAAATTGCTAGTAGCCTGATCCGCGGTAAAAAAGAAGGTTGCATCATGCAGTATAGGAATTGAATGAAAGACGCGGCATGTTACAAATTTCATAAAATATTCCAATCGGGAGGTCTGGAATAATACGTACCTTCATAGTGATTCCAGACGGGATCCTCTACTCACCGACAGCTCCATGCAGGATTATTATAAGATTTTGGGCGTCGCCCCCGGGGCCGACACGGAAACCATACACAAAGCCTGGAGGAACCTGGCCAAGGTGTATCACCCCGATCTGAATGGGAGCGAGCAGGCGAACGCTTTTTTTATCCTGCTCAACGAGGCCCATGAAGTCCTCTCCGACGAGACCAAACGCATTCCGTATGATCAACAATACCTCAGCTGGAAAAAGGGGAACAGTGAGGCTAAAAATTTTCATTACGACTGGGACAGCTTCAACAAGCTGCAAGGGCGAAGAAAACGGAACGTTTCCCCTCCGAAACTCTGGATGCAACTGCTGTTCGGATTGGAGACGTTTACCGGTTTCCTGGAGGCTTTCCTGTTGCTGGGAGCCATATTCAAGGGAGCCCTGCATCCCGTGTATGCGGTATGTGCCATTCCGGGTGTTCTGCTGGTGGTAGACGGGTGGAAAGGCTTTCTGGGAAGACTCAGCGTGCTGGGTGGCCTGGTTAAAGCCGTCCGTAAGCTATTGTAACCATTTGACCGTATGCTTTTCGCATCAGTCCGCTCCCGGCACCTCATTCCCGCCTCCGAACCCCTTTCCAAGGATCTTTTTCTTTATATTCGCAGGGTTTTAGATTATCCGTAATCACTTTTAAAAACACATTTATGTCTTACGATCTGATAGTAATTGGAAGCGGCCCGGGAGGGTATGTGGCGGCTATAAGGGCCTCCCAGCTTGGATTGAAAACAGCCATTGTAGAACGCTCCGAGCTCGGAGGGATCTGCCTCAACTGGGGATGCATCCCTACCAAGGCCCTGTTGAAGAGCGCCCAGGTATTCGAATACCTGAAGCATGCGGCCGACTATGGTATCAAGGTTAACGGAGGAGAAGCTGATTTCGGTGTGGTGGTGAAACGCTCGCGAGATGTTGCTGACGGCATGAGCAAAGGCATTCAGTTTTTGATGAAGAAAAACAAGATTGATGTCATCCAGGGATTCGGTACCGTTAAGCCAGGCAAGAAAGTTGACGTGAAAGACGCTGCTGGAAAAACTACCACCTACGATGCAAAACATATCCTGCTGGCTGTAGGAGCCCGCTCCCGCCAGCTGCCCAACCTGCCACAGGATGGAAAGAAAATTATAGGCTACCGCGAAGCCATGACATTACCCAAACAGCCTAAAACCATGGTTGTGGTAGGATCGGGTGCCATCGGATCGGAGTTTGCTTACTTCTATGCGGCTATGGGAACCAAGGTGACCCTGGTGGAATTCCTGCCAGCGATTGTTCCGGTGGAAGACGAGGAAGTATCCAAACAACTCGAGCGTTCATTCAAAAAGATAGGAATCGAAGTAATGACTTCTTCTTCTGTTGAATCGGTTGATACCAAAGGAGACGGATGCAAGGTAAAAGTAAAGTCTCCCAAAGGCGAGCAAATGCTCGATTGTGAGATCGTCCTTTCTGCAGTAGGCATACAGGCCAACCTGGAGAATATGGGTCTGGAAGAAACCGGCATCGCCACCGACAAAGGCAAGATCCTGACCAACCCGTATTACCAGACCAACATACCAGGCTACTATGCCATCGGTGATTGTGTAGGCGGACAAGCGCTCGCACACGTTGCCTCCGCAGAAGGCATCATCTGTGTAGAAAAAATTGCAGGTCACAGTCCCGAACCCCTCGACTACAACAACATACCCGGCTGTACCTACTGTTCTCCCGAAATTGCATCGGTGGGCTATACCGAAAAGGCAGCCAAAGAAAAAGGCTTTGATATTAAGGTAGGCAAGTTTCCGTTTTCTGCTTCCGGCAAGGCCAGTGCCGCAGGAGCGAAAGATGGTTTTGTGAAGCTGATCTTTGACGCGAAATACGGAGAGCTGCTGGGAGCACATATGATCGGTGCCAATGTAACTGAAATGATCGCTGAGATTGTTGCAGCCCGCAAGCTGGAATGTACCGGTCACGAACTGATCAAGACCGTTCACCCCCACCCGACCATGAGTGAAGCCATCATGGAAGCTGCCGCAGCAGCTTATGGAGAAGTGATTCACATGTAAGTACTCTTATTGCAAAGCTCCCTCTCGCTGTTTTTTTGCCTGAAGCAGAAAACAACCGGAGGGAGATTTGCTGTCTGACGGTTTCTCCCGATTAATGATTAATTTTAAGGAACATCTTATCCGAAGCAGTGGACTCAGCCAAGTGGAAAAAAACAGGTAAATGGACAGCCCTCATTCTGGGCGTGTTGCTGTTGGTGCCGCTGATTTTCTTTGCACTGGTTTACTGGGGAGCCTTTGGCAAGGTGTACACCGGTGCAGAGCTGAAGAGTTTCCAGAACTACGAAGCCTCCGAAGTATATTCGGCCGACAACAGGTTGCTGGGCAGTTACTATCTCGAAAACAGAAGCAACCTGGCATATAAAAATCTTCCTCCTTTTATCCTGGGTGCGCTCGTCGCCACCGAAGATGCCCGTTTTTACGAGCACAACGGGGTGGATATGCGGGGATTACTACGTGTCTTTTTCAAGACATTGCTTTTGCGGGAGAAGAATGCCGGAGGCGGAAGCACCATTGCACAGCAGCTCGCCAAAAACCTGCTCAAGCGCCAGGACCATGGGATCTTTACCATGCCGGTGAACAAGATCAAAGAAGCCATCCACGCGGTACGTTTTCACAAAGTTTATTCACAGCAGGAGATCCTCGCATTATATCTGAATACGGTATCGGTAGGAGAAGACACCTATGGCTTCCAGAATGCAGCCAGGCGGTTTTACAGCACCACATGCGATTCGCTGAAGATAGAAGAAGCGGCAGTGCTGGTAGGCATGCTCAAATCGCCTACCCGGTTTAACCCCCGGGTTCATCCCGACCTTGCTTTTGGCAGAAGAAATGTGGTACTGGACAACATGGCGATGCGGAATTACATCACCCCTCAAACAGCCGACTCACTCAAAAAAATACCGCTCACCATAAAATACAATCGCCAGGGACCTGCCGGAACACTCGCACCATATTTTGTGGCGCAGCTGGAACCGCTGGTAAATAAGCTCCTCGATTCTGTCCGCGACGAAAAAGGGAACAAATACAATCTGTACACCGATGGGTTAAAGATTCATACCACACTTGACGGAGAAATGCAGGGCTATGCATTGAAAGCAGTCAGAAAGCACATGTCACAGCTGCAATCGGAATTCGACCGTCTGTGGGGAAAGACAGACCCCTGGGGATCACAAAGCTCCTTTCTGCAAACGATGGTGCACAACTCTCCTTTTTACAAAAGCCTGGAAGCTGCCGGAGTAAAAGAACCATTTATCAAGCAAGCACTGGTAGAGCCCAAGCAGACAGAACTGTTCGACTGGAAAGGGGGACACAGTACCTGGTGCTCGGCAGTGGATTCTATACGCTACTGCCAACGCCTGCTACAGACAGGATTCCTGGCCATGGATCCCTTCACCGGTGATGTGAAAGTATGGATCGGAGGCGACGATTATTCTTATTTTGCATACGACCATGTAAGAGCCAAACGCCAGGTTGGAAGCACCTTCAAACCCATCGTATATGCTACCGCCCTGGAGGAAGGCATGAGTCCTTGTGACTATGTGAAGAACGAACAAAAAATTTACGATCAGTATAACGGCTGGTCCCCAGCCAATGCAGAGGGAAAATACGGAGGAAAGTATTCACTCAAAGGAGCCTTGAGCATGTCCATCAACGTTGTCTCAGTGGAAGTCATTCTGCGTACCGGCATTGACAAGGTGGTGAACACCGCCCGCAAGCTCGGAATAGAAAGTGAGATACCCGCGGTACCGGCCATTGCCCTTGGTGTGGCAGACCTGAGCTTGCTGGAGATGGTAAGAGCATATTGTTCCTTCGCCAATGGGGGATTGAAAAAAGAGGCCGTCTTTATCACCCGCATTGAAGACAGAAACGGCAAAGTGCTCTACAAGGCTCCGGGAAACCGCAAAGAGAAAAGGGTGTTTACCGCCCAGACAGCCTATTACATGACGCAGATGCTTGCAGGAGTGGTCAATGAAGGCACGGGAAGCAGTTTGCGGAGCACATATCATTTTAACGAAAACCTTGCCGGAAAAACAGGAACCACCCAGAACCAGGCGGATGGTTGGTTTATCGGTTTCTCTCCGGGTATAGTAGCCGGTGCATGGGTAGGTGGCGAAAGCCCCAGCGTGCATTTCAGCAGCATACTCTACGGGCAGGGAGCACACATGGCATTACCCGAATGGGCGCTATTCATGCAGGGATGTAAAAGCAGTAAACGCCTGAAGAAATACCTCAAGGGCAATTTTCCTAAGGGGCCTGATATTGATCCCATGCCCGTTTGTGATTCGTATATACCGGACAATGCACTAAAAAAAGCCTTCCGCAAATTATTCGGCAGGAAAGTGAAACATGAAAAGAAGTAGGCCTTCAGCCCGTGCCTTTTTCTGCCGGTGATTATTTTTTGCGAAACCCTATCCGCTCCCTTTCACCCCAGTCTCTCTGAGCTGCTTTTTCATCCATTAAATTTTCAATGGCCTGGCAGATATGTGAGATTTGTAAATCGTGATTACCAATTTGTTTTTTGATCAGCTGCAACTGCTTCTTGATATCCTTTTGAGACAGGATAATTTTACGAATTCCTACAAATGCTCTCATGATAGAAATGTTCATCTTAATTGCTTTATCCGAATTCAAAACACCGCTTAGCATAGCAACTCCTTGCTCCGTAAATGCATAAGGCAAATATTTATCCGAACGGTTTTGAGGCAATGATTCCATCATCACAAATTGTGATGATGGGCTTTGTTTCATCTCTGACATCTGCCTGCTAATTCGCTCATACTCAAATGATTTAAGCTGAAACATGAAGTCTTTAGGAAATCGTTTAAAATTTCTTTTTACTGCCTGATTCATTGTTCTGGTTTCTACTTCATACAATGCCGCCAAATCAAAATCCAGCATAATCCGTTCGTTTCGGAGCTCGTAAATCCGGCTTTGGATACTCTTGATGATTTTCATCTTTTCCATCCTATTGTTTTTTTTTGCCAGCCCGTTCTTTTCACATTCAGATAGCTTAAAATCAACTATTAAAATTACTACTGGCAGATTGATTCATTCGTATTCAAATTTCATATACAATATTCCTTTATAAATATATAAAATCAAAGTGATTTCACAAGCTCTCCGATCGAATGGCTCCACATTTCACTAACGAACATAACGTGTCCACCGACCTAATCAAGATCGGCAAAGAAAGGGTGACGGGGGATTAACTCTTTTTACGCAGAGAGGCCATGTAAAAGCCATCCGAGCCGGTGGAGGGAAGAATCACTTTTTCTTCGATAAGTTCAAAAGCACCTTTCTGCTCTTCGATAAATTTCTTTACCTGTTCGGAATTTTCGGAAGGAAGAATGCTGCATGTGGAATAAACCATCATGCCGTCTGCCTTGACCATAGGAGAGTAATTGCGAAGGATTTCTGCCTGAAGCTGACGGACCTCTTCAATACGTTCCATACTTAACTTCCATTTCGCATCGGGATTTCGTCGCAGTACGCCAAGGCCTGAGCACGGCACGTCGAGCAACAACCTGTCGGCAGAAGCGTCCAGGCGCTTGATTGCCTTGACCGATTCGACCAGCTTGGGTTCGATATTGAAAGCTCCTGCACGGCGGGCCCGTTTCATGAGTTCATCGAGTTTCCATTGAGCGATATCCAGGGAAATAATCTTGCCTTTATTATTCATCAGTGCGGCCAGGTGGAGTGACTTCCCTCCCGCCCCTGCACAGGCATCAATAACACGCATACCTGGCTTTACGTCCAGAAAACAGCCTACGAGCTGAGAAGAGGCATCCTGAATCTCGAAAAACCCTTCTTTAAACTGGGGAATACGAAACATATTCTGTCTCCGGGTCAGGATGAGTGCTTCGTCTATGCCTTCCACCTCGATGACATCTATATCCTGAAGTTTCAACAGGCGAACCAGGGTTTCTTTATTCGTTTTAAGTGTGTTGATACGCAGCACCACATTGGCTTCGTGGTTGAGCGATTGCAACTCCCGCTCCCACTTGTCGCCCAGCTCCCGCTCTCCCAATTTATCCATCCAGTCGGGTATCGATTCCCGCATGCGCCGGATGGCTTGTATATTCACATATGCCTTCTGGATTTTATCGGGGCGGAGCGCCTTAAACTCGGCCCATTGCGGCAATTCTACCTCGTTGAGTATGCACCAGGCGCCAAAGACAGACCAGTGGTCTCCATCTTTCGCATCGCTGATCTCTTTCAGCAGCCTCCACCAACGCACAATTTCATAGGTCGTTTCGGCAATAAAACGACGGTCGCGAGCCCCCCATTTGGGGTTCGATTTGAGTGTCCGCTCAATTACCTTATCGGCATATTTTTTCTCGTCGAAGATCTCTTCGAGTGACTTGATAACAGCATGGACTACGTTGGAAAAGAGCTTCAAAGGCGTGTGAATTAGGGTGCAAGTTTACGAATTGTTTGGCAGAACTCAGGCCTAAGCCCTGCATTGCCCTGAAGGATCGCCTTTATCAGCACCCCAACCTCCTCCTGAGCCTTGTTTTTCATTACCTTTGTGCAAATTCCAGAGGCGATGAAGACCGTATTAAATACCATTGAGGAAGCCATCCAGGCTATCCGGGAAGGGCAGGTAATTATTGTAGTAGATGATGAAGACCGGGAGAATGAAGGCGATTTTATAACCGCCGCCAGAAACGTCACCCCGGAAGTGGTCAATTTTATGGCTACCCATGGGCGAGGCCTTATTTGCGCTCCCATTATTGAAGACCGGGCCGAAGAGCTGGAGCTGGAGATGATGGTGAGTAACAACACCTCTATTCATACTACCCCATTCACCGTTTCGATTGACCTGCTGGGTCATGGGTGCACCACCGGTATCTCTGCAAGCGACCGTTCCAAGACCATCAAAGCATTGATTGACCAGACGATACGTCCGGAAGAGTTCGGTAAGCCGGGACATATTTTTCCGCTCAAAGCAAAAAAAGGAGGTGTGCTCCGCCGCGCCGGCCACACGGAAGCGACGATTGATGTGGCACGCCTTGCCGGATTTGAGCCGGTAGGCGCCCTGGTGGAAATTATGAATGAAGACGGCACCATGGCACGGCTGCCAGAACTGCTTGATATAGCTGCTAAATTCAATCTGAAAATTATATCCATTAAGGACCTGATTGAATACCGCCTGCGTATAGAATCCATCATCCAGCGCGAGGTATCTGTTAAGATGCCCACTGCCTGGGGCGATTTCGACCTGATTGCTTACCGCCAGACAACCACCGATCAGGAACACCTGGCTCTTGTAAAAGGTACCTGGGAAAAAGAAGAACCCATCTTGGTAAGGGTGCATTCCTCTTGTCTCACCGGAGACATTTTCGGATCCTGCCGTTGCGACTGCGGACAGCAACTCCACCGCTCCATGGAGATGATTGAAAAGGAAGGAAAAGGTGTTATTGTATACATGAACCAGGAAGGCAGAGGCATCGGCTTGCTCAACAAACTGAAGGCTTACAAACTGCAGGAAGAAGGCATGGATACGGTAGAAGCCAATCTGGAGCTGGGCTTTAAGATGGATGAGCGTGACTACGGTGTAGGAGCACAGATACTGAGAGACCTCCAGGTGACCAAAATTCGTTTACTGAGCAACAACCCCAAAAAGCGGATTGGCTTACTTGGCTACGGACTGGAAATTGTCGACAACCTGAGTATTGAGATTCAACCCAACCCACATAACAGGGATTATCTTGCGACCAAACGAGACAAGATGGGGCATTCCCTGAAATTCAAATAAGCTAGCCGAAACTTTATTCCATTGGCTGAGTAGGAGTTTTGATTTCCTTATTCCGGTCGCGGAAGCGGCGCAGTTTTTCCTTGTACCGTTTTAGAAGCTCGTCGAAGGTATTGAACTCCTCTTTGTACGTTATTCCCACCCCTTGGGAATAAGGGGCATCTGCATTCAATACCGTATTATCGTTTGTTTTGTTATATGCTTTCAGTCTCAGCTTACCGCTCTTGGTCAGCTTGTATTCGACACTTAAGTCACCCACGAGGTTATTCGTATTAGTCGTTCTCGGGTTATTTCCACCACTGATAACCGATCCATCCACCGACAGGCGGTCATTCAGCACCTGTGTGGAAAGTGCGAGCTCCATCTCATCCCGGGTGGCTGCTTCGCCCGGGCGGTATTTTACACGCAGGTCAAAATCATTGCTGATCTGCGACAGCCAGTTACTTAGCTGATTGGACAGCAGCTCGCTTGTAGTGGTGTTTACTGCGCTGGTTCCGGAGTTTTGGGTATCAAACCCCAGTGGAGGAACAAAGTTGTTGAGCACCAGCAAGGCAAGTACCTGACGGTTGACTTCCTGCTCGTTATTGATATTTCGTTTCACCTCCTGCTGGGTTGTTTCATCTACCGTAGGCAGGTCAATTTCAAAGTTGATAGACGGTTGAAGCAACCCTCCGCTGAGCGACATGATGCAATTGACTGGATACCGGCGACCGGAAGTATCGCTTGATACCACCGGACGGAGACTGGCGCGCAGCAGGTAATCGGCTCTCAGGTTGATAGACGCATCTTTGGGATCGCCGGCCCAGCTGATGGTGCCTCCCTTTTCAATTTTAAATTTTTTGTTGATGAGGTTTTTTAACGTAAACAAATATTCTCCGCTTTCAATGGCATAATCGCCAAGCATCGAAAATTTCCCAAGTGTACTGATGTTCATCTGAATGTTACCGCTGCCCTTCGCCTTAATCACATCCCCTACCTTCTGATCAAAAATCATCTGAATGTTGGCGTCAGGGGTCACTTCCAGATTGAAATTAAGGCTGATGCCATTCATATTCACCTGGTAATTATTTTTCGTCTTCACCGAGTCTTTCTTCACAAAACGGATGTAATTGCTGGTAGCAACTTCCTGTGTATTTTCCAGAGGTATAAAGATGTTGGTATAGTGTGTCCGGTTGGTTTGCCGCTCGAAATATTTCTCGGTTTTGACACTTGCTTCTATGTTTAATTGATCGACCGTACCACTGACAGTGACAGGCCCGGAGACAAAGGCCGTACCGTAATAATCGGGATTGTCAGTCTCCAATGTATTCAGGCACATAAAACTGCTGGTCTCAATGGGGTAATTCAGCTGGAAATTATGAAAGTTGGTATGCGTCAAAGTACCATTCTTTACCCGTGCCTTGTTTTCAAACTCATCCAGGATCACAAAATCAGGCATAACGAAACTGTTTTGCTGAATGTTAATTAGCTGATCCCTGAAATGATAGGTTGTATTGAGGTAATTAAAAGTCACCTTTTCGCCTGTCACACTAATGGTTCCGGCTATAACCGGTTCATGAACAGATCCCTTCAAAGTCAGCTTCCCGGAAAAGCGCCCGTCGAAATTGCGGCAGAAATCTTTTACATAAGGCTGGAAGATGGAAAGACTAAGCTGATTGAGGTCAAGGTCAAAATCCAGATTGTTCTTATTCCGGGACGGATAGTAGTGACCAGAAAAAAGTATGTCGGGGAAAATCCCTCTGCTGAAATTGCCGTGAAGGTAGACCCCTTCCTTCTTCGCATCCCATACCGATTCCAGCATCCCGTTGCCAATGGTATCCTTATTGACCCTTAATTGCGAAAACGTGGATGTACTGGTAAAGACGAGATTGTGGTATACATCCGACACAACCGTTTTACTGTCAAGCCCTCCTTGCAGCGTCAACCCGCTGTTACGGACAAAGGAATTGATGTTTACCAGATTGAAATGATTTACCAGAATTGTCAGTAAATCCGTCTTATCATGCGAAACGGCCCCGTCGAGATTGATGGTTTGTTTGTTGCTCGAAAATCCGAAATCGTGAAAGCTAATACGGGTCGAATCAAACCCGATTTGATTTAAACCATTTTCTTTCCAAAGGGAATCCTCCACATAGATCTTTGCCTGCCGGATCTGCAGCAGAGAGGTGTGAGGAGATAACACCTTCATCACCGCAGAAAGGTCTCCTGAATAGTTCTTCCGGGTATTGTTTTTCCAGTTCAGTTGCATGGCAATGGAATCTTTTGCTTCCGTTGTCGCCAGCGAAAACTGATCCAGTCCTACACTGTCACTGAAGGTAATCCGGGAGCTCTGGGTATTCAGCAGCAACCTTTCACCTTTGTCACTTGCGGCATGGAGACTCCAATCCGCAATTTGATTTCCAAATACGCTCAGCTCTTTGGAAGCGATGTCCAGCTTCAGACTGCGGGAGCCCGTATTCACGCTACCCGTGATACTGGTATTGCGGGCAGCCTGCAAGAATGGAAAAAAGAAATTGCTGACAGGAGCCGTATTTTTCAACAATACATTGAATGAAAAGTCCTTCCCTGCCTCGGGTTTTGCTCCTCTGGTCAGTGGTTTTACAGGATCGCTGAAGAAAGCTGGCACATAATAGGCAAGCAAGTGACGTGTGTAACTGGTGATGTCCAGCAACGTAAACTTTCCGGAGATGGAAGCATCCACATAATCAGAGTTGAGTGTAATGATTTTCCGTTCGGCATTTTCATTTGCGAAAACGGTCACTTCCGGCAGATACGCGCTTACCCCATCCTGCACATAATTAATGCCGCTTAACGATACATTACCCAGCAAATTATCCAGGTTGCTGCCCGAGAGGTTTACTTCGGCTTTGGCACTCAGCCACGCTGTTTTTCCTCCATGAAAAATATGCAGGTCGCCCAGGTTGGCATCCCTCACCTCCGCCACAAAATCGAATACAGGTTGTTTGCCTTTAAAATCAATTACCCCGTTGTAACGTAAACTCAGGTTTTCATCCTCCACGCTCAAGCCCCCTTTCAGCTCTTTCCGGGAAAATTCTCCGTCGAATTTAATGTTGCGGTAGGTATATTGGTTGAGTTCGAGGCTTTGAGCCAAACCGTTTTTAAGCGTCACTCCTGCATTCAGGTCATTCAGATCAGAACCTTGAAAATCACCACTCACCGAAAGCTTTCCAAAACCGGACAAAGAGAAAAAGCGACCGATATCAAACTGGTGCACATCCAGCTTCCCTTTATATGACAGCTTATTGCCCGGATTGGTTTTCAATGAAATGTCGGAAGAAACATCCCCAATGGCAGTATTGAACTCTCCATAGGCTACGAACTCGCTCAGAAAACCTTCCCAGGTACCGTGAAACCGGACATTGCCCAACATTGCAAAATTGGCCGGCAGCTTCAGGTGCTCTTCACTCAGAAAAGGAGTCACAGGCATTCCTTCCAGGTCGGTCTTGTTGGTGGTAATCGATTTGGCCTTAAAGACGATATAGGTTTGTGCAATATCAGGCAAGCCCTGGAAGCTGATATCCCCTTTTATCACAGAAGATTTTCCAAACTCCACTTCCAGGTCTTTTGCCTTCAGATTATTTACTTTACCGGTTACCGTGCCTTTTTTCAGTTCCAGCTTTTGATGTATCCCCCGGAGGCCACCGGCGAAGTAAGCGATATCAGCCATTTCCACTACGGAGGGATTGAATACGGCTTTCATAGTCACGCTATCCACAAAGTCTTCTACGTTATGGGGGTCACGGTAGGTAAACAACAGGTAGGTATTGAGTGAGCTGGACCGGGTAAGAATGTGGAGGTTTTTGAACTCTGCCGAATGATTGCTTAACTCGGCCACCCCCGACAAACTGTTTAACAGAAAACCGCTGCGTTCCCTGCAGCTCAGATATTCCACATCGCTATGCAACGTATCTCCATGTACGAAAATATTGGATAAGCGGGCATTCACACCCATTGCCCGTATGTTCCGGTAGTTCATGCCCCAGCTGGTATCGGCATTTTGTTTGAAATCGTAAACAAACTCCATGTTGGTAACATTGATGGAGTTGAGGTTAAACCTCCACGATACCCCTTTGGCAGATGGCACTTCCGGACCCGGAGGAGAAAGAGCATCCATCAGGAAGGTATACGCCATGTCATGCTCGCCCTTGTATTTTTTTAATTTGATTTTGGCATTGACCAGACTCAGGTCATCGATAACCAGCCAATGGTCTCTCCAACCAAGGTACCCGATATCTACTTTGAGCTTGGGTGCCATCAGAATGGTGTCCTGATGCAGATCGCCTATAAATACATCCTCCAGCACAAGCGTCTTGATAAACTCAAAATTAACCCCGCCCACGGTAACCCGGGTCTTCAGTTTCTCGCTCAGATTGGCAGCAACCCGTCGTGTCAGCCAGGTTTGTATGGCAGGAGAACGCAGGAGGAGCCACGAAATGAGCAGCAACAAGCTGATCGTTCCGAAGACATATCCGACTATTTTCCCTGCTTTTTTAATACTTTTGGATTTTAGAAACAACGTCTTACCAAAATTACGCAAATATGGGCAACCCGCCCGTTTTCATTCTCGGTATTGAATCCTCCTGCGACGATACAGCAGCTGCCGTAAGCCGTGATGCCGTTATTCTTTCAAACGTCACTGCCGGCCAGGAAGTCCACCGCTTGTACGGAGGGGTTGTTCCGGAACTCGCATCCCGTGCACATCAACAAAATATCGTGCCAGTTGTGCATGCGGCACTCACAAAAGCAGGAATCGGACTGGATGAATTGCATGGGATAGCTTTTACCCGTGGACCCGGACTGCTGGGATCCTTGCTTGTAGGCGGCTCTTTCGCTAAAGCCCTCGCCCTGGGGAGACATCTTCCCCTGATCGAAGTAAACCATATGCAAGCCCATTTGCTTGCTCATTTTATTGCTGAAGAAGGCAAAGAACTGCCTGTTTTTCCTACGCTTGGCATCACTGTTTCGGGCGGACATACCCAAATTGTACGAATGACGGGGCTCTTCGATATGGAAGTAATCGGTGAAACGATAGACGATGCCGCCGGAGAAGCTTTTGACAAAGCTGCCAAGATTATGGGTCTACCCTATCCCGGAGGCCCTTTGGTGGACAAGCTTGCTGCACTGGGCAACCCGCATGCCTTTAAATTCCCGCATCCCCGTATACCAGGACTTGATTTTAGCTTCAGCGGGGTAAAGACCTCCTTCCTTTATTTTGTGGAAGCCCAGACCCGGTTGGATCCTGATTTTGTGGAAAAACGCAAGGAAGATCTTTGCGCCTCCATACAAGAGACCATCGTTTCCATTTTATTGGAAAAGGTAGCCGAGGCTGCTCAGCAAACCGGCATCCGTACGATACTCCTGTCCGGAGGTGTGGCCGCTAATTCAGGCCTTCGCAATGCCTTACAGGCCAAAGCACGGGAAATGCACTGGAACGTATTTATTCCTAAATTTGAGTATTGCACAGACAATGCAGCCATGATCGCGATCACCGGATACCATAAGTTTCTGAGAAAAGAGTTTGCTTCACAAGCTGTCTCCCCTGCTGCCCGATACCATTTGTAACAAAGCAATTTTATTTCATGTCTGCCAGGCGTTTCTTCCTCCTTATTGGTCTGTTCCTGGGGAGCTTGACATTCCGCGGGCAGGAGCTGCTGGACTACAACCATACCCGCCCCGCTCCCATGAAATGGCCCCGTATCCTAAAGATAAGTCCGGGCAATACGCTTCTGGGGCCTATTACCGGACTGACTGCAGCCTATGGTATTATCTATGAAACGCCGGTAGCCAAAAGACAATCTATTCAGGTGGGATGTGCTTTCATTGGCAAAGGCCTTATATTCCGAATACTGGAAAACGCTTCTTCTGCCCCTCCTTACGGTTTAAGCATCCTGGAAACAGGTATGGAATTTCAGTTCGCCTATAAATTTTACCTTTCCAAAAAGAAAAGAGTGGCACCCAAGGGGTGGTATGCAGGCCCACTGTTCCATTTTACAAGTGGAGGAGTGGGTACTACTTATGGCTACCGGATGCAAGGGAATTACATTGCCTTTGAAAAGTTTGATGCCAACCTGATTTATGGCTGCCAGCTTATCCGTAAGAGCGGAAGAGGTTTGGTCATCGACTGGTATGTGGGTGGTGGATACAAACAAGTGGTAGCGGTCAAACATTTTTCCCCAACCTATTCGGCCCCTTATGGGCTGGATGGCAACCCTTTGTTGAACAGCCCATTTAACTTCATCCTCGGCTTAAATATCGGCTGGGGCTTTTGCCCGAAGGATTCCTGAATGAGCACTTTCTTTTCGGTGATTTTTCTAATTTTACAGACATGAACTTTATTGTACGAACGCTTATTTCCACTTTGGCGATTCTCATCACGGATTACCTCCTGCCGGGAGTAGCGGTGGATAATATCATGACGGCAGTTTTAGTGGCAATTGTATTGTCTTTTCTGAATTCTTTCCTTAAGCCACTCATGGTCCTATTTTCGTTGCCAATCACCGTTTATACGCTTGGGTTATTCCTGCTGGTCATCAATACCATTATCATCCTGCTTACGGCAAAGCTGGTGTCGGGATTTCATGTTTCAGGGTTTTGGAGTGCGATGGGATTCAGTATTGTGCTCTCTCTGGTGAATTCGGTATTGGAAGCCATCCGCAAACGGGATGAAAGAAACCAAGGAGACTAGTTGATCACGCTCTGCTCCAACACCTCCAGGATCTTGACCATCGCGAGGGTATCCAACTTACAATATTCAAGCAATGCCTCTCTCAGTTCCTGCTGGACAAACAAATCCGTTTCTGTTCTTAATTTTTCATAGGCTCCCATGGCCATGTTTCCGTTTCCAATAGCGAGGTTGTCGTAAGAAAACCCCGGCACCAACGCCGGTAATACATTCTTGATGGAGGAAGAGCCTTTCATGGCAGGGTGGTAATACAACCGGTCTTTAAAAGGTATAATGAGGTCCCTGATTCTCGAAAGACGAAGATCAATTTCTTTTCCATATTCCGGAAAATCCTGTTTCAGGCTGTTGAAGACACTCCGCTCAAAAGTCGCATAATACACCAGGATGTCTCCCGGGCGCTTGGTATGCTCGAGCAGACTGAGCAGAAAAGATTTGCGGGGGTCGGTATGCGTATCGGCCAGAAATTCAAAATGTTCTAAAGGGGAATGGAGATCTTTCTTGTAATGCAACGAATATTGAAAGGGTAAGTGCTGGTAGGGTTTGTTACCTTCATACATAGGCACAGCCGGCATAGTTGTTTCAAAATCCAGAAAGAAGAGCGGATATTGCAATTCGTTCAGAAATTTTTGGATGCCGGCTTTGTCAATAATAGGTACTTGGGAACGAAGGGCTTGTACTTGCATTTTCAGTCCCTCCGAAAGCACCGTATCCTCCCGGATATCATCGATGCGTTGAATTCCTGCATTGTACATAGCGAATAACTCTGCTTTCGGCACTCCGCTCAGAGAGAAGATGGAATCGGTGGGCATTTGCTTCCAGCACTGACCCATAAAATCACAATTATACGGACTGAAACAATGCTCTCCTATAGCAATATCAGGCACCTGCGTACCACCAAGGGTTTCCTTTTCGGAGGCAATATTTTCCATCACCATCGCTTCATTCTGCTCTGCCTGCCGGCGCACCCCGGTAATGGCAAAAAGCTTAGACAGCTCTATCGGACCCCGCCGGATATAAGCAGTATTCAAATGAATGATCGAAAAATCTTCAAGAGGTAGTCCTGAGCGGGTGATCACGTGGTACTGAAGGGAAGCGTCCAGTATATAAGTTGCCGAAATACGCGCAGAACTCTTAACCTCATAAGCATACCACTTGCCCTCTTTTTTCACCAGAATATCCAGCGCCACCAGGACCCGGTCGAACTGAAAAGCCGCTTCATATATGACTTCCACCCCACTCTTGATCAGTTCTTCTGTTTTCGCAACACTTTCGGCAAAATAACGTGGACTGGAAGGGCTGGCATCCACTCCTCCCGGAAACAGGTCGCGGGCAAGTAAACCAACACGGTTACCTCTGTTAAAAAGAGCGCGCTGCTCGTTACTTAACGGATCGCGCAGATGAATGTAATGTTTATATAAAAACAGAGATTTCCGGCATTGAAGCCCCCGGATAAAAGTAGATTTGGAGAGAAGGTGTTTTTCCAAGCGCGTTTCCTGTTACAAACAAAGATACATTTCCTTTCGGTGTTTCCTGGGCCAATTTCAACACTTGCACTAAGCGCAAAAAAACACCCTGAAGCGATCGGAATGCTGATCAGCCTCAGGGTACTTTAGGAAAATGAATACTTAATTATTTACCTGCACGATGTGCTGAAGCAGCGCCGAAGGCTGAACGCTCAATGCTTTGGAATAATTCAGGATGTTGGAGATGACCTGCGCGTCAGGCTCAAATTCCATACTGTTTGTGGATTCGATCGGATCAAATCCTTCTGCTTCCCGAAGTCCGGAAGGGGATACCGCATTTTTCAGAGTAGAGGTTTTCTTCATGTAAGAGTGATATATGTTTGGGGTTTATCAGTAATCACGTTTTAATCGGTGAATTACTAATAAAACGGGAAGGAATTGGGAATATTGCATAAAACAGGGAAATTTTATTGACAGCTGAAGTCTAGAAAGGAAACTGCCTTGTTCCCGGGTAGAGGCACCGGAAACAAGGCAGCATTTTTCAGACTTTCCTTATTTTATATAATCAGCTGATCTCCAACTGTTTTTCATCAATCATCTTACGTAAATTAAGCAGTGCATAGCGCATCCGCCCAAGAGAGGTATTCAGGCTGACATTCATTTTTTCGGCAATTTCCTTGAAACTTTTATCTCCGTAAATCCGCATCACAAGTACCTGTTTCTGCTCTTTTGGCAAGCGCTTGATGAGCTGAATAAGCTCGGCCTGTGTCTGAGACCGCATCATCTGCTGCTCCACACTTTCTTCCCGCTTCACCTGACGGAATACATCAAAGTCGTCGTTTCCATGTACCAGTGGCATCAAAGAGGATTTCCGGAAATAATCGATCATCAGGTTATGAGCGATGCGGGTTACCCAGGGAAGGAATTTTTCTTCATTCTTATAGGTCCCCTTCTTCAAGGTATGAATCACCTTGATAAACGTATCCTGGAATAGGTCATTGGCCAAATCCCGGTCGTTTGTTTTTTGATAGAGGTAGGTAAATATCCTCCGTTTGTAACGGGTTACGAGTGCTCCGAGAGCAGCCTCTTTACCATTTTGAAATAATACGATTAGTTCCTGGTCGGAAAGGGTCTGAAAATCCATAGTTGCCTCCTGTTTTTAAGTTTAAGTCTGAAAAGCTTAATTTAAAAGTAGAGTTTCGCTATGTTTTTTCGTTTTAAAGTCACGCCAGTAAGCGTGAGACCAGTTAATTGATAAAATCGGGATTAGGTTTTATTTAACGCAAGAGTCTAAAAAAAGTTACTTCTTGTGTTAAAAAAAGCAAAAGAAACAATAAAAAAGAACTTTTGTTCGAATCACCCAATGAGCAAATGTAGGAAATAGATTGAAATATGCAAATTTTTACTTTTTTTGATTGGATTGCTTTACAGGTGAGCGGAGCTTCCCTCCTCCTTCTGGTTAATAATGTCTATTTTTGCATTTTGGGAAAAGCATGGAAAAAATAGCTTCAGACGTCTTAGAATCACTTGATGCCAAACACTATATACTAGTCAAGGGAGCCCGTGTACACAACCTGAAGGATATTGATGTAGCCATACCGAGAAACCGTTTTGTGGTGATTACCGGTTTGAGCGGTTCGGGGAAATCCTCCCTGGCTTTTGACACCCTGTTTGCAGAAGGACAGCGACGTTATGTGGAAAGCCTCTCCTCCTATGCCCGTCAATTTCTTGGAAAAATAGAAAAACCGGCTGTCAGCTGGATCAAAGGCATTTCACCGGCGGTAGCCATTGAACAAAAGGTGAATTCGAGAAACCCTCGCTCTACCGTGGGTACTTCTACTGAAATATACGACTATCTGAAACTGCTGTTTGCCCGAATCGGGAAGACCATTTCTCCTGTTTCCGGCAAAATCGTCAAACGCGATACAGTCACCGATGTGGTGGAGCATATCGCTTCCTTTCCCACAGGCACCCGACTCATGCTGCTGGCCCCTCTGAAACGCAGCAAGGACAAAGAGCTCCGCAAGCAGCTGGAATTATTGATGCAGCAAGGCTTTACACGTATACTGGTAAAAGAAGAAGTTAAGCGGATTGATGAATACCTCGCCTCCCGCTTTTCCGAAAAAACACCTATACTCATCGTGATAGACCGGCTCACCGTTTCTTCCGACCAGGAAGATAACCGGGAAGCCGATTCCGTGCAGACCGCTTTTTTTGAAGGAGAAGGAGAATGCCAGGTTGTATCTGCCGACAATCAATCGACGACCACCTTTTCCAACCGCTTTGAACTGGATGATATTGCATTCGAAGAACCCAGTCTTCATTTTTTCAGTTTCAATAACCCTATCGGAGCCTGCAAGCACTGTGAAGGCTTTGGCAGCGTCATTGGAATTGATGAAGACCTGGTGATACCCGACAAGAGCCTGAGCGTTTATGAAGATGCGGTGGCTTGCTGGAAGGGTGAAAAGATGAGTGAATGGAAATCAGAACTGGTGCTCAACGCCCATAAATTCAATTTCCCTGTTCATACACCCTGGAATGAACTGAGCCGTGAAGAGAAAGAATTGGTGTGGAATGGGAACAAACATTTTGGAGGCTTGCATGCCTTCTTCAAATTTATTGAATCACAAAGCTATAAGATACAATATCGGGTCATGTTGAGCCGATATCGCGGAAAGACCACCTGCCCGGAATGCAAAGGAACCCGGCTGCGCAAAGATGCCAGCTATGTGAAGGTATCGGGTTATTCGATCACCGACATCGTGCTGATGCAGGTTAAAGCTTCTTTGCAGATACTTAAAAACATTAAGCTTAGTCCGCATGACAGTATCGTTGCCAAGCGTATTCTGACTGAAATCACCAGCCGGTTACAGTTTCTCTGCGATGTTGGTCTGGGGTACCTCACGCTCAACCGACTTAGCAATTCACTCAGCGGTGGAGAATCCCAGCGTATCAACCTGGCTACTTCACTTGGGTCGAGCCTGGTGGGCTCTATGTATGTGTTGGATGAGCCGAGCATAGGGCTTCATCCCCGCGATACCGAACGCCTCATCAAGGTGCTCCAGTCGCTCCGGGATCTTGGCAATACGGTTATTGTGGTAGAGCATGATGAAGAAATTATGCGTGCAGCCGATCAGATCATTGATATAGGACCGGGAGCAGGCACACTGGGAGGAAACCTTATTTTTCAGGGCAGCGGGAAGGCGCTCGAAGCAGAAACAGAAAGTCTGACCGCACGCTACCTGACAGGAAAAGATAAAATTCAGGTTCCAGCCAAAAGAAGAGCCTGGAAAAATTTCATTGAGATCACCGGCGCAACTGAAAATAATTTAAAGAACCTGCAGGTTCGCTTTCCACTGCAAACGCTTTGCGTCATCACCGGAGTAAGTGGCTCGGGAAAGACATCACTGGTAAAAAGAGTCCTGTATCCAGCACTTAAAAAAATTCATGGTGGTTATGGTGAACAGAGCGGAGCCTATGATAAACTGAAGGGCGATTACAAGCTAATTCAGGCGGTGGAGATGATAGACCAGAATCCGATTGGAAAATCATCCCGCTCCAACCCGGTAACCTATGTGAAGGCTTACGATGAAATAAGAGCCCTGTATGCCGATCAGGCGCTTGCTAAAATGAGAGGTTATAAGCCAGCTCAGTTTTCCTTCAACGTCGACGGAGGGCGGTGCGAGGTATGTGAAGGTGAAGGAGAAGTGGTGATTGAGATGCAGTTTATGGCCGATGTTCACCTGACGTGCGAGGCCTGTGGCGGAAAACGGTTTAAGATGGAGACCTTGGAAGTCCTGTACCGGGATAAGAACATATCTGACATCCTCGACATGACAGTGGCCGACTCCATCCAGTTTTTCTCCAGTGCAGAAAAGCCGGGTCCAGCGGAGAAAAAAATCATTCACAAACTAAAACCTTTGGAAGAAGTTGGATTGGGGTATGTCCACCTGGGACAATCTTCCAGCACCTTGAGCGGCGGAGAGGCCCAACGTATCAAGCTGGCCTCTTTCATCGGTATGGGCAGCCATGCCTCCCCTACCCTGTTTATCTTTGATGAACCAACCACCGGTCTGCATTTTCACGACATCAACAAACTGCTCATCGCTTTCAACGCGCTGCTTGCCCAGGGGCATTCCCTGCTGATCATCGAACACAATACGGAAGTGATTAAATGTGCGGACTGGGTGATCGACCTCGGTCCGGAAGGCGGAAATGAAGGCGGTTACCTCATCTTTGAAGGCACTCCTGAAAACCTGGTCAAATGCAAAGCCTCGGAGACCGGGAAATACCTGAAAGGCAAACTCTGAGCATTCTTCACTGATACGCTTGCCAAATGAAACGAAATTGGTCAAATAAAAAGGATGAATCCAACGAACTGGGATTCGGATCCAAGGTAGTGGAACGAAACACCCGTTTCATTCATCCCGACGGCTCGTTCAATATCCGGAGGAAGGAAATTTCCGCCTGGGGATCCACCAGCATCTACCATCACCTGATCACGATTTCCTGGAGAAAATTCAACACCATCGTATTGAGCTATTTTATGCTCATGAATGCTTTTTTTGCTGTTTTGTATTACCTCACCGGCATGGAAAATATGGTGGGGAGTAAATCGGTAACTGCCCTGGGCAAATTCTTTGACGGATTCTATTTCAGTGCCCAGACACTGACTACAGTTGGATATGGAGGACTCTATCCCGGAAGTCACCTGATGAATGCCATCGCAGCAGTAGAGGCACTCTTCGGTGTGTTAGGGTTTGCACTGATCACCGGTCTCCTGTACGGACGTTTTTCAAGACCCACCGCTAAAATTATTTACAGCAAAAATGCCATCATTGCACCTTTCCGCGATGGCACAGCGTTTCAATTTCGTCTGGCCAATCAGATCCGCAACAGCCAGCTGATTGATGTGGAATGCCGGTTGTCGGTTTCTTTCCTGGAAATGGATAAAGGCACCAAGGTCCGCCGGTTCCGCCCATTGGAGCTGGAAGTTAAAAACATCAATTTCTTTCCCATGACATGGACCATCAACCATATCATAACTCCCGAAAGTCCGATATATGGAATGTCTTCGAAAGACCTGGAAGAAGCGGATGCTGAATTCATGATCCTGCTCACCGGGTTTGACGATACCTTCTCACAAACCGTCAATTCCCGTTCTTCCTATAAATATTTTGAGACCGTTCACGGAGCTAAATTCCGCAGTGTCTTTAGTTTTGATGAAAAAGGCCGCACGGTTCAGGATCTCAGTCTGATCAGTGTGTATGATCAGGCCGAATTGCCGGTAGTGAGTCAGGAAAAGGAAGAGGCTTTTTCATAAAACAAGAAAATAAATTTTAAATGCTAAATACTTAATAATTTATAATTAAGTATTTAGCATTTATCATTAATTCTGCATTCACTTTACCAACCCTTCTTCCTTAAACTGCAACTCAAATAACCTCCTGTACCTTCCGTCCCGGGCAAGCAATTCCTGGTGACTACCACTTTCCAGGATTTCACCATGATCCATCACAATAATCTTATCGGCTTTTTGGATGGTAGCCAGACGGTGAGCAATGACGATGGAGGTACGTCCGGCAGTCAGTTTTTCGGTAGCTTGTCTGATGAGCAGCTCCGATTCGGTATCAATGGATGAAGTCGCTTCATCGAGAATAAGTATACGGGGCTGATAGACATAGGCCCGGATAAAAGCAATCAACTGACGCTGTCCGGCAGACAATACTGCTCCACGCTCCTGTACGTTATAGTCATATCCTCCCGGAAGCGCCATGATCAGGTCATGGGCTCCTACTGCCTTGGCTGCTTCCATCACCTGCTCCAGAGAAATATCCGGGTTATTGAGTGTGATATTATTGACAATGGAATCGGAAAAAAGGAACACATCTTGTAAGACCACACCAATATTGCGTCGTAACGAGGTGATCTCATATTCGGTAATGTCCCGGCCGTCAATGGCAATGCTTCCTTTCTGAAATTCGTAGAACCGGTTAAGCAAGTTGATCACAGAAGATTTTCCGGAACCGGTAGACCCCACCAATGCGACAGTCTCTCCGGGCTTTACTGAAAATGAAATCCCCTTCAGCACAAAGGTTTCATCCGTATAAGCAAACCAGACATCCCGGTATTCGAGACCGCCTTTGATTGTGGAGGCATCTATGCTCCCGGATGTTATCATCCGGTCATCATTTTCAATAATTTTAAAAACGCGTTCGGATGCGACAATACCCATCTGCAATGTATTAACCCGGTCGGCCATCATGCGTATTGGCCGGAACATCATGTAAATAAGCATCACAAAAAAAGTAACTTCCCCGTAATTGATTGCGCCGGAAAACATCTTAATTCCTCCATACCAGACCAATAGGGAGAGTGCGAGTGCAGAAAGGATTTCCACCACCGGAAAAAACACGGAGTAGGCAAAAACAGCCCGGATATTCGCATCCCGGTGAGCGGCATTGATTTTCTCAAACTTACCGAGTTCTCTTTTTTCCTGGTTAAACACCTGCACTATTTTCATGCCCGTGATGTGCTCCTGTACAAAGGCGTTCAGGCGGGCTACTTGCGTTCTCACATCCTGAAAAGTGGCTTTGATGGCATTCTTAAAAATATTGGTTGCAAGCAACAGTAGCGGAATAGCAGTGAGTACGATCAGCGCCACCTGCCAATTGACCCAAAGCATGACTACTACATACACCAACAAGGTGAGCAAGTCGCCCATGATAACGATAAAGCCTTGGGAAAAAATATCGGCAATGGCTTCGATGTCTGATACCACCCGTGTAACAATTGTCCCCAAGGGAGTACGATCAAAATAACGCAACCGGAAATAGGTAATGTGTTCAAACAAGAAGGTGCGGATATCCCGTATGATATTTTGGCCCAGCCAGTTTGTGAGAAAAGTATTTCCAAACTGTAAAAGGGCTTCGGCCAGGAGCATGGTGACCAGCAAGGCTGACATACGCACCAGACCCGGCTCATCTCCTTTAAGAATGTATTCATTTACGATGCGCAATACCAGCAAGGGTCGGACCACCGATAGCAGGGATCCAAGGATCGTGGTTAGGATGGCAAAATAAAACGTTATCCGGTAAGGTTTCACGAAACGAAAAACCTTCCTCAACTGAGAAACATCCACTATTTTACCACTTACGGTCTTGGCTGGTTCGCTCATACACTAAAAATTTCTGGAGGGTAAGCAACATGCAGCAGATACAATCCACCCGCCGGCACAGAAGCGCCCGCTGCACTGCGGTTCTTTTCTTCAATTATCCGCCTCATGTCATCCAACGTTATTTTACCTCTGCCGACATCAAGCATGGTACCCACAATCGCACGTACCATATTTCTGAGAAAACGATCTGCCTGGATCAGAAAATGCAACCTGTCCTCCTCCTCTATCCAGCGCGCCTCCATGATGCGGCAGATATTTGTTTTTACCTGGGTGAGGTTTTTGCTGAAGCAACCAAAGTCCGAATATTCGAAAAGCAATGCACAGGCGTTTTTCATGGCTTCCACATCCAGATTTTTCCGGAGCAGCATTGCGCGGTCTTTCAGAAAGGGATTTTTTACAAATGTCATGTCGTACCGGTAAGTTCGCGAAAGGGCATCAAACCGGGCATGTGCTTCAGGAATCATTTTGTGCAGCTTGCTGACGGCAATGTCTTCGGGAAGTACGCAGTTCAGGTGATAGATGAAATCAGGGTCTTCGGCGACTTCCGGTTTGACACAATCAAAATGGGCATAAAAATCCAAGGCATGCACACCTGTGTCGGTTCTGCCGCAACCGATGGTTGGGGTACTTACCCGCAACAATTTCTCGAGCGCCGCATCCAGGACAGATTGCACACTTTGCGCATTGGCTTGCACTTGCCAGCCATGATAGCGGGTTCCTTTGTACGACAATTGAAGAAAATACCTTTGCACGGGTTTCAAGTAGAAGAAGGTCAAAGTTACGGATTAACCGCATAAGTCGTTACTGCGAATGGCCCTGCAAGGACGAAACATAGAAATGCCTATTTTTGATCATGCAACGCATAGCACTGCTTTCCGACACGCACAACTACCTGGATCCCGGATTATTCAAATACCTGGACTCCTGCGATCAGATCTGGCATGCCGGAGATATTGGAACAGTGGGCATATGCCATGCGCTTCAAAAGATAAAACCGGTGACTGCTGTTTATGGCAATATTGACGGGAGCGATGTTCGAAAAGAATACCCCGAAGAACAGCATTTTACCTGCGAAGGAGTAAGCGTATACATGGTTCACATCGGTGGATACCCCGGCCATTACCCTGCTGCGCTAAAGAAAAAACTGGAGCTATTGAAGCCTGCTCTTTTTATCTGCGGGCATTCACATATCCTTCGGGTAATGTATGACAAGCAATTAAATTTTCTTCACATCAACCCGGGAGCATGTGGCATCCACGGCTTTCATCAGGTAAAGACCCTTATCCGGTTCAGCCTGCAAAATTCAGAAATTAAAGACCTGGAAGTCATTGAATTGGGGAAACGTTAATGTCTTATCCGGAAGCTGTAGAAACGTTTAAAATTATTTGCAATTCAAATATTATTCGTAATATTGCAACAACAAGTCTCAATTGAAGGGCTGGATTTGACAGGGTAATGCAATCAAAACTTACTTAGCGGACAGCCTCCCCAACCTTTATTCTAATCTTCTTATCTAAAAAGTTCAGAGTATTCCTCATTAACATCTTCTTCTTCAACCTTAATACAATTCTTATTACATGTACGACATTATTGAACTGAATGGCAAGCTTGTTGGCGAGCTTAGGGATATTGCAAAACAGATGAACATTCCCAAGTTTGAAGCCCTCAAAAAACAGGAACTTATCTACAAAATTCTGGATCAACAGGCCATTAGTCCGACTTCAAAACCCGGTTCTAATCACAAGCATGATGCGGACAAACCCAAGCGTGCTCGCAAGATTCGCCTGGAAAATGCAGAACCAGAAGAAGAGGCGGATGAAACACCTTCTCTCTTTGCAGCTCCTGAAGTCCACGAACAGCCACAAGTAATTGCACCCTCCATTCCTTCCCAACCTACCGAACTTGCTCCTGTTGCAGAAGTGATACCGGAAGCTCCTGTATCCACGATCCACGAACTTGGTCCGGAACAAAGGAAGGAACATGATGAGCACGAAAAAAACGAATTTCAGAACAGACAAAAATACCCGGAACGCAGAACACCGGAAGTACAGTTCAATTTCGATGGTATTGTATCCAGTGAAGGGGTATTGGAAATTATGCCTGATGGCTATGGTTTCCTGCGCTCAGCGGACTACAACTACCTGAATTCACCCGATGATATCTATGTATCTCAATCCCAGATCAAGTTGTTTGGTCTGAAGACTGGTGACAACGTTTGCGGAACGATTCGCCCTCCGAAAGAAGGCGAAAAATATTTTCCGCTGATCAAAGTAGAAAAAATCAACGGACGCGACCCGTCTTATATCCGTGACCGCGTACCTTTCGATCACCTGACTCCTTTATTCCCTTACGAAAAACTGACTCTGACCGGACACAGCAAGAGCAGCCTCTCTACCCGTATCGTTGATTTGTTTACACCGATCGGTAAAGGGCAACGTGGACTGATTGTCGCTCAGCCGAAGACCGGTAAGACTAATTTATTAAAAGAAGTTGCGAATGCCATTGCAGAAAACCACCCGGAAGTATATTTGATTATTCTGCTGGTAGACGAACGTCCAGAAGAGGTGACGGATATGGCTCGCAGTGTAAAAGCAGAGGTAATCTCATCGACTTTTGATGAGCCTGCCGAACGCCATGTGAAAATTGCAAACATTGTTTTAGAGAAAGCCAAACGTATGGTCGAGTGCGGTCATGATGTGGTTATTTTGCTTGACTCCATTACCCGTTTGGCACGTGCTTACAATACGGTTTCTCCTGCTTCCGGAAAAGTACTCTCCGGTGGTGTTGATGCCAATGCACTTCATAAACCCAAACGTTTCTTTGGTGCAGCCCGTAAAATTGAAGATGGAGGATCGCTTACAATCCTGGCTACCGCACTTACCGAAACAGGTTCCAAGATGGACGATGTAATCTTTGAAGAATTCAAAGGTACCGGTAACATGGAACTGCAGCTTGATCGTAAGCTCAGCAACAAACGGATCTTCCCTGCTATTGACCTGGTTTCTTCCAGCACCCGTCGCGACGACCTGCTTGTTGAAAAAGATGTATTACAACGCCTCTGGGTGCTGCGCAATCACCTGGCCGATATGAACGAACTCGAAGCGATGGAGTTCCTCCTCCGCCAGATGCGTAATACTGCCACCAACGAAGAGTTCCTTATTTCCATGAATAAATAATTCCTTTCCCCTAAAGTATCCTCCACCGGCGGATTACTTTAGGGGATTTTTCTCCCTATGAAAATAGCAGTTAAATACGGATTGTTCACTGCAGCCGTTGTTGTAGGCTGGATGGTGCTGGGTTATGCTTTTAATCTGGAAAAACTTTTCGGAAGAAATGCCGGCATGATGGGCCTCATTTTTTATGCTATCGGTATTTATTTCAGTGTCAAACACACCTGCGACAAAGAAGCTACACGGCCTGTTGATCCGAGGGTATTACTCAAAGCAGGATTGATCACATCTGTGCTTGTATCGCTCGCTTATTGCGTATTTATTTTCATCATCACCGAAATCCTTGAAAAAGTAAGTGCTCCTGCCGGCAATAAAATAATGGGACTTCTCATCCTCTTTATCATGAACCTGCTTGCGGGTGGGCTTTTTTCGGTGTTACTGGCGTTCTTCTACGCCCGCAAAACAAACTAGTTTTCTTTCAGGTTGTCTCCCAGCTGTTTCAGGTCTACCCCGTCAAAATTTCCGGAACTCATCATCAGTAAGTTGGAGTCTTTCCACGATTTTGCTTTCAGCATCGCCATCAGTTGAGCCGAATCGGTATATACATGAAGGTTCTTGCCTCCAAAAGCGGCAGCTACCTGTTCGGGTGAGATTGCTTTCAGCTTCTTGTGTTCGATGGTATGCGGATTATAATACACATACGCTTCGTCGGCCAGTGCCATGGAATCGCGGTATTCATCCAGGAATGTTTCATTCAGGCTGCTGAAGGTGTGAAGCTCCATACAGGCCACGAGACGTCTGCCCGGGAACTGATTCTTCACGGCGGCCGTGGTGGCTTTCAGCTTGGACGGTGAATGGGCAAAATCTTTATACAAGGCGAAGGACTTGCTTCTGCGAACCAACTCCAGTCTGCGTGCGGCTCCTTTGAAACTGGTAATTGTCCTGTAAAAATCGGAGTCGCTCACTCCAACCTGGTTGCATACCAGCCTCGCTCCATTCAGGTTCATTAAGTTGTGCTCTCCAAAAACAAGCAGCGGATACTTTTCGCCGCTCTGGTTATCGATCACCACAGTCTCCCCGTTTTCGACCAGATAGGAAGGTATCCCATAAGGATAGCGGCGAACATCACTCCTTGCTTCTTTTGCCACGGCATTCACCTCGGGGTCAGACTCACAATAAACAAGACTGCCGTTTTTAGCAATCAACCCCACGAAAATCCGGAATTGCTCCACGTAATTTTCAAACGTTGGAAAAACATTGATGTGGTCCCAGGCAATACCGCTTAAAATGGCGATGGTCGGATGATACAAATGGAATTTGGGGCGTCTGTCTATAGGAGAAGACAGGTATTCATCGCCTTCGATCACTGCAAGAGGTGCTTCGCGCGTTAAACGAACCATGGTGTCGAATCCTTCCAGTTGCGCACCCACCAGGTAGTCACAATCTTTACCCAGTGCATGAAGCACGTGCAGGATCATAGCTGTTATCGTAGTTTTACCGTGGCTTCCACCCACCACAATACGGATTTTGTCTTTCGTCTGTTCGTATATGTATTCCGGATAGGAATATATTTTCAGATCCAATTCCTTCGCTCTCAGCAGCTCGGGATTGTCGGCACGGGCATGCATTCCTAGTATCACAGCATCGATACTTTTATCCAGTTTCGATGGAAACCATCCGGTAGCAGGTGGCAATAAGCCAAGTTTCTCGAGTCTGGTACGGCTGGGTTCTACAATCTCATCATCCGACCCGGTGATGAGAAATCCCTTCCGGTGCATGGCAATGGCCAGGTTATGCATGGCGCTTCCGCCTATAGCTATAAAATGAATCTTCATACGCGTTCGTTAGCAGTTATCTATTCCTTCAAACTTACACAAGGGAATGGTCCTTCCAGGAAAATGGAAATTTAGTTTTTAACACCTTACTGTTATTTGAGCATCCGTCACATTCCCTGGTCTGGCCCAGACAGACCGATCCAAACAACCTTTTTTTAGTATCTTCGCTCATTCCCTGTTTCTCATACCGAAAAGGGACAACCAAAACTTATTCTGCATGCAACGAACTCGAATAACTGCTTATGGCTTTGCCTTTATAGGGGCAATTGGAATACTAATTTCTTCTTGTGGTCAGCCTGCTGCCAAAAAAACAGACGGAGGCTTCAAACACGACCCTTTGGCAGAACAGCGGGACACCACTGTAAATCCTGGCAATGACTTCTGGAATTACGCTTGTGGAGGATGGTTTAAAGCCAACCCCATACCTCCAACCGAAAGCAGCAACGGTATCTACCTCACTGTTCAGGACAGCATCAACCACATCATACACATGATATGCGATGATTGTGCTGCAAAGCCCGGTGACAAAGGCACTGTTCGCCAAAAAATCGGTGATTTTTATGCAAGTTCAATGGATACTCTCACCCGTGAAAAGGAAGGAATGAAACCCTTGGAGGCAGAACTCAAAAAGATTGACGGTTTGACTAACAAACACGATGTATTGACCGAATGTGCCTACCTGCATACCATTGGGTGCGGCTCTATGTTTTCATTTTATATCTCCAGGGACGATAAGATCAGTTCCAAATACGCTGTATTTGTGCAACAAGGCGGCCTGGGTTTACCTGAAAGGGATTATTACCTGAAAGAGGACGGCCGTACAAAAAAAATAAGAGCAGCCTATCAGGAACATGTGGCACGTATGTTTGAACTGAGCGGAGATGCTCCGGCTCTTGCTAAAAAAGAAGCACAAGATATTCTGGAAATAGAAACTAAACTGGCCACCCTTTCCAGAACAATGGAAGCCTTGCGTGACCCATACAAAAACTACAACAAAAAGTCGTTGGCTGAATTCAATAAACTGACACCTTCCATCGATTGGAAAGAGATGTTTGGATTATTCGGCCTATCGAATGTGGATACGGTCATTACCGGACAGCCGGAGTTTTTAACCGGCCTGGATAAATGCCTGCAAGGTCCTATTGACCAATGGAAGCCTTATTTCAAATGGCAGCTCCTCGACAAGTATGCCGAATTCATGAGTGCTGCTTTTGAAAAAGAAGATTTCCACTTCAACCATACTGTGATGACCGGATCGATGGTACAACGTCCGCGTTGGAAAAGAATGGTGGAGCTTACAGAAGGCACGTTAGGTGAAATAGTAGGACAGGAATATGTGGCCCATTATGTACCGTCAGACGCCAAGGAGCGTCTGACCACTATGGGTAAAAATATCGTAAGCGTATATGCCGACCATTTAAAAGGTCTGGACTGGATGTCGGATGAAACAAAGAAAAAAGCCTTGCATAAACTGGATGGTGTTGTGATGAAAATGGGATATCCGGACAAATGGCGTGACCACTCGGCCTTGACAATCAACCGCAACTCATTGGTAGAAAACATCAAGAACATCAGTGTGTGGCATTACCAGTATATGCTCTCCCACTATGGCAAACCTGTGGACCGCACTGAGTGGCAGATGACACCTGAAACTTACAATGCCTATTATGAGCCGACCAACAATGAAATTGTAATTCCTGCCTGCAACCTGATCGTTCCAGGATTTGGCGGCGGTGAACCGGATGATGCTACCTTATACGGTGTTATCGGAGGTTCCACAATGGGTCATGAAATTACTCACGGATTTGATGATGAAGGATGTCAGTACGATGAGAAAGGAAACCTGAATAACTGGTGGTCAAAAGAAGACAGCATACAGTTTGGACAGCGTGCAAAAAAACTGGCAGAGCAGTTTGACAAGTATGTGGTTCTTGACAGCATGCACATCCGAGGAGAAGCCTGTCTGGGTGAAAACATTGCTGACCTGGGTGGAGTGATTATGGGTTATGAAGCATTTAAAAAGACGGAGCAATGGA
>Ga0206898_10047_pt1 | contig 37241 bp, 25 predicted proteins | sample Alteio_BWOrgHeat_50_FD_153237 | JGI IMG/M metagenome (GOLD analysis project Ga0206898, IMG submission 153237) | Enriched cells from forest soil in Barre Woods Harvard Forest LTER site, Petersham, Massachusetts, United States -... | ecosystem: Environmental > Terrestrial > Soil > Temperate forest >...
TTCCTCGGGCACGCAGTCGCGGTGTAAGCGGGGCTTCGCCGAGCAAATCGGCACTGACGAGCAGTGACCGCAGCGTAAGCAGAGAAATCGGACAGGTCCACACAGGCCAGGTGAAGGCATCCCCCGTGGCACTAAAGGCCGTGGTCGCAAGACGCGTGCCAGTAGCCACGCAGGGGAACAGCGGCATAGCCTCGAAAGCCAACCACACGGCCCCGCGGACGCTGGTCGGTCCGGCTATCGTAGGGGCCTCGGCCGAGTAGGCGTGGAGCGCCTCGGTAGCGGGGTCCCAGCCCAAGCTGTGTTCGTCGTCCTGGTATAGCCACGGGCCGAACAGGGCCTCGTGGAATGCCTTCAAAATGGACTCCCGGCGCTGCTCCGGCTTGTGTCGCTTACTGGGGAGAACGTCGGCGTCGATGGATGCGGCCAGTGTGCGAACGGCCTTGATGAATCGCTGCTGCCCGGCTGTCATGTGCAAGGCCGTCGGCTTGATCTCGCCCGTCGAGCGTGCGACAACCATCTCCGAGCCATATGCAGCAAGGTAATGGATGAACTCAGCGGAAGGCTCGGGGAATCGCTGGACCGCTTGCCGAAGACTGGCCTTGAATGCCTCCGGTTCCATCTTGATGTCTTCGTGGAAGGAAATTTCCTCACTGTCATTCGTGCGCCAGCAAACATGCGGTAGCTTGGAGCATCCGCGATTCATCTCGACAAGCGCGCTCGAGAGTGCTTGTTCGTCACATGCCTTCTCAACATGAAGCAAGGCTGTCCATTCGGTGCCTTCTTCCCACGAGAGCAACGTCTTGCCGAATGTCTGTGTAATATCGCACCTGCGCAGCAGCCCAAACGCCGCCATTGCTCCGATTGGCTGGTTTGCGGTCAATCCTGTCAAGCGGATTTGATTCATGAGCGGTCTCCTTTTTCCATTTCCGATTGCCGGTGGTCGGCCAACCGCAGCAGTGTCTCCAAATAAGCTTGACCCCACCAACCATACTTTCGCAACACCTCCCAGAACTGGTCCACCCAACCGGAATCAAGTCTCGCCAGGGACGGACGAGTTAATCGGAACCTCGGCGTCGAACGCATGAGGAAACCTGCCAATGTTGCTTCCACCACCATTTCAGGCGGAAGATCGAACTCCTCGAAGAAGGGCCGGCCGAAGCCGTGATGACTGCCGACGAGCCAACGAACCAGCGCCGGTTCTGCCACACCATCAAAGGTACCGGGCGTCTCATCGAGCATTAAAACGGAGAGGTATTCATGCCGACCGCCTCGCGGATAGCCGGCACGTTCACGGGCGCGTGCGATGGCGGCTCGATCCCGCGGTGACATTCTCGATTTGGCTATCGGCGAATCAAGTACGGTCGCTTTCGATTCGTCGCCATCGCACAACCAAACCTGGAACCGTTCATCAGCCTTGCCGACATCGTGCAATAAGGCAGAACGTGCCAACACTTCAATCAATGGACCAGACAAACCGATTCCAACCGCGAAATCGGTGACGTGTTTTTGAACACCAATGCAATGGTCCAACAACGTGACATCTTGATCCACCTCAGTGATGGCAGAAGTGCTGTCGTCGGAGATGCTGTCGTCGTCATGGCGAATATCACTTCGGTCTCGTGAACCGTTTGGGATTCGACGAGACGATGCAAGCGCGAATGGTGACGTATTCCCGTCGACCTTCATAGGGTAGCTGATTGGACGGCCAGATGAGAGGGCGGCTGCAACGACCTTTAGCCAATGGTCGTCTGGGAGAGGCAGTATTGCATCGCGGAGTTGTTTTAGAACTTCGCCAGGGCTGCCGATCCGATCGCCCTCAGAACATTTCAGCAATTCGCCCAATGCTGCTGGAATGTCGGGGATTACCTCACCCACCTTAAGCCAGTCGCCGATAACCTTGGGATGGAATCGCAGTACAGCGCGACGGCGGGCGGAATACGCGCATGCGTCGCCGAGGTCACGAACGGACTTATCCCTTTCGTCGGGATTCCACCCAAACTCATCAGCCCCACTATATTCGCAGGGTACTACGAGCGTGTCGCCTGGACTGATAGCATCTGGTTCAACCAACTTGCTTTCGTCGGGTCCGCGCCAGCTCAAAGCCAAACGGGAATTTAGACCTTTGCCGCTCGCATCGTCGGGCGTAACGCCTTCAATGTCAGCTACACCTGCGGCCTGGTTAGAGCGCAGCCATGCTTTCGCCGCGTAGATTGGGACAGGCAAAGCCTCCATTGAAGATGGTGGGGCCAAAGAAACGATGTTGATGTAGTCCTCTTCCTCCGACGAAAGCAGTTCTTTCGGCAGGTCAGCGCGCCACACGATTTGCACGTCTGCGGGGCCTGAATCGGGTCCGTGCAAGTATAGAGCGATATTTGGGTCCGGCTGCGGCGTCGGACATGTCTGGGCGAGGATATCAAGATGCACGGGGAGCAAGACGGGCGCGTGCGGCCGAGGAGCACACAACGTCGCCAACTCCTCGGGATTCGTTGGCGGCATGAGGTAATCAATGCCGAAGTCGACGGCTTTTGCCTTGCCTGATTTTTTGTGGCGTTCCTTGAGCCATTTCCAGGTGTTAGTGACCGCCGTGTCGCCGTAGATTGGATCATCTGCCAGTTTTGGTTTCCCATCCTTGCCTTTAATTGTGTATTGCCTTCGAACGATGATGGCTCTCGATACGTGCCTTTCGCCAAGCCGGTCAAGCCGTCCGAACCGCTGTCGCAAAGAGTCGATAGGCGCAGCCTCGGTCACAAGCGCGTCAAATGACAGATCGGCCCCCACCTCGACGGTTTGGGTGGCGACGACAAACAGAGGTTGAGGCGGATCCCTACGTTCGGGTTGCGCTTGCATCACCGGTAGCCATCGCTTTAAGATCACGTCTCGGTCGAATGGGCGAATCCGCCCGGTGAGTAAAATCACATCGTAGGGTGATCCGCCTTTCATGCGGAGCCGCTCGAACACGCCGCGCGCTGCAGCAACGCGATTTACGACGATCCCGATAACGTGAGCTGGCTTTGGTTGGATTTCTAGTTGCGCTGCTTTCCGGGCTCTCTTGGGTTGTTCGTCCAGACGTTCCCCATTCTTTGCCGAAAGGAAGTCCAACGCATGTTTAACTACTTTCCTGGTAAACTCCTGGCGGTTGCCCTCTTCGTCGTCCGGAATTGTGGCCGCCTCATCGAGTTCTGCATATTTGTGGGCGCGAAGCCGTTGTCCGAGGATTAAATTTGCCCGATCTGCCTCGCCAATTTGAAAGACTGATCGGGTTGATTCGATCGGGACCGTGTCAGGTTGGTCGTTAGTCAGCGTTGCTGATAACTCGACGAAACGGTACGGGAGTGCGAGCTTTGGTTCGCACCATTTCTTACCATGGTATTCTTCCACGTCCTTGAGCGTTTCCAGAAATGGGCGCGAAAGGTGGGCTTCGTCGACGAGAAATAAACAGTCCATCCCAACGAGCCCGGCGTGGATCGGACGCGCGTATTCGCTGACGCCATAGCCACGGAACAAGAGCCGGGAGCCGACTTGATCGACGGTCGAGACACACACTATCGGTTGATTGGGCATCTTGGCCCAAATGCCGTCCTGGTACATGCCGCCGCGCAGAGCGCTGACGTGAAGCGGTTGGGCGCCGCCGAATTGCTTCAGCCGACGAGCCATGTCATTGAGCGGAGCCGTCGGATCGTTAAGGGCCGTTTGCAGTTTGTCCGCAATCTTCACCGCGCGGCAAAACGCTTCGTCCACGACGATGCGCCGGTCGATCACAAAGAATGTGCGCAGAGGAGCGCTGCGGGGCTTGTCGAAGGGCGGCGCCTGCGCGGCTAAGGCATAAACTCCGATGTCGAGGGTCGCCGTCTTGCCGGCACTAGTGGGAAGATCTAGCGCACGGGGCCATATTGCTTCCGTTACTACCTGTTCGGCTAGCCGCGATTGCCATGGGAACGGCGGGTAGCCGTGAAGCTTTTCAAAGAACTCGTCAAAGGAAATCATGCTCACGCGGCGCCTCCTTCCCTTCGGCGGCGCTCCTGAAGATAGGGCCGCATTAACCCGAGTCCGAGGTAACGGTTTTTTCCGAGGATCACAGGGCCGCGAACTGCTTCCGCGAATTCGATGATGGCGTGGACGCGATGCCCGCCGCGCGAGCTGTCTTTCGGGTATCGGAGGAAATGGCCACAGGGCGGTACGCCCAGGAAAGGGGAGGCGACGCCCGCTTCCACCCGAAGCGGTGGCGGAAGGCCAATGCGCACGCAGGATTCGGCAATGATACATTTCAAATCCTGGCCTTCCTTGTCCTTGGGATAACGATCGCAAACGATTGGCGTGACACTTGCCCAGCGACGCGCCGGCCCGACGTACTGGGGTTCAAACTGGAGCGAACTGCGCGATTCGTTGGCGGGTGACGGCTCGACCGTCCATCCTCCCCAGTCGGAGTCGTCCCAAAGCCTATTGAGTTTGCGGACGGCCGTAAGCACAGTTCGGCGGTCCTCCATGGTGCTGTACCGCTTCAATTCCCGAGGCAACACAACAGCGAAGCCCAACAGGCTGCCGTCCGCATAGAAGGAGTTGATGAACGCTAGGGGCACGATCGCAACGTGATCGCGTCGGCTCGGCTGACCGTCCGGAGCGTGTCCGCTGATAACCTCTGGCACTGTCGGGCCAGCGTGGCTCATGAGGGCATCACGCACGGCACTGGTCAATTTGAGTGTTGCTCGTAGGGGCAGAGGCTGGCCTTTCGCATTTCGGAATACAAGTGCATCGCCAAAGACCGATTCATAGATCTTCTGCATGGGCTCTTGAATGAGGGAATAGCCGCGATACATGCCAGGCGTCGGCCGGCTGTGCTGACGGTAAGCGTCGGCAAGCTGTTGGAGGCGACCACGACTCGGCACGCGAAGCACCAGATTCCCGTTTTCGTCCGGTTGATGCGTCAAAGGTGGGTGAACATCCACGACTGCGACGCGCACCAGCGAGGTCGAATGGCCAAAGTAGGTAACGTTCGCCGATAGCTTAGCAAGGGCTGCATGATGCTCGCCCGGCTCGGCGTCCAGCCACACGAAATACACTAGTGGCGAACGCAGGGTAACCGAGGGAAAGGAGCGCTGCTGTCGTGTACGTCGCTCTGGTAACACTTTCAGTCCTTTGGCTACTTGACTTGGCCTTAACCCGCCTTTCGGAACGCTGTCTGGCGATGCGCTATCGTTAACGGGGACAAACACGGGCACAGTGTCACGCGGATCGGCACCTGACAGGCTAAGAGAGGGTGGCGATGCTCGCGTCTCCAACCACTCCAACGCACTTTTGACTGCTGGCTCCAAGTTCCCCACGCTGTCCGAGAAACACTCAAACGCGGCAGCAGTAAGGGCCGAGAATAGGCGCCCTGGGTGGGGCGGCCACTCCGGCGCGTCGCGTTCAGTTCGGTCGGTTGCCACGAACCGGCCGGTAAGGAATTCGATTTCGAGAACGAACATAATTTAATCGTCCTCCTCTTCTTCTAATGCGGCCAGTTCTCGGCTCCGTTTCACCAACTGGACGAACGCATTCTTGGGCTTCAGTCGTATAGGCTCCTCGGCGGGCCAGTTCATTCCATTTTTCTTCGCTTCGTCAACGGCTTGCTCAAACAGCTTGCATGCCAGCTCAGCGTTTACTAAGCACTTCCCGACGTTTGTGGCAGATGTGACGATTTCGAAAGGCACCTCATCGGCGAATGGCACCAAATCGCAGCGCGAGCGAAGGAAGTAACCGGCTTTTCGCTGATAAGTGATCGCTGCTAAACTGAGTGCGGCCAAGACGGTTCGCGCGGCGTCATTCCGAGCGGCGGTCTGTTTTCCTTTCTCGTCCGGGAAGCGCAGCCTGCGCAGGGCCGGCAACGATAATACCGTTGTCTGCACTGCTCGGCTGAGCGTAACACCACCCACAGCGATATCGCCGCTTCGAATCGTGCGGTCACTCTTCTTCACCTCGCTGTGAGTCGAGATATCGCCATCCTCAGAACGAAGCGCGTAATTGATCGAGATATCGCTCGGCTTCAACGGATCTGGCGCGTTGACGCGCTCCGCGTATCGAACAATATCCGGCGTAACGTTGCCGTGATTAATCTCGGAAGGCTTGCCTGCCTTTCCTTTTCCGGTACTTTTCCGCTTGAAGGGGGCTGGTTTGCCATCTTTGTCTTTCAATGCCTCTTCCTCATTCACTGTCCAGAGCTTGTTCTGCTCAGTACTATCGTTGTGTTCGTAGATCTTACACTTCTCAATTGCAAGTGGGTCGATCCGACTTGATGTCCGGACACCAGGAACGACATCGTACCCGACGATCTCAGAAACCAACGCGCGAGCGAACTTGTTGCCCAATCCGCCGGCCGCCCCAGTGGAATCCCAGACACCAAAGATGAGAGCAGTTGGGCATAACTCGAACATTGCTGTCGCATTCTCGACCCGCGCTGCTGCGAACCGCTTTCCCATGTCGGAGTCACGAAACAACGTGGTTTTGAATTCGCTGTCGCGAAAAATTGCGTCAGCGATCCGATGCGGCGCTTCAAGCGTCGTAATGCGCTGCACGCCTTCGATACCGGCAGCGGAGAAATCGACGAGAAGCAGCGGGAAGCGCAACGTGCCTTCGTCGTATGCTTGCTGGAGCGCCAACTCCAACCGATTTGCTTGTGATTGCACGGAATCGAGTAGGACGACGGAGACTTCGCGGTCGCCGACCCGACGTTTCTCAAAGGCGTAAACGCCGCCAGCGTAGGTTGGCGGAAAGACCTTGTCGTCTGGTCCTCCCGCCGGTTGAAGGTCGATCCTGCACCGAATCGCTGCTGCATCACCTGTGACGGCGGCGCGGAGGCGTTCGTAGATCAAAGGGGATTCGACTGCCATACTGTCTCCTTTGAAAATTGGTCCAAGCTGCAATTGCCTAAAATGAAGGGTCGCATCACTATTTGCCGCATCTTTCCCGTTGGCCAACCCTGTTGGTCGGCCGAGCGATTGGTCGGGTGGATTGGCTTGCAACGACTTCCGCTCGGCTGAAGCGCGCAAAAGAAAAGTCCGTAGTCAGGTTGTTGGGCCAGACGTAAAATGCAACGAGGTTGAAAGATCAATTAAGTCGCGGGATCGTGGCAGTTTGCCGCGTTTCCGCATTGTTGTCAGTCCGTGAAGGAGCTGTTGCTCCGGGAGGTTACCCACCGCTTGCCGCATATTCTGCAGGTATTCTTCGCGAAACCTCGGGTTTTCGAGGATTGCATCCGCAGAACACCCGTGAGTGAGAACCATGCGGCGATAGATGTCGATCACAGCAGTTTCCATATGTGGCTCCTTAGCCTTTGTTGTACTGGCGGAGGACCATAACAGAGATATCCTAGGGCGTGCGCTTTGCGCGTCAAGGAAAGCTGTCTGTTTTTTCCGTGGCGATATCGCTGCGGCCCCATTGAAGCTGGTCCTCCGCAAGTACTTACTCCTTGCTAATAGTTGTTCTCCACGGCCTTCTGGCTGTGGCCCCATTGAAGGATGATTCCTCATTCGTGAGCCTCTCACCCTTACCTCGCTGCCGGACCTTGCCGCCCAGCTGCCGCCCACCGAACAGAAAGCGCTAGCAGACCGACCCGGAAATTCGGCTGCGCTGCAACGCACTGGTGCCCAGCTGCCGCCCACCGAACAGAAAGCGCTAGCAGAGTCGATCCCCCAGCGGCTGGCGCTGACGGCCGCGCCGAAGGGGCAAGTTGCCCCCAGCGCCGCCGCCGTGCCGCTTACACCACCACTACCACATCCTTCGCGTCGGCCGCTTCCGTCGGACGGCCGATGGTCTCCATCTGACTCACGCACTTCGCGCACAGCGGGATGAACAGAACCTGGTCCTCCTCCAAATTCACCACATCGTACAACCGACTTTGCAGGCGCACAAAGTCGGTAGCCGACAGCCGGCACAAAAATACCGAGTATTGCTTGCGATAGCCGAAGTCCTCGCATACCCTCGCCACCTTTCGGAGACGTTTCGGATCGCTGATGTCGTATGCTACGATGTAAGAGTCCAAGGCTTACCCCTCACCCTGCCCTCTCCCAGTGGGCGAGGGGATAATGGGTGTCACCGCACGGTAAAGCCCGTGTACGTCGCCACCGATCCGCGAACGTACGCGGCCAGCATCCGGGCCTGCACCTCCAGCATCCGCGAGTAGCTCATCTTGTACCCGTACAATGGGTGCGTCATCACTGTCGCCTTCCGCTGCTCATACGCTTGAAAGAACTGTCGGCGACCTAACTCCGTCAGCTGGCAAGCCTCCCGCCATACCAAGAAATCGGCCGGCGTCAGCATTTCGTTGTTGATGAGCGTCAGCACCACCGAATCCGCGATAACGGGTCTGAATTCCTCCATGAGGTCCAGCCCCAACGAGGGTTTTCCGTGGCGGTCGCGGTGGAAGAAGCCGTGATAGGGATCAAAACCGACCGTGCAGACCGCGGCGAAGCAGTCCTTCGCCAGCATCGCGTAGGCAAACGACAACAGCGCGTTCACCGGGTCTCTTGGGGGACGGCGGTTGCGGGCCGTGAACTCGAAGCCGCGGCCGGGCGGCTCCGCCCGCAAGAACCGACCGAATTCCGCGAAATAAAGCGCCGCGCCTTGGCCCTCAAGGCCCAAGACCGTCTCAACCGACGAAGCGGAGTCCAGCCGCCGAATCATGTCTGCCAAGCCCCGCGATGCCGGCTCGTCACTGCCGCGGTCCCCGTCGCCGCGCAGGCTCCGCATCAGTAGCGCGCGTTGGTTGGTCAACTTGGCGCGCACCACCGCCTTCGACAACGACAAACACTGCGCCGGGTCCGCGAAACGGCGAAACTGGGCCTCACGCAGCCCTACGTTCTTTTTTTCCGCCGGGGCGAAGGTGCCGATGAATCGACCATGATTTGTGACATACGCCACTGGGATGTCGTTTGCCGCCAGCGTTTCCAATGCCTGCGTCGAAACCTGGACGTTGCTGCACACAACAACCTGCCGGATGGCATGCATCGGCACGCGCGTCACCTCCTGGCCGTCCTTACGCACCACGAGGTGTTCGCTACGTTTGCCGACGTGGCTACCGGCGTCCTGGACATACAACACAGCCCCGTCGTCGGACTGTGGTATCACTCGTGTCAGGCCCGGCTGCTGCGCCGGTATTTCCGCACCAGCGGGAGGCAGACCGATCTGGTAGAGTGTCTCCTCAGGCAGACATACAGGCGCCAACGAACACCCGAAACAGCGGTGCCGCAACTCCGCCGGAAGGGGGTCCGGCGGTGCCTCCAAGGCCGACAACTGCCGGCACTTCTCGATGGCTGCATGCGTTTTCGCCCTTAACTCTTCGGTGAAATTAACCTCGACGCGCTCCCGTGTGCCGGCGTAGAACTGGAAGCCGCGTTGCACCCGGTCGCCGAACGCCTCTTCCATTAGGAGCGCCTGGCCGCACAACTGCACTGCATCGTTGTCCCAGGCCGTCGGTTGGCCATCGTCGCCGCGCGGGGCGGACCCGTGTTTTGTCTCCACGGGGTAGGAAACGCCGTCCTTCTCCTCAATAACGTCAAGCACCCCGCTGATCCCAAGCTTTTCCGACGATAGATGGACGCCCCGACTGCGATTGGCATCGCCTTCCTTGCGGGTGCGGTTGGCCAGCTCCGGCTTATCGACGCGCCGGTGATCGAACAGGCCGCCCTCGACGTGTTCGTTGACGGGCATGACGGCATCGACATATTGCAAGTAATACAGGCGCGGGCAGTAGGTGATTTGGTTGAGGGCGCGAACAGGAATGAGGTCAGTTACAGTGGCCATGGTAGCTCCTAATTGCCGATGACAAATCCGAGACCAACCAGGCCGCAGGCTCCCAATAAGCGTGCAGCTGCGGCTTGTAATTAAAAGGTTGAGTTTTCGACGGCGAATTCAGGCGGCTCAATGAACGGTGGTTCGGCATCTGCCTCAATGACCGCCAGCTCAAGGTTGGCAATTTGCGGCAAGGTCGAGCCGAGAATTCCGCCGAAATCGCCGTAAAGGCCCGCTGTGTTTAACGCGGCTCGATCGAGTTGCTTTTCCCGCTTCGCCCACATTCTTTGGAACGAGCGCTTCTCCGAATCGAGGTCACTCTTCAGTGTGACAAAGGCTTCGACAATTCCTTCGATCCGCTGACGAAACTCTGTGCTGGCAAGATAGCTGCACAGCAGGTCGGCCTTTGATTGACGACCTTCCAAGGTGCGCCTGGCCCGAGCCGCCTCGATCATTCCGTGGCGAAGTGCGGCACCCAGACCCAAGAGGCATTGGTGATTGGTAACCCAAATCCTGTCGATACAGCCGAAAGTGATGAGTCCATCCGGCATTGCCGCAGTCGCAAGAACTGCGACTTGTGCCTTTGCAGCACGCTGGTCGTCGCGCAATTTCGGGAGCCACCCAGCGCTCCAGCTTTTCGTTCGCTTGGATTCCCAAAGGATAGTGCCGCAATCCAGACCGCTCGCGTCGAATACGCGCTGCACAACGTCGCCGCCGTGATAGCTGACTGGCACCTGTTCGATGGTGTCCTGGGGAAAGGCGTTGCGCAGGAAATCCTCCAACACCAATTCCATTACCTCACCTCGGGCTTGGGGAGAACCTTGTTCCACTACCCGTTTCAAATCGTCGATCTGGGTGCGGAGGTCCGCAATGAGTTTGTTGCTGTCAGCTTCGCGCAAGCGATGTTCCTCATCCACTTGCTGTTTTGCATCGTCGCGTATCAGTTTCCGCTCGGCATCCAAGCGGCGAGTGACAGTGAGTTCGAGTTCTGTTTTCTGATCTTCCAACTCCTGGCGCTCGCGCCGCAGTTGCAGCTCCGCTTTCTGAGCTTCACCGAGCTTTTTCCTGCTTTCCGATAACTGTCGAAGGAGGTCTTGCACTTCTTGATCGAGCGCTTCACGTGCTTTCGTCTGTGCCTCCTGGAGAAGCTCGTCTCGCTGCAACGCGAGACGTCGGCTCAGTTCTTCATCCAGCGAGCGTATTGATGCATCTAGGGCGCGTTCCCGCTCTTGAAGACCGTGGTTTTTTTGGGCTAAGAGGCATTCTCGCTGTCGAAAATCGGCGTCAAATTCGCTTTGAACACGCTCCCGCATCTGGGTGACGAGGGCAGTAGACATCTCAATCTCGAAGTCGCAGTTTGGGCAGTGGATTGTTTCGCTCATGTTTTGCTTCTCCATTTGGTGTCGTGGGTGTCGGTAATTTTCAACGCTCACTTGCACAAAGTCCGTGTGCCCAAGCGCGCACCGCGAACCTTTGGGTGCCGGCGTTTGACGATTTATTCCTTGAAAGAATCGAAAGCGGAATTAATCTCCGCCCATCCGTAACTTGCATGGGGCAGGGTCAATGGATACCAGCAGCGGCCGGGTCATGCTTGTAAGCGAAACCAGAGCTTGCCCCGGCGCCAAACTGCTCACCAGGTTCCATTGCGCCTTGTCGATGCCGCCGATGGATTTTTTCAACCGATCCACGACGCCGCTGTCGGCAATTTTGTGGATGACATAGTTATTGATGAGTCCGAGTACCTCGCTGGGCAGGTGCTGGGGCAGCTGCGTTACGAAAACCAGGCCCAACCTCCGTTTCCGGCCTCGCTTCGCGATGCGTGCGACCTGCTGGAAGAGGACCGGCATCTGCTTGATGCGCTGCTCGGACAAAAACTCGTGCGCCTCCTCAATAATGACGGCAACGGAAGTCGATTTCTTGCCATCTTCTTCGGCCTTGCGGAAGTTGACTTCTTGCTGGCGCTGGATGTTTCTTAGCACGTCGGCAATGAGCAGGTTGTTGATCTGGGGCGAATCGGTGTCTGACAGGTCAATGACTGTCATGCGTCCCGGAGTGAGCATGCCTTCGTACTCAAGCGGCTTGGCCTTCGGGTCGGGGTTGTCAAACACTTGGAGTCGCTGCATCCTCCACAACTTTCCTGCGAGCGCCCTCCAACTGTTCTGCATTTTCGGCGCTTGAGCAGTAACGATTTTCTGGCGAATCCTGCCTTCCTGGCCGGCGAAATCGGAAGACCGGATAGTGATCGCGAAGGACGGTGCATCGTCCTCGTCGTCATCCGAGCTTTCGCCGGCCTTCTTTCTGGGCTTTTTCGTGGCCTCCTTCGTGATTCCCGACCAATCCGTGAAGGCGCCGACGACATCGAGCAGGTGTCCCAGCTTCATCCTGGGATAGCCTTCTTCCAGTTCGTCGATGCCCATGGCCTGGGCTTCTTCGGCGTGATCTCCTTTCCGGGGGAAGATATTAAACTCCCGAAGGAGCACCTTCGTCGTATCGTAGGCCTTCAAGAACCTGTCCTGTTGTGCTGGCTCCAGCTCTAAAATCTCCATCACTACATGCGGTGAAAGGTCGGCGAACCGCAAAGAGAACGGCCGAATCTTTTTCAGGGCAGCATCGCGGCTGGTTTCCCTGCCGAAAAGATGGGATACCACGAAACTTCCGACCCCATCGGGGGACAAACCACGAAGGTTCAGAGCAGTGACCATTTGGTCGTCTGTCGCGGGAACGTCCATTTCGGTGTACTCACCCTCGATGTCGATAAGGACGGTCGCCACGTCGGCTTTCTGCAACTGATGCACGAGTCGGGCGACAGTCGTCGATTTCCCGCCGCCGGTCGTCCCGAGAATTCCCAGGTGGCGAGGCAAAACCGATTTCCGAGCTGTATTGATACCGACCTCAATACTCTCCTGGCCGACAACGATCCCCAGCCGAGCGTTACCCCCCGCCTGAAGGATCAGGGCAGTTTGTTCTGGATTGAGCGGGAACACAGGACTATTCGGACGGGGGCGAAAGCGAGGCGGCACCATCTTGCCAGCGGCCTCCTCGCCGAGGATCTGCACGAACGCGCGTCCGTGGTAGCGCGGCAGGAAAATCTTTCCCTGCACTGTTGTTGCGACGACGATTGACGAATCAGCCTTCAGGCCGTCCGGTTCGGCGAAGGGGCCGGATACGACAGTGCCGAGATAGTCCCGTTTGTCTTCGAGGCTCTTGATTCGGACGATGGTCTGGATGGGAAGGTCCCCCATATTTTCCTTGGCGAGTAGTACGACAATCGTATTGTCTTCGCTGGATGGGGCATCGAAATGGGTAAAGCCGACGGCCCCTTCGGTCCCTTCCGGCGGGCGATAAGGACCGCCGACTTCATCCGCTACGCGGCTCATGCCATCGAGAGCCTTTTGCGAGACTGGTTGGCTCACGAACTCCTCGGGCAAGACTGCATTATTCGGTGATTCCGGCATGTTTTCACTCCCGCGAAATTGTTCTTCGTCTATCTTCCATTCCGCGCGATACGGCAAAGTGCGACGCGGATTTTTCAGCCGCGCGAATCGCGTTCTCCCAGGAATCGAAGTGGGTGACCGTGCATGGTGTACGCCGCTTGTATCGACGAATTGAACCCTTCGACGCCGAATAGGCTTGAGCAAACTGTGTCTGCAAGGTCGATGAGTGTGGGGAACGCTCGCTGCGGCTGCAGCATGCTGTCGGCCATGGCGATGAGGCCAGCTTCCTGGGCATGGTCGGCATGCGCGTAGAACACCTGCGGTGGGCATTCGGAGAACGTGCGATAAACGCCGACGAGGATTTTAGGGCCTGCGTCTCTGGTGAAGGACTCGGCGCGGGTGCGATGCTCGCCGCGCAGGTGGCCTTTGTGCAGAATCTGGTCCATCCGGCGTTCGGTGGTCTCCACGATTGCGAACTCGAAGGGATGAAGCGCCTGACCAATTGTCAACAGGAGACGCTCCCCCGGCGCGCTCGGAATGAAAACGAAGCGGCGCCGATCCAGGATCAGCTCGCTGAGCATGTCCAGGCTACGGCGTAGAAAATCCATGCTTCCCGAACCGGTTACCAGCTCATACGGCGCTGGCTGGCCGTGGCCCATGCGCCACGGGGCGTTGGATTTCGTCAGCAGGATCGCCCGCTCCGCGTAAGACATGATACCCCGCCGGCCTAACTCGGTCAGTTGGTCACGCGGCGAAGATTGATCGACGCCCGCGCGCACTTGCCGGCGTTGCAACAATTCCAAGGCTTCTTCGACCGCGTTTTGCCCTCGAATGCGCAGGTCTTTACGGAACAGCCGATGCGCCCAAGCGCCCTGTTGGCCAAGGTAGGACACCAGGCAGACGCCGATTTGCGTAATCGTCAATGGGAGTGTGTCGTGTACAGCGCAGGTTCCATCGCAGGCCTCGACCCCACCGTTGAACAAGGTCAGAATTTGTGTTTGTTCCAGCTGCTTGCGTGTCGCTTGAAAGACGCCGGCTCCCGGTGGCGCATGTTCACGCGAGGCGATGAGCGGGAAGAGCACATTGCGAATGTGCGGCGCGGAGGCTTTTTCTTGGGCGAGGGCATCGCCAATTTCCTGCTCCGCTCGGTCAAAGATGGAGGAAAGATCACTGCCGTCGCTCCACGAATCGATGTTCAGCGTCTGGTCCAGAGTCTCGCCAAATCCTTGCGTGAATTCCTTCTCCTCGATCATAGGAAGCGCTTGGAATTCACCCGGTTGTTCTCGGACCGGCTCCACCTCGCCTTCAAAGACTGGTTGAAAACTCTGGCCCACTGAGGAACCATCTGCTCTTCCAGTCGATCGCAGCGGGGTTCCCGGTTTCGTTTGGGACGACGACATGGTTACCTCCGCAGAAGTCGCAATGCCTCTTCAAGGAACGTCGGTGTCCTCGTTTGCACAAGCGGTTTAACGATGGGCTCGAAGATATACGGTGGCAACCCAAAGAATGCGCCCAACGACCGGCAGTGCGTCCCAATGTCCGCGATGCCCTTGGCGCTCTCACCCTTGACCATCTGCACTACATGCCGTTTCGGTGCAACGAGCTCCAACCCCAGTTCATCCGCCCGATCTTCGGCGCGAGCCACATGTGGATCGTCGCCTGGCTCACGGCCGCGCCGCGGAAGTAAGTGCCAATGAGCGCCCAGTCTAACGCGCGCGAGAATCGCCGATGCTCGTTCCTCCATCCGTGGTAGGCGCTCTCCATCAAGCACAGCCGTGATGGATGAACCGAGCGCTTCCAGAACCCGGCATCGCGGGATCCAGTAGTCGATGATGAAGTGCGCCGTATCGTGCGACACCGTGAACCGTTGCTCCTCCACCTCGTCGCTTCCGCACACGAAGATGTATCCAAAGCCTTTGAAGGCATACAAGCATCCCATCAAATTGTTCTCGTACGTGGGAAATGCACAGGAATGCTTGTGCTCACGGAGCCACGCTCCCACCGACCTTACCGTTACGTCGGGCAACTTCACCAACATCACCGGCAGCTTCAGCGCCACAGCCTGCTCGATTGGTCGTGGAAAGGTTCGAGAGTATCCTGTTTCCTGCCAGAATTCCTCGGCGATGTCCTCAAGATTCATGGGCGCCTCCCGAGTCATTATCGGATTTGGTCCGCTTTTTCTGTCGCGACCTGGCAGCGAGCAAATGCCCCGCGGCGCCCGATGGCTGACTCACTCGCAGGCCTTGCAGTGCTTCCACCTTTCTGACCATCGCCGCCAGCGCATCTCGATTGGCGGCGAATTCCTCCGCAATGTTCGAAATATCCTGCAGGAACTGTTTTGGGCGAGGTCGAAAGCAGAGATTAAGCCTCGGCCAGTCGTCGCCCGATACCCCAAGTTGTTGCTGAAGCTGATACTCGTCCAGGCCCTCAATCTCGCCAAACTGGGCCAATATCCAACCGACGTACTCGGGGCGAAGGCGGGCTCGATCCGCCGCGCGACGAAGGAGCTGATTGACCTCGTTCATGGCAACAGCCCCTTTCTTTTGAGGAAACCCCGGATGCGATCCTTGTGTCGTTTCACTTCCTTGCGCTGCTGCACCACCGTAAGGTGCTCGATTTGCAAAAACTTGGCAAACACTTCCGTTGCCCTCTTGCCCTGCAAATAAAGCTTGTAGAAGTCCTGATCTTGTGCATTCAAGGTCGCAAGGATTTCCTCGGCGTCCGCCGCTCGGCGGCGGTCCTCTTCCTGCTTGATCTTCCGCGCCGCCGGATCAAATGCGACGCTGATTTCTGGTTTTTTGCTGCTGACTCGCTGCTCTCGCGCCTTTAGCCGCTGTTCCCCCACGATCAGGTTGTCCGCATTACACCACGCAGCGCTCAGAAGGCACGCTTCCAACGACATTTTGCGACATGGATCGAACCGTTCCGGGTGCTCGCAGAAGTCGAGAAAGGCATCGATTGCCCCGTCATTCGCGAGGTGCGAGTATCTCCGAGCGAACTTCCGCGCAGTCTCTGCGACGATGTACGGGAGGAATCGGCGCGCAAACGCCTCCGGTGCGAGACGGTCGCCAGCCATCAGTCGGCGATAGAACTCCAACAGTTCCGCTGAGTCAAATGCGTCAGCCATGCGCAGCCTCCGCCGGCCTGGTCCTCTGTCCCGGCCTCCGCAGAATTACCACATATTCATGGGTCATCGGGCCGTCGAACCCGAACGGCCCCACGGGAAACCGCCGGCGCAACTTTGCGATTGCCCTGGCGCTCACCGCCCGTTCAGTGAAACCAAGACCCTTGGCAAGCTCCGACAGTATCAGGTGGGAATCGACGCGCGTTCCGCGAATGACATTGTTGGCAATAACGTACACGGCATGGCCCCCCGGCTTCAGCGCCCTCCAGGTATTACGGAGGACGGCTTCAAGATCCCCATAGAATGCGCAAAGCCGCCGGGAAATGCCCTCATCTCGCCGGATCGTGGCAGGTATCAGCATGCGCAAGGCCGCTCTTTCCTTGAGCCAGGCATCGGGGTCGAATCCAGGGGCGTAACGAAGGCCAATGTATTTCCGCCGACTCACCAAATCGGGAGGCGAATAGCCGTTCATCCAGCAAACCGAAAGTCGATGCGCCCGCGGGTAATCGACCGCGTTGAAATACGGCGGAGAAGTGACGACGAGCGCTTGGCTGCCGTCCGAAAGGTCAGGAAGTGGCTCCCTTGCGTCGTGGGGGTACACAACGCGGGACTCGCCCGATCCGTCGATGCCGGCCTTCTGGTAGACGTCGTGGATTTGCCCGAGACAAGCAATTGAACGATCCAATCGCGCCAGGTAGGCGGTCAGAACACGGTCGAGAGTAAACCGCTGAATGCGCCGATGCGGGCGAGTGTGATCGACGTCCATGGCATAGCTAAGAGTGTTGGGCCATTTTGCGATGATGGCCGCAGATAGGCTGATAAGCGCGACGTGCTCGAAGTGGTGGTCGCCGCAGTCGTGAGCCGCCTGAGCAATTGCGATAAGAGCAGCGGTCAGTTGGGGCGGAAACCAGTATTGAAGTTCCGGAAAGGACGGGACAGCCAGTTCGAGTGCACCCAGAAGCCATGCCTTTCCCCGAGGCGGTGAAGCGTTCCTTAACCACGACCGGCCGATCTCCGCGAAGTCGCTGGTTAGCCTCGCTACGAATTCTTCGCGCCATGCGACGTAGCGCGCATTCGATGATGGCGAGCATTTTACATGCGTCAGCATGCCGGCAAGTATGTCGATGTCGGCACCGATCACCTTGCGTCCGTGTGCCAGACCCGCAACCAGCGTGGTACCGCTCCCGCAGAACGGATCGAGAACGCTTTCTCCGGCCTTCGTATATTTTTCCAGAGCTGTTTCGACGATTTCGGTTGGGAAACGCGCGCAGTAGGTGTGGAATCGATGGAGTGGTTCGAGATCAACGGTCGGCATCTGCGCACACCTTGGTGCCGCTGGGATTTGGTTAAGGAAACCCCGGCTATGCTACCGTGTTTTCAAGGTTCTCGCAGCGCTCCTTAACCGCACTGTTGCACAAATTAAAGGAGCTCTCGGATTTTCACTAGGCGTGCCTGTACCTCATCCCAGCTCGGATGAGGGCCAAAGCAAAGTACGCGGCATTGTGCCTCGAAACCGGACGCGATTACAGTACTCAGCTCTGAGGGTGGGAACAGGGCGTCGCTTTTCGCGAAGCTCATCTCAAGCGGAGCCACGTAGCTCTTTTCAAAATACTCCCGGCTGATTCGGTCGTAATCCGCTTTGATCGCCGCGTATTCGTTGGAACGGAGCATCGCCTGGACTTCCGGGCGTTCGGCCAGGCAAAATAAATCGTAGTAGTGGCGCGCGTAGGCGCCGATCTCCTTGCCTCCCTGCTTCCATGCCTCAACTTTGGCGTGGATCGCAAACATTTTCTCCACGAAGGTACGCCGAAAATGCAGCAAGCGCATCTCAAATGGCCCTTCGTCTTCGGCCCCGAGGCTGGCCCCAGTTTCCTGTAAAAACTGTCCCACGTAAGACTGTAGCCGGACGCGATCGGTTGGCTCCTTGCCGCTTGCCGTGCCAGCCTCGACGAACACGCGATTACGGATTTCACCTGTCCCTCCGAATCGCTGGACATACTCGAAGCGGTCGTTGCGGCCGAAGCCGCCGATTGTCTGGCTCTCCTTGTCCAAGAACGTGAGCCCCGGATGCTTTTCAATGGTTCCGCGCAGGTTCTTGAGTTCCCGGTCAATTGCCCTTTTGCTCAACGCCGGCGTGAATGCCGTCGGATCGACGAAGATGTCGATGTCTTCCGAGAATCGCTGGATCAGGTTCCACCCTTTCGACAGGCTGGTGCCGCCTTTGAAAATCACCCTGGCGCCTGCCGCTTGCTCAATGATCCGCAAGGTTTCTGTGACGTAGTAGTCTTTTTCAATGATTGCCTCGCGGAGCCCGCGCGAGCGGAAGTGCTCTGCCGCGCGGATGATCGCCTGGCCAAAGTCTGGTTGCTCAAACAGCTTCACGGGTTTTGCGCTCCTTCGCTTGCCATTTCCGCGCGTTTGCCAGCGCGCTCAGGTTTCCAAATTCAAATCGAGAGAGCGGGTTCAACTCTTTCCGCAAAATGGCCAGCCGATTTGCCGGCAGGCCAAGCTGCTCGCCGATTGCTCCAAGCATCGCCCTGACGCGAGGCGGTTCCGACGAGGCAATCTTGAGCAGCCGCTCGAATCGCCCCGACTCGCTGCAATATCCGAGCAATTTTTCAACGGTCTCATCGGCCGACAGTTCACTAAACGCTCCCCGGTTGCGAATGAATTCGAGAAGCGCGGCGTCTGTCTCGGAAAGGCCCTCCCACGACTGCGGTCGTCGAGTGTGGATGATTGCTTCTTGGCCGAAGATAAGCCGCGGCAAGCTGGGGCCAGTGGTAGAAAGTTCAATCCGGGCAGGGTTCTGAGTCGTGAAGCCCAGAACATTTGCAGCGGCTGTCCCAGCAGGAAACACTCCTTTACGGCCGACACGCAGTGCCCGGATTTGCGCGGGATTGGGTCGGCTCTGGCCAAATGCCGTTTGCCGCGGCCGATAGTACAAGCCCTTGCCCAGCCGCTGGAGCACGCCCCGGCGGGTCAGGCGAGACAGAGTTTGTGCAACAGCCGTGAGCGGCAAACCGTCGAAATCCGCCAAACGCCACACGCGATCACCACTGGATTCGATCCGTTTGCGAACGGCATCGGCAGTGGTTTCTGGAATAGAAGTTGTCTTTTGCCTGTTCCTCATGCTACCCATTATTGATTAAATATTGCTTTGGTGTCAAGTTTTTTTGATGTAAAACTTGACAAAGATGCTAATACTTGCCCCTTCCTGCATAGACAGCCATATTCCATCGGCTGTCGGCAGTTAATGCCGTGTGTCTGTGCGGGAAGGCATCTTAAAGGAACGGCACATTACCTGGTAACACACTGCCGCACAAACATCCCTTCAGCTAGCACGAGCCGCGGCCAAGGTGCCCGAAGGCCTCAAGGCGGTCCGGTCCAGTAGTCCGCCATTGCCGTGGCACAAGCGATCTCGCACGGGCTCAAATCCAGAGCTGCGACCGGCTTTATGAACAATGCAGGAAATTGCAGGAAACTCGGCGGATTCTGTGGAAAATGTGGGATTCGCCGCGTAAAATGTGGAAAGTGTGTGATCTGTAAGCCGCGAAATTACTTGCTCTTGCGTTTTTCGGACCGAGTATCGCCTGAATGGGGTTCAAAGCGCTCTTCAGCCATATCAAATGGCGTAAACCTTTTGTTTTACTAAGCTTACGATTAATCGTTAATTGCCTCCTGTCAGCCTCTTGGTTGACGGCCGTCTTCGTCCTGTCGTGTCCACTCGGCCAGCGCGCGCCTGACCAGGAGGCAGGCGCGCGTTTGGTCTGAAACCCAGCTTTTGAAGGTGAGGGGGCACCTGCTGCTATGCCGTTCGGATACAAGGCGCGCGTCAGCACGCCGTTCACGCACGAGAACTACCAGGCAGAACTTGCCGAGCTGCGCGATCAGCTCAAGGCCCGGCTTTCCGGTGCCGCAGCCGACCAGTAGGATACCTGTTTTGCGCCACCAGGGCATGCTAAGGTGCGGCGATGCAAATTGTTATTGCGCTTTCTGGTGATCCAGCGACCCGGTGGACAGTAGGTGAGGCAGAGGCCGCGCGTTTGGATGCCGTCGAAACATGCGTCGGTTTTCTTCGCCCGAAGCACGCTACCTCGAGCGCCAATATTCAATGCCGATTTTCATAGCGCGCAGGCCTCATACACTTTGAGCTGGCTTAGGTCTTGTCTTTGCTCGCGTCGGCAATCCGCTTCGCGGCCAAGGCGGCGGCTTCTGCTACGCGGGGGTTTGGGGAACTCGCAGCAACCGCTTGCAACACTTCTCTGGCCTGTGGAGTGCCGATGTGTTCGAGGGCTGCGATGGCGCGCAGCTTTTGGAACAGGAATTTTTCGCCCTTTTGAATAATAAGCTCCAAACGCCGACGGGTTTCAAGCGTGGTTTTGCCTTCCAGGGCTATGCGGATTGCTCCTTCTGCGGCGTCATCGAAGTCCTCAAGTGCTTTGGCTGCTTTGTCACGCGTAGCGAAGCGGTCGCTGTCGAGATCGGCAATGAGCTTCACGGTTTGATCCGCAGGAGCAGGCGCGGTTGGCCTCAGCCGATCCTTTAAGAAAGGTGTGCTTTTTTCTGGCGCCATCACCAGAGTCCAAAGCGCGCTGTAGGCTTTCGCCGCGTCATGGGATAGGTCGTCCCACAAAGTGTTCATTTCAGCGGCCGAGGGCGCGGGACGCTTACCTGCCTTAGCCTTGTCGGTGAAATCCCAAAGCAAGATCGTAGAATCGCCGCTACCCGATGCCAGCATACGGTTGTCGGGGGTAAATGCAAGACACTTGACGGAGGTATGACCCGCGTCGGTGGAGCGAATTACTTGGCCGGTAAGGAGCTCCCAAATGGCGATCTCGTAATTTATTTCCAGATCGCCACTGGACAGCTTCGGCATTTTTTGGTGAATAGCCGCCACAGTCCGCCTGTCCGGCGAAAAAGTGAGCGCGGACAATGTCTCGAAAAGTCCAAGGTCGCCAAACCGGGCGATTTCTATTCCGGAGTCGATTGCCCAAACACGGACCTTGTCCTTCGGATTCGATGCGTAGGGCACCGATGCCAACAATTTGCCGTCGGCCGAAAATGCCAGGTCTAAAACACGATCCTCCCGACTTTCCCACCGGCGGATTTCCTTACCGTCGGCAGTGCCCAAAAGGCGGATGGTCTTATCGGGCCAGACGGTGGCCAAAACTCTGCTGTCGGGCGAAAAGGCGATAGCCAGCAGGCCTTCCCAGCGCTGTAGTTTGGCGCCGCCGGCTACATCCCAGAGGTGATCAGCATCAGCATCCTGCGACAGCAAAAGCTTGCCATCTGGGGAAAACTTAGCCGAGCGTACATTATTGGTAAAGCCACGACTGCTTTCAAAGGGGCCCTCCAGGACTCGTATTTCTTTGCCCGTCCGCGCATCGCATAAGTGGATATTTGAGTCAACGATGACGCCGCCGACTACGGCAACGATTTGATGATCTGCACTGACATCGGCGATTCGTCCGTCGAATTTTCTTCTGCCGATCTGGAATGGCCCAAAAACTACGCGACTTTGTTCCTGCTGACTGGGCAGGTCCCACTCGAGCGAAACACTGACCTGATCGCCGGCTGATGAAGACAGCGTCTTACCGTTTGGCCTAAACTGCAGCAATTTCACTTGGGTGCTGTGGCCTATGACCGGATCGATTTCCAGGCCACTGCCAACATCCCAGCGGACGATGCCCGATCCCATGGCGACGGCGAGCACCTTGCCGTCCGGCGAGAAAGCCGCCCCGTGGTCTGTCAGCAAACCCGGCATACCAAAAGTCCTGCCTTGCAATCGCCGGATCTCTTTGGCGGTTTCCGCTTCGTAGAGGTAAATCGTTTTGTTGTCAGCGATCGCCGCCAGCAATTTGCCGCCGGCCGAAGCGGCGAGACATATGGCCTCTTGGACTTCCTTCACCTCGTGGATCAGCATCAGCGTTTCTACGTCCCACAGTCGCAATGCATCGTTTGGCCCAGCAGACGCCAAGACCTTGCCGCCAGAGGCAAACACAATGTGGCAGTCGGCAGAGCTCACTGCGAGTTGCCCTCGCATTGTGCCGGTAGCGAGATCCCAAAGGCGAATCTTCCGGTCGTTGCCGCATACTGCCAAGATTTTGCCATCGGGCGAAAAGGCGGGACCATTGACGTTGGGCGATGGCCCTTCGAAGCTGCGGATTTCTTTTTGGGTAGTAAGATCGTAAAGAGCGACTTTGCGTTCGTTGTCCTGTGTGACAACCGCAGCAGTTCGCCCATCGGGCGCAATGTCTATCCAGGCCATCGACCTGCCCGACCACGGCAATCGGCCGATTTGCTTTCCGGATGCCAAGTCGATGACGCGGAGATCGGAGGTGACCAGCGTCTTCCCGTCAGGCGAAACCGTGATGACAACGCTGGAGGGCGGCACACTAAGGCGATTTAGGGATTGGCCGGTGACAGCGTCCCAAATGCAGACGCCATAGCCCATGCCTCCGCCGGAGACCAGAACCTTGCCGCTTAGCCCATAGGCAACCGACGATGTTAGGGTATCATGCCGGAAACGCGCCGTGCCGAATCGTGCTACGGCGCCAGGTGGCAAAAAGTCCCCGTAACGATCCGTGGCTTTAGCTAAAACGGGTTGCGGGCTGTTCTTCTCTGCCTTAGCCTCGGCATTGGATGTCTGATCCGACTGGCTTGATTCTGACGTTTCACGCGTTAGCGCGTGGCCCGCTAAAGCCGCGCCGCCAACAGCGAGCCCCAGCGTCACTAATAGCATCGCCACCTTCACTTTGATTCCAATCAAACCCCTCATGGCTCCCTCCGCTAATGCCATCGCGTTTGCTGAAAGTATGTGGCCCGCCACGGTCTTGCCTGCCGCAACTCCGGCAGCCGCCTGTGTCGTTTTGAGCTTGAGCAGCACCCCAACCGGTGCGGCACGAGCATTGTCGCTGAGCACGGTCAAGACCGTGCCGGCCGATATAGTCACGCCACGCCGGCTCAACTGTTGACGCAGCATTTCCCTCCCTCGCCCCAGTCGTTTTTCCAACGTACTCTTGGGACAATCCAATTGGCCGGCGGCCTGTTCGTAGCTTTTGCCTTCCAAATGGCACAAGACGATCGCAGCGCGATATTTCCCGGGTAGGCGTGCGAGCTCTTCATCCAGCACGGTGCAGACTTCTTGCCAGGTCAGCTCATCGATGGGTTCAGGTTGCACCGCGGGTGGGACCTGCTTTTCTTTGCTGCGCCGCATCGTTGCGTGTGCCCGTGCTCGGCGCGCAACGCGCTGAGCAACGCCGTAAAGCCAGTTGGCTAAGGTCTGTGAGCGATTGAGCGATGCCGCACGGCGGGCGAGCACCAAAAAAGTTGCTTGAAAAGCGTCTTCGGCACTGTGCAGCTCCCCAAGCACACGCCGGCAGACGGAGTAGACCATCGGCCCGTGCCGGTGAACAAGGAAGGTAAAGGCGGCGTCGTCTTGGTGCTCGACGAACTGCTCCAGAAGCTGACCATCGGTCAACGCGCAGTCGCCCTGCGCAGCACACAGCCTTCGCAAATGGCGGAGGAAATCTCCAGATGAGGCCGACGGCATGGTGTAGTCTCCACGTGACAGCTCACCCATATACTGCAGGCAATGGGCTTTTCACGCCAAAAAATCTGAAGAAGACTCTGTTTTGTTACGATAGCGCATTGTCACACCTCGGTTTCCTTACTTGCGGCGATTGGGTGCCCGTGCCCACCGCCTTCTTTTGGAAAATCACCGCTTTGGGGTGCCACAACACGGCCTAGTCGCAGGGCGCACTGAAGCCCGGGGACGCCATCGCTTTTGCCCGCTTTAACCTTCAAACTGAGACACTACCTCTATGTCGCCACCATTGCTCGAGTCGCAACGGCCACCTAGGATCGGGCGCCACTTTCCTGCCCCACACGATTGCGAGTGACCAAACGCTTGCTAGCACTGCCTACTTAATTACGGCGTTGGCCAGCCGCTTCAACGCTGCCTGGGCGGTATCGACGACGCGCGGGTCGGGGCTCCAAGTGACAACCGATTCAAGCACCATACGCGTCTGGGCGCTGCCGATTAATTCCAAGGCTTCGATGGCACGCACTTTTCGGACCATCTCAGTGTCGCTCTTTTTGAGGATTTGCTCCAAACGCTGGCGAACCTCAAGGGCGGGCTTTTCTTTAAGGGCCTGGCGGATCGCTGCTTGCGCGCTTTCCCCCAGTTTTTCCAGGGCCAGCGCAGCGGCTTGCCGGGTTGAAAACTGATCACTGCCCAGTTCGCCGAGCAGCTTGGAGAACTTCTCGGCGGAGAGCGGGACGGGCGGCCGCATTTGCTCGGTCAGGTAGGGGACGGTCTCGGCCGGCGATAGCACGAACGTCCAAATGGCGCGATCGGCAATGGGCGCAGCGCCGGCCATGTCGGACCAGAGGGTGCTTAACTGGGCGGCGGTTATAGAGGCGGCCTTTGATTTCTCACCTATGGATTGACCTGTGAGATCCCACAGCAAAATGGTGGCATCGACGCCGCCAGTGGCCAGGACGCGGCAGTCGCGTGAGAATGCCATGGAGCGTGCCGCACCCTGGGGCAGTTCGATGGTGCGGATTTTTTGGGCGTTTTGCCAGTCCCAAAGGTGAATATCACTACGATATTCGGCGCCCTCGCCACCGCGGTGAGATCCGAACTCTTCCACTGCCAGGATTCTGCCGGTCGGCGAAAAGACGGGAGACAGAAACGCTTCATTGATGGCAAAGCGTTGCAATAGCTCACCGGTTGCCACCAGCCACACGCGGACCTCACGGTGCGTCGAGGACACCAGCCACTTGCCATCCGGCGAAAAGGCAAGACTGTGTCGGACGCCTTCCTGCTGGCTACCCCAGCGACGCGTCTCTTTTCCCGTGGCGACGTCGAGCAGGCGAATGTTGTCGCCAGCTAGAGATGCTAGCATCGTGTTGTCGGGCGAAAACGCAACAGGGCATTGAATGCCATCGAAATGATCTTTCGATTGCGGCACCTCGGCTTTCGCACTTACATTCCAAAGGCGGGTACTTTTTTTGTAATCCTCGGAAACTAACAGCTTTCCATCGGGCGAAAACTTGAGCCTTAAAACCAAATCGTTGTGACCAGTCAAGACTCCCAGTTCTTTCTGCTGTGCTGTGTCCCATAGATGGATGTCGAAGCCTTTGTTATCGTAAATGGTCCTCAATACCCAAGCCAAAGTCTTGCCGTCCGAAGAGAGGTCGAATGCAGACCAAAATGCTCCTGGTGCAAATGAACCATTGGGGCCGCTGAAAAGGTGGCCACTCTCCTGCCCTGTCTTTAGATCCCAGTCATGCAAGTCTTTGATGCCGCCGCCGGACCTTAGCGTCTTGCCGTCCTCGCTGAATTGCAGCATGCTAGGCGCGTCCAGGTTGATTGGAGGAGAGAAAACGTCGCGCCCGGCATTGAGGTCCCACAAGCGATTGGCCGAACCCGTGGATCCGACCGCGGCCAGCGTTTTGGCGTCGGGCGAAAATGTCAGGCTCATCGCAGGCCACGGTGTCTCTAACGCGTGGACTTGCTTTCCTGTGGCCATGTCCCACACGCGAATGGCCGGGCCGGCGCCAGAGAACGCTAGCAGCTTCCCATCCGCAGAAAGGGCGATTGCCTTTCCCACTTTGTCCGCGATTAGGTTGTCTAGCAGCTTGCCCGAATCGATAGCGCGCACTTGCACTGTGCCGTCGCGTGCCGCTGCGGCCACAAGTTTGCCATCCCCGGAGAAGGCAATGCACAAGACGGATTTCTCATGGGCATCAAATTGCCGGCCTGCTGTTCCGGTCGCAACATCCCAAAAGCGAACGGACTTGTCCATGCTTCCGGAAATCAGAGTCTTGCCGTCTACCGTGAAGCGAAGCGCCAAAACACCCTCCGTGTGACCTTTGAGTTGTCGGAGTTCTTTACCTGTGGCTGTGTCCCGGAGAGTAATTACTTTCGCCTCGTCCGACCTGCCCCTGGGGCCTTCCGCGACAGCGACGATTTGTCCATCGGGTGAAAGAGCAACCCTGAAGAAATTGCCCTCCAAAGGCTCGACCAAGACACGCGGCTGCAGCTTTAAAGTAACATCAACTAACCACAAAGCCGAATAATCTGACGAGATCAATGTCTTACCGTCGCCCGAGAAAGCAAATGACCTCGCGTACCCCGGAAAGGGAAATCTGTGCAAACGCTTGCCGCTGGTAGTGTCCCACAGGCACACGCCAAAGCCCGCGTCTCCCCCTGTGACCAAGGCCTTGCCATCGGGGGAGAAAACAACCGCTCGCGCGGCAGGATGTCGCATGCGCATGGTGCCGATGCGAGAGATAACGCCCGCTGGTAATGGATCGCCATATGGATCGACGCGCTCGGTCCGCTTCGCGGTACCCTGCACTGGTTCTTGGACTTGATCGGGCGAGCCTGATTTCTCTACCTGGGCCTGTATAGATTTCTCTTGCCACGCGCCATGACCGGCCAACCCGGCGCCTCCGGCGCCGAGCCCTAGTGCCGCTACCAGCAACGCCACCTTCGCTTTGATCCCTATCATGCCCTTCATAGCTCCCTCCGCCAATGCCACTGCCTGCGCCGAAAGTAGACGCCCTGCCACGATCTTCCCTGCGGCCATTTCTTGCCAAAAATTCTTGAGAAAAAGCGGGGCGTCCTTAAGACCGCCGACACGACCGTTTCTGCCTGACTAGCTACTTGGATGTGTCAAACTTGCGCAGCGGCTCCTTGTTGAAGCCCATGTACTTGGCCAGCAGACAGGGATCGTAGCGTTCTTCTTTCAATTGCTTCAGGGGGATGATTTCGTTGCCGACGATGCCGTGGAGCCACTCAATATCTCCGCCGTTGGATGAGTCATAGCGGCCTGCCGGGTCGAGAACGGCCCAGGTGCCATCGGGGAAGTTGAGAAGTGAGCACAATTCTTTTCCGGAAGCACAGTCCCAGAGGCGGGCCGTACCGTCCCAGCTTCCCGTTAGGGCCCTTTTTGCATCAGGGGAAAACGTCGCTGACATCACCAGACCTGTATGGCCCTTGAAGATCTGATGCACATCACCGCTGAGTACATCCCACAGCCGCGCTGTGTGGTCATAGCTCCCGGAAAGGAGCCGCCTTCCATCTGGGGAAAACGCCACGGACGATACACAATTGGTGTGCCCAAGAAGAACCCGCCGCGCTTTCCCGCTGGCCACCTCCCATAACCGCACCTTCCCTTGGAAGTCTCCGGTGACGACTTGATTGCCGTCAGCGGAAAAGGCTACGGACAATATTCGTTGCTCAGGCTGTCCAATGAACCGGCGGATCTCTTTGCCGCTGGACATTCGCCACAAGCGCGCGGTTTTATCGTCGCTGCCTGTGAGGACCAATTGGCCATCCGGCGAGAATGCGACGGACTTTATTGGGCCGGTGTGGCCCGCTAACAAGCGGATCTCGGCGCCGCTCGCCGCATCCCACAAACGCGCGGTCTTGTCTTCATTTCCGGTAAGTATTAACTTGCCATTCGGCGAAAATGCAACCGAGCGGACCAGGCTTACATGATCCTCAAACACGCGCACCTCTCTAGCGCTTGCAGTGTCCCATAAGCGCGCGCTAGCGTCGAAGCTTCCGGTCAACACTTGCATGCCATCGGGCGAAAAAACCACAGAAACGACCGGGTACTTGTGCCGGTCCAAGCTCATTATTGGATGGCCTACCGCAGTGTCCCACAGGCGCGCCACTCTACTAGCCCCTATCAACAACAGCTTGCCGTCCGGCGAAAATGCGACTGAATTTACTACTTGGCTGCGCCCGTTAAGTGTGCGGATTTCCTCGCCGCTGGCAGCCTCCCACAATCGCACCGTGGAACTTAGGTCGCCCGCAATCACGTCCTTGCCGTTCGGCGAAAACGCAACGAAGTGTATCCATTCACCGTCCATCTGTTCATTCATCGCGCGAACTTCTGACCCGCTGGCCACATCCCACAGAGTGACTGTTTTCTTAGTTCCATTATCGATGTGTCCCGTAAGCATCTGTTTGCCGTCCGCCGAAAAAGCAACGGAGGTTACACGGCCATGTTTTTCCGCGAAGTTAAGAATCTCCTCGCCAGTGGCCGCTCGCCAGAGCCGCGCGCCCCAACTTCCCCCGACCAGCACGAGCTTGCCGTCGGGCGAAATGGCCGCGGCGGTTACCTCCCGAGGGTGGGGCCCGAAGATGCATATTTCCTTGCCACTGCCCACGTCCCACAGGCGTGCCGTTTTGTCCTCGCTGGCCGTGAGTATCTGCTTGCCGTCCGGAGAAAAAGCTACTGATCGTACTTGATCGTTATGTCCCTGAAAGCCGCGTATCTCCTTGCCGCTGACCGTTTCCCAGAGTCGCGCTGTTTTGTCCGCACTACCTGTGATGACCTGCTTGCCATCCGGAGAAAAAGCCACCGACGAAATTCCAGCCACATGTCCTCGAAAGCTGCGAATTTCCTGGCCGCTGATCGCATCCCACAGCCGCGCGGTCTTGTCCGAGCTGCCGGTGAGCACAAACCTGCCGTCCGGCGAGAACGCCACGGACTCTACCGACCGCATGTGACCCTGGAACGTACGAATCTCTTTACCACTGGCTCGATCCCACAGTTTTGCCGTCGTATCGTCGCTACCAGTAAGGATTAACTTGCCGTCGTGCGAAAATACGCCCGAATTGACTCCACCGCCGTGGCCAAGCGGAGCAACCAATCGCGGCTCCTGCTTGTCCGGTTCAATCTCCCGAAGTGCCTTGCCAAATGAAAATGCCCTGGGTCTAACGGCAGCCAGCACTTGATTTGTCGGAGGCACTCCATGTCCTTCCTTTTCGGCTTGGCCTGAAAACATCAAACTGCCAGCGCTGCCGATAACGGCAAGCAAAATTGACACACCAGCTGCGCATATCGCTACCTTGCCGAGCGCCAAGTTTCGTAGCACTCTCTCTGCAATTACGGTTGCCACGGTCATGCCCTTTGCACCTTCGCTGCCGATACCGGACCCGAACGCCAGCGCCGCTTTGACTGTGGCCGCGCGCAATCCTGCCCCGGCAGCTCCCGCGCGTCCCGAAATCAAGGCTGCCGCTAAGCCGGACGACAGAGTAAATCCCCGCCTGGCGAGCCTCGCCTCCAGCCGTCTGCGGCCACGCTCTAGCCGGGCTTTGACCGATGCCGGCGTCCAACCAAGCCGGCGTGCCGCTGCTTCGCGGCTGAGGTTTTCCAAACAGCACAGAATGACGCCAAGCTGATCCTTTTCCGGCAATCGCTGTACTTCTTCGTCCACGGCCAAAAGCAGTTCGCGGGTCGTCAAATGCTGGAGCGGATCGGGATGAGAATCGATCAACTCCGAGGCGCTAGCAGGTAGTTGACCAGGCTGGCGGTGAGCCTTGCGAGTGTCCCGAGCGACTCGCAGGGCGACGCCATGAATCCAACTGGGGAGCGACGGCGCCCGGCGGATCGAACCCGCTTTGCGAGCCAAAATCATAAAGGTGGCCTGAAAGCAGTCCTCTGCCGCTGTGGAGTCGGCCAACCCGCGGCGACAGATGCGCATCACCATTGGCCCGTATCGACTGACCAGAGCTGTGAAGGCCGACTGGTCGCCGCCTTGAACAAAACGGTCCAAAAGCTCGGTGTCAGTAACGTGCTCAGGCGGGGCCACGAGCAGGCGCAGATAGTCCAGTAGGTTTTGCGGGCCTGCCATGGGAGTAGTTTCTCATGGGCATTGGTGATGTCTCTATCATATAGTGGTCCGCCGAATGAATACGGCCCGGATTTTTTCGCAATTAGTCAAATTCGCTTAATGGTACGCGGGCAGCCTGCGTCCCCATTCAGCTTTTCAGAGAAATATGACCGTCAGATTGAATCGAACACCTTTATGGAAATTGACGCCTAGCGGTGGTCCAAAGGCCTTCCAGTGAGATTGGCCGTGCGGTGACCTTTGGCGCTTGCCAACATGCTCCGGTCTCCTCGACCGAAGTATTGTAAAGCCGTTCGACGATACGAGGCTCCTCGATTCAGGCAAGCCGCTGAGCGCTAATCTATGACCCTCAGCGCGTTCCCAGCTTTGGTCGCCTACCAATTGCTTTGACGCGATTCCTCTTCATGCAGGAAACTGCAGGAAACTCGGCGCAATTTGTGGTAAATATGGGATTCGCCGTGTAAAATGTGGGAAGCGTGCGATCCGTAAGCCGTGAAATGGCTTGTCCTTGCGAGTTTTTGACTCTGCGCCGCCAAAATGGGGTTCAGGAGGTCGCTGGTTCGAATCCAGTCGCCCCGACAGTGACAGCCGGTTGTCATCCGTCGACAGCCGGCTGTTTCTATTGTCAGGGTTAGACCTTGCGGCGAAGGGTGCTTGCTGGTCGCCACTTCCCGTCATTGCTGCCATTTTGACATCACTAGACTCAGTTTGTAAGGGTTTGTCGGTTTTCTCCATAGTCGGGAGTATAACCTGAGCAGTCCCCCTTCCGCTAAGGTTACGGGTTGGAAGTGTCCGGCTCTGGGGTAGCCTTGTGATTCTGATATTGACGCAGGTGGTTCTCAATGCGCTCAGCCAATTCTGAATTTATTTTTGCCAAAGCGAGGGCGTCGGTCGCTGTCTTTTGGGCCGCGGTGAAATCCCCGGTTGCGGCTTGGGCCACTGCCAGCGCGTCGAGCAGCTCTGGATCGCTGAACTTCGTGGCTTGGCATGCTGCGGCAATCATCTCCAAAGCCGTTTGCGGGTCGTTTGCAACCAGCTTCCGGGCCTCCGCGACGCCGTCCTGCGGCCATCGGGGATTTGCCGAAGTCAGCCTCGCGTACAGTCTTTCGGCTTCCTGGGTTTCGCCGCTTTGGTAAATGGCATACGCCCAGTAGACTGGGTCAGAACCCTCTTTCAAAATTGTGATTGCCTCCTGCCATTTGCCTTGGCGAATCAGCGCTACCCCTAGGCAATGCCCTAGCAATTTCATGTCAGGCGAGTTTTCACGTTGGTCCTTGAATCGTTGGCGCTTGATGGCCAGGCGCAGCATTTCTTCGGCCTCGACGGCTTGGCCACGTTTCAGCAGCAGGAATCCAAATAGTGCGGGAGCGGTTTCCGGAGCGGTGAGGTACTGCTCCGATTTAGCCGCCAGTCGATAATAAACGATTGCTTCATCAATCCGGCCCAACCCCTCAAGCTTTAAAGCCAAAAGCAAGCTGTATATGTCCGGCCGCAGACGGTAAGCTTCTTGATAGCAAAAGACAGCTTGCTCAACATCCTTATCCTTGTTGGTTTCGTACCAATCTCCCAGGTGCCACAGCGCTCGGTGATTGTCGCGCGTGACGGCAGCGGTGTGCGTCCACAGTGTGCCCGAATCTTGCCAATAGCCGGCTTGAACAAAAGTAATCCCTGCCAGCGTGAGCACTGCGGCACAGGCCGCCATCCGTGCCACGGCCACCGGCACGTGGACCCGTCTGACCAAAGCGGCAAGCGACCAAACCACCGCAATGAATAAACCGATATGTGGCACATACGCGTACCGGTCGCAATGCGCGGTTTCAGCAAGTTGTATGAACCCGATGACCGGGACGAGCGTGCCCAAAAACCAAAGCCAGCCAACCAACAGGTAACGATGCCGCCGGGCAAGCATCACCGAGGCCACGGTGATGGCTAGCAGTGCCAGGCCGGAGATGCCGAGCCATAGCCAAGACCAATCAAGGAATTTATCAATGTAAAACACGCCAAGGTTCGTGGGCACAATGGTCTTGTACAAATACCAGCCGTAGGAAATTACCGCACGCGGCAAGTTGTCGCTTGGTTTCGAGACATCTATTAGCGCGTCCTTGTGGTGTGCGCCGAAGGTCAAAGCACCGGCCGCCAGTCCAATCAAAAAGAGCGGCAGCTTTTCAACGATTAGCCCCAGCGCGCCCGCTGGGGCAAACGAGGGCAAGTCTCCCTCTGGCGTGGCTGCGCGGAGCGGCCAGCGCCTGAGCGGCCAAATATCCAACAACAACAGAGTGCAGGGAAAGGTGACCACCATTGCCTTGGCCATGAGGCCCAGGATCATTAGCCCAGCCACCAAGGCCATGCCCTGCCAGTGCGGCTTCAGCGCGTAGCGGGCGTACGCCAGGAGGCCCAATAGCCAGAAAAAGGTGCTCAAGACATCCTTGCGTTCGGTGACCCAGGCGACCGATTCGACGTGCAGCGGATGGACGGCAAATAAGGCCGCGACCCAAAAGCTAGGCCACGGCTTTTTCGTCATCAAAAAGAGCACGGCATACAGCAAAAGCACGTTGGCCAGGTGCAGCAAGAGGTTGTGAAGATGAAAACCCCAGGCCTCTTTTGGACCGAAGAGCGTCGCATCCAATTGCAGCGAAAGCCATGTCAGCGGATGCCAGTGATCTTCCTGCATCGTCCTAAAGGCCCAAGCGATGTCCCAACCGTCCAAGCCGTTGAGCACATGTGGGTTTTCCGTCACGTAAAATGGATCGTCAAAGTTAATGAAGTCGCACTGACAAACGCGACCGAGGGATAACAGCGGAAGAAGCACCAGCGCGAGTACAAACCAAAAATGACGTGCCATAGTCTACCGCGGAGGAAGAGGTACTGACGCCGATTATTCATCGGCCGCGTGGTAGTCTTGCTCAAGACGCAGCGTGGGCCGAGGTTTGGAAAGACGCGTTTTGCAAAGACCCCATTTCCACAACCTATAAAGAACGCTGGTGGCTAATACACCACTGCCATACTGGGCGGCGCGGCAGAAGTTGATGGAACTGCTCGCTGCCGTGTAATTCGTGGGGCAGGAGATTTCGCCACTCTGTCGAAACAAGCGTCTGAGCGGCCTTGTACGCCGGCAGAACGACAACCAGATTGTTGCCGTGAATCATACCACGCTAGCCCCTGAGATTCGAGTAGTCGGTGTCGGACGGTTCCAATGCCGCGTTGCCGAGGTTATATTCGAGGTAGGGCGTATTGGAGCCTTGTTTCTTGAAGCAACCCAAGAGAACGCCGATGGGCTACCAACCGATCGAGAACCACGGCATCGTCGGGAACATGCACAGCGCCGCCCTGGTCAGCCTGGACGGGTCGGTCGATTGGCTGTGCCTGCCGCGCTTCGACTCGCCCAGCGTTTTCGGAGCGATTCTCGACGCCGACAAGGGCGGGCGGTTCCGGATCGCCCCGGCCGCAGGCGGCGAGTTGCGCCGCAAGCAATTCTACTGGCCGGACACCAACGTCCTGATCACCCGCTTCCTGCACCCCGACGGCATCGCCGAGGTCGACGACTACATGCCGGTCGGGTCTGGGGCCGGGCCGGACGCCCAGCTCGTCCGCCGAGTGCGGGTGGTCCGCGGCCGGCTGCCGCTGGAGATGGAGTGCCGCCCGGCGTTCGACTACGCCCGGGCACCGCACACGACCACGGTGCGTGAGCGCGGTGCTCGCTTTGACGGTCCCGGGCTGTCCCTGGGGTTGGCCGCCTCGGTCCCCCTCCGGGCCGACAAGGGGGGCGTTGTGGCCGCGTTTCTCCTCGGCGAGGGGCAGAGCGCCACGTTTGTTCTAGGTATCATTGCGCCGGACGCCCACTCCGGACGGTGCCCCGGGACCGAGGAGGCCGAGGACTGGTTTCGCGAGACGGTCGCCTACTGGCAGCGCTGGGCGGCCCGCTGCACTTACCGGGGCCGGTGGCGCGAGGTGGTCCTGCGCTCGGCCCTGGCGCTGAAGCTTCTCACGTATCAGCCGACCGGGGCGATCGTCGCCGCCCCGACCACCAGCCTGCCGGAGGGCATCGGCGGGGTGCGGAACTGGGATTACCGTTATACTTGGATTCGCGACGCCGCCTTCACGGTGTACGCCTTCCTGCGGGTCGGGTTCACCGAGGAGGCAAGCCGCTTCCGGGAGTGGCTGACCGCTCGCTATAAGGAGCGCGACTCGCACAGCGACGGGCCGCTGCAGCTCATGTACGCGATCGATGGCCGATCCGACCTTACGGAGCAGGAGCTGACGCACCTCGATGGCTACGCGGGCTCAAGGCCGGTCCGGATCGGCAACGCCGCCCACGGGCAGCTGCAGCTGGACATCTACGGCGAGTTGCTGGACGCGGCCTACCTCTTCAATAAGTACGTCGCCCCGGTCGGTTACGACGGCTGGAGGAATCTCCGCGAGCTGGTGGACTGGGTGGCCGGCAACTGGGGGCGGGAGGACGAGGGTGTTTGGGAAGTGCGCGGCGGGCGGCGGCACTTCGTCTACTCGAAGTTCATGTGCTGGGTGGCCCTGGACCGCGGGCTGCGGCTGGCGGACAAGCGCTCCTTCCCGGCGGATCGGGCCGCCTGGCTGAAGGCCCGCGACGCGATCTACGAGGAGGTGATGGCGAAGGGCTGGAGCGCGTCGCGAGGGTCGTTCGTTCAGTCGTATGGTTCCGACGCTCTCGACGCCTCGGCGCTGCTCATGCCGCTGACGTTCTTCATGGCCCCCAACGACCCGCGCATGCTGGCCACGGTGGACGCTATCCGGTCGCCTACCACTCGGGGCGGGCTGGCCGCCGACGGTCTGGTCTACCGCTACGATCCGAAGGCTGCCCCCGACGGACTGCCGGGGGTAGAAGGGACGTTCAACATGTGCAGCTTCTGGCTGGTGGAGGCGCTGACGCGGGCCGGGCGGACCGACCCGGCCCGCCTGGCCGAGGCGCGCCTGCTGTTCGAGCAGATGCTGGGCTACGGCAACCACCTTGGGCTGTACGCTGAGCAGACCGGCCCGAGCGGCGAAGCCCTGGGCAACTTCCCGCAAGCCTTCACGCACTTGGCCCTGATCAGCGCCGCCTTTAACCTCGACCGGGCCCTCGCCGGCGGGAACGCCTGAATCCTTTCGGCAATCCATCGAATCCAGCTCACGGCCGAGGCCCAGGACCTAGGGATGGGCTTGAAGGTCCAGGGTTGCTGCAGATGTTGGGATTGGACCACTCAAGTGATTTAGGGCGTCTCCGGCGGGTGGCCGACGGGATAATCACCCCGAAACTGGAAGATTTTGACAAACACGAGTGGTCGCTGAAGGTGGACGCCGTACCAAACATTAAGCATCTTGAAGGTCCCAAATCGGACAGCAAGATTCATTTTGCGCACCGTATACTTAGGTTCGCCCCACTCCAGTGGCTCAAAGGCAAGCCGGTAATTGACTGTCTTCAAAGCAACAAGGTAATCATTGAGAACGCCAGTCTCGGCAGCCCACTGGCCCCATCGCCGCAGCTTCTCCAATTCCCTATTCGATACGCGCACCTTGTATTGGTCACCACGATAACCTGGCATCATGAGGCTTATCCTCGCAGGCCTTCGATGACTCTAATTGCGTCGTCGAGGCTGATGCCGGCCGCTTCCATGTCGGCGAGTTCGCTTTCGCTGAACATCGGGACTTCATCTTGCGATGATGTGGCGGGAGTCGAAGTGTAGCGGTTAATTACTTCCCCGAGTTCGACTTCATTGGCTGCAACAAGAATCTTATGGTCAAGCTCGATAGCGAATAGAACATCGCGGATTATTGGATCGCTAATCAACAAAATCAGTTTCCGGCGAGCCAGAGCCAACGTCTTATGAAGCGCCAAGAGTCGTCCGAAGCCAGTTGCGGAAAGCGAGTCAACATTGCGCAAATCCAGAACAACAAGACCCGTTGGCGAGCGCTCCACAGCCGTCAAAACGTAGTCCAGCATGTCACCTGCAAGCAGACTAACCGCAGTACGATCGGCAACGTGCTCACCGGAAAAGCCAAAAGCCAGGACGTCGCTCCTCATTTGTAATTCTGGTCGGATTTCAATCCCGAGGGGAATCACGGGTTATGCTCCTCAATGTTGGGCTGCCATTTTCTGGGCCGCTCGAAGTTAAGTGTACCAAACCTCAAAATCTGCCGACAAGTGCCGTCAACATCGCGGATAATCTTTAGCCATGCCATTGCGGCCAGCCGAGTCATCGCTACCGCCGAATATCCAGTCCACGTATGAGCGCCTTCGCTGCCGGAATGACAGTTGGGGCAACGCTCAGAGCCCGAAATCCCATCTCCAGAAGGCGAGGGACGTATGCCTCGCGGCCTGCCAGCTCTCCGCAAAGCGTCACGGGGCGGCCGCCGGCGTCCGCCAGAATGATGCCGAGCAAGCGCAGGACCGATTCGTGGCCGTCGAGATAGTAATCGTTGACCGAGGCATCGTCGCGCGCCGCGGCCAGGGTGTACTGCGTGAGGTCGTTCGTGCCGACGCAGAAAAAGTCCACGTGCTTCAACAGCGCGGGAATTGCCAGGGCTGCGGCCGGGGTTTCGACCATGGCGCCAAACGGTGGCGGCTTCGTCACCTTGCGCTCCGCGCTTAGCGACTCGAACGTTTCCCGCATCCGGCGAATATCGTCTTCCACTGTCACCATCGGAATCAGGACGCGCACGCGATGGTTTTGCGAGAGCCGCAGGATCGCCCCGAGTTGCGTTCGGACCAGCTGGGAATAGTGCAATAGCAAGCGCACGCCGCGGCGGCCCAACACGGGATTGGCGCTGGGAGGCAGGCCCAAATAAGGCAACGGCTTGTCGCCGCCGATATCCAGAAGGCGAATTGTAACCGGGCGAGCGCCCAGGGCAGCGATCAGGCTTTCAAGCTCGCTGCATAGTTCGTCCTCGGTCGGCGGAACGGGCCGGCTAAAGTAGATTTGCTCGATTCGCAAGAGCCCGACGCCGTCGGCGCCGTTGTCGAGCGCGAGTTCCACATCATCCTGGACGCCGATATTGGCTTCGACGCTGATGAACTGGCCATCGAGCGTCCGCGCCGGCTGTCGACAGGCTGCCTTGCAGCGGACCAAGGTCGCCCGCCAATTCTCGATGCGTTCCTGAAATTCGCTTCGCGTCTCCGGCTGCGGCGCGATCACGAGGCTGCCGCGAAAACCATCCACCAGCAGTTCCGTGCCGCTGCCGATGCGCGACAGGAGTCCTGGGATCTCGGCGATCGTGGGGATCCCTTTTTCACGCGCCAGCAGCGCTGCGTGTGA
>Ga0206898_10048_pt1 | contig 37112 bp, 41 predicted proteins | sample Alteio_BWOrgHeat_50_FD_153237 | JGI IMG/M metagenome (GOLD analysis project Ga0206898, IMG submission 153237) | Enriched cells from forest soil in Barre Woods Harvard Forest LTER site, Petersham, Massachusetts, United States -... | ecosystem: Environmental > Terrestrial > Soil > Temperate forest >...
ATTAAAGAGGCTTGCGTTAAAATTCATAGCCTTGAAAACCATGCGGACGAAGTATTCAATAATGGAATAGCCCGCCTTTTTGAAGAGGAGAAAGACGCCATTCAGATTATTAAGGTGAAAGAGATTCTCAGTGCGCTTGAAACAGCTACTGATAAATGCGAAGATGCTGCCGATGTTATCCACTCCATCCTGATCAAAACAACCTGAACGGATCCATGTTAATCATTGTAATCATTACCATTTTTGCTGCGCTTGTTTTCGATTTTGTGAATGGCATGAACGACGCCGCAAATTCGATTGCTACGATTGTATCCACCCGTATACTTTCTCCCCGTATAGCAGTGCTCTGGGCTGCCATGTTCAACTTCGCAGCCCTCTTTATCTTTGATGGGTCGAAGGTGGCGGGGACAGTCGGAAAGGGTTTCATCAACAGCACCTTCATCGACGAATACCTTATTCTATCTGCCTTGCTGGGAGCCATTATCTGGGCTTATTTTTTCTGTGCAAGATTGGGTATTCCCGTTAGTTCTTCTCACTCGTTGACAGGAGGACTTATCGGTGCAGCTATCGCTAAGGCACACGGACTTTCAGGACTTGTATTGCATACCGCAGGTGGGGGATTCTTTACCACCAAAATATTCATTACCCTGCTCTTTATCTTTCTCGCACCACTCATCGGATTGGTGCTGGGTTACCTGATCATGGTCATCACCATGTGGATTGCCCGCAATTTCAACCCTTCCCGCATTGATAAGTTTTTCAGAGTAGGTCAGTTGCTTTCTTCAGCAGCATTCAGTATAGGTCATGGTGGGAACGACGCGCAGAAAACAATGGGTATCATTACGGTGTTGCTCTATTCTACCCGTAACATTCCTTTTGTTCATCAATACCTGTATCCTTATGGAGAATTCCACGTGCCTACCTGGGTATCGGTCTTATCCTTGTCGGTAATTTCTCTGGGAACACTTTCCGGTGGCATGCGCATTGTAAAAACGATGGGCATGAAACTTACACACCTGAAACCCATTGGAGGTTTCAGTGCTGAAACGGCAGGTGCCATCACGCTCTATGGAGCTACCAGTCTGGGTATTCCGGTGAGTACCACGCAAACGATTGCAGGAGCAATTATGGGAGTGGGTACTACCAGAAGGTTTTCAGCTGTAAGATGGGGGATTGCAGGTAATATCATTACTACCTGGATATTTACTATCCCGGCCTCCGCTCTTATCGGAGGACTCGTCTACTTTATCATGAGTTATTTTATCCCTGGATCTTAGGGCTTGGGGACTGTTTGAGGACCAGTCTCTACCTCGTTGCTTATATGCAGTGCGCGGTCAATCAACTTGATTTTATACTTAAAAAGTTGCCCTGGTATTCCATAAGGTGGAATCAGTCGTACTTTGATTTCCCCCTGAAGACTCTTCTTTTGACCATCCTGAGTCAGGTTAGGAATCCGGTACTTGAACTGGAGTGTATCAAAATGAAGCCGGTTGGTATCTGTTTGAGCCTTCAGATTGAGTGGCTTCCAAACCATTGTAGTCGAATCCAGAAAATAATAGACCATGAAGAGGTCTGAGTTGTAACGCGAATTCAGATTGAAAGGAGGTAAGGTGTCGAACGGATCAAGTCCTATATCTCCATCCCCATCGGTAAAATTAATCTTGCAGGTAGCGGAATCCTTTCCAAATTCTTTGAATTCAGTAAAGGTGATATTCGGTATAGGAGAAAAATTCTCTTCTTTTTTGCAGGATACAAACATGACAGTGAATATCACGACCACTGCACAGATACCGGTAATCAGCTTCCTCATTTTTAGTAATTTTACCTTATAAAGATAGTGAATATACACTTCCTGCAAAACAGATAGCCATTTGGTTCCCATCGGTCAGTTATCCAGCGAATTATTTACGCTTCCCCGGGGATTTGATGTTACCTGTCTGGATGTCTTCCGATATCAACAAGCCCATAACGCGTTATATCGCGATTTTATTGCCGGAATACGGTTGGATCCTCAAAAATTAAGTCATGTCAGTGAAATTCCCTTTCTTCCGGTGGAATTCTTTAAAAGCCATCGGATTTTGAGTGAGGGAATGGGGACCGATCTCGTGTTTTCAAGCAGTGGTACTACCGGCACCTTCACTAGCAAACATTATGTAGCCGACCGTAAACTATACGAGACCAGCTTTCGGGAGGCGTTTACGCGTTTCTACGGCAATATCACTGACTATTGCGTGCTTGCTCTTTTACCTTCTTACCTTGAACGGGAAGGCTCCTCACTGATTTATATGGCGAGGGATCTGATCTCCGCCTCAGCCCATCCCGATAGTGGGTTTTACCTGCACAACCTGGAGGAATTGCACCGCTGCCTACTCCGTCAGGAGGCTTCTGGACAAAAGACCTTGCTCTTGGGAGTGAGCTTTGCTTTGCTTGACTTTGCCGATGCACACCCTATGGAACTGAAGCATACCCTTATTATGGAAACGGGAGGCATGAAAGGCAAGCGGAAAGAGCTGGTGAGGGAGGAGTTGCATGCCTACCTGTGTGCCCGCCTGGGAGTAAAAACAATACATTCGGAATATGGGATGACAGAGCTGCTCTCCCAGGCTTATTCCCAAGGTAATGGCATTTTTCAGTGTCCTCCCTGGATGAAGGTGGTTGCGCGTGACACAAATGATGCGTTAAGTAAGGCCCCGGATGGAAAAACAGGTGGCATCAATGTCATTGACCTGGCCAACCTTTATTCCTGTTCCTTTATAGCAACACAGGATTTGGGTCGTGTGAATAAGGATGGGTCGTTTGAAATACTAGGCCGTTTTGATAACAGCGATATCAGGGGATGCAATTTGCTGCTCGCCTGATCCTGCTGATACAAGATGGGAAGTGTGTTAAACGGCCTTTATCAGGAAGTAATTTTTCTTTCCTTTCTGTGCCAGGATATACCGGTTGTTGAGCAGATCAGAAACACCGATAGCAAGTTCCACATTTTCTATTTTCCCTTTATTAATAAACACTCCGCCTCCCTGCAACATTTTGCGGGCTTCGCCTTTGGAAGGAAATACCTTGGTCTTGTCGGCAAGCAGGTCTATCACATTGATTCCAGTTTCCAGCTCTGTACGATTGATATCAAACTGGGGGACACCGTCAAAAACAGCCAGTAAGGTATCCTCACTCAAATTCTTCAGGCCTTCCGTAGTGCCTTTGCCGAACAACAGCTCGGATGCTTCCAGTGCAGCATTGTAGTCGGCTTCGCTGTGTACCCGGATGGTGATGTCACGGGCGAGTGTTTTTTGCAAGAGTCTGTTATGAGGCGCCAGCAAGTGCTCAGCCTCCAGTGCTTCCACTTCTGGCTGACTTAAGATTGTGAATATGCGGATGTATTTCTTTACATCTTCATCACTCGAATTCAGCCAGAACTGATAGAACTGGTAAGGGCTCGTCTTCTTCGGATCAAGCCATACATTGCCTCCTTCGGACTTCCCGAACTTGGTGCCGTCGGATTTCTTGATGAGCGGTGTGGTGAGTGCAAAGGCTTCCCCTCCGTCTTTTCTGCGTATCAGTTCGGTGCCGGTAACGATATTCCCCCATTGGTCTGAACCACCCATCTGCAGTTGCAAGCCTTTGTTTTTCCAGAGGTAATAAAAGTCGTATCCCTGCACCAGTTGGTAACTGAATTCGGTAAATGACATCCCGTTTTCCAGTCGGCTTTTCACCGAATCTTTTGCCAGCATGTAGTTAACCGAAATGTGCTTGCCGATGTCGCGGATAAAATCGAGGAAGGAGAAGTCGCGGAACCAGTCGAAATTGTTTACGATCTCAGCGGATGCGTTGCCGCAGTTAAAGTCAAGGAATTTTTCGAGTTGCTTGCGTTGGCAGGACAAGTTGTGATTCAATGTTTTTTCATCCAGCAGGTTTCGTTCCTGTGATTTTCCCGAAGGATCGCCTACCATGCCGGTAGCGCCACCGATAAGCGCAAAAGGCTTATGTCCAGCCCGCTGAAAATGCAGGAGTGTCATCATCTGCACCAGATTGCCTACCCCCAGCGAGTCGGCGGTAGGATCAAAGCCGATGTATCCGCTAACGGATCCTTTATTTAACAATTCTTCTGTTCCCGGCATGATATCATGCAGCATTCCCCTCCACCTAAGTTCCTTGACAAAGCCCATTTTTTTACTGTTTTGGCAAAGATAGGATTATTGCTTGTACATTTATCAGATGATACTCGTTACAGGCGGTACCGGCCTGGTAGGTTCACATCTTTTATACGACCTGGTTAAATCGGGTGTTCCTGTCCGTGCATTGAAACGGAGCGGGAGTGACGTACAGGGTGTTCTCCGCACCTTTGCCTATTACAATTCATCCCCCGAAGCACTTTTCAAACAGATTGAATGGATTGATGGTGACATACAGGATATGGCTTCGCTGGAGGATGCAATGAAAGGTGTTTCCGAAGTCTACCATTGTGCAGCTATCGTTTCTTTTAACCCGCGCGACCGGGAAGAAATGTTGCGTGTCAATGTAGAGGGTACAGCCAACGTGGTGAACGCTTGTTTGTATCAAGGCATTCGTAAGCTTTGTCACGTAAGTTCTATCGCCAGCCTTGGCCGAAACTCCTCCACCGACCTGGTTACGGAAGAAACACATTGGAAAACATCTCCCAAAAACTCCTGGTACGCAATTAGTAAGTATGGGGCAGAAAGAGAAGTTTGGAGGGGAGCAGAGGAGGGGTTGAATGTGGTGGTGGTGAACCCTTCTGTGATATTAGGGCCCGGGAACTGGAACAAAGGCAGCTTGACACTGTTCAGACTGGCAGCAAAAGGGTTGAAATATTATACCGGCGGTGTGACTGGTTATGTGGATGTAAGAGATGTTTCCGGTGCGATGATTAAACTGATGGGGAGCGATATCCGTGGCGAACGTTATATATTGAATTCAGAAAACATCACGTTCCAATCACTCTTCGATCAGCTGCATGCCGAATTCGGAAAGCCCAAAGCGTGGATCAGGGTATATCCTTTTCTGGCAGAGATTGGATGGAGAGTTGAAAAATGGCGGTCTTCCCTGCTTGGAAAAGAACCGGTGATTACAAAAGAAACTTCCCGTGCAGCCAATTACTCCTATGCTTTTTCTGCTGAAAAAATCAAGCAGGCACTGAATTACCGTTTTATTCCTTTGGAAACAACCTTGAAAGAGGTATGTGCGCTTTATAAAAAAGGCTGAGAGCCTTTGCTTTGACCGATTACTTGTCAGGGCTTTTTCCGCTCTTCCACGGCCTGCATACGGGTGAGTTCAGAAATCACCTCGTCGTATATCACCTCCAACTCGTCCGGTTTGCTTGAATAGTAGGCAAAATTCTCCTTAAACTCTGCATAAGTGCTTTGGTACTTTTGAAAGATATCCGAATAAGCCACGTTGTCTCTGCGGTTGGTACTTTGATTCTGGGCAGTCTTGAGGTTGACGGCTGCTTCCAGTAAATGCACTTGGGTAAGTAAGCCAGCCATTTGATGAGGAGTGAGCAGGTGGGCCGGGACGGGTAACGGGGACGCTTCTTCCTTCTTTTTCCCACAGGAGAAAAGCAAGCAAAGGATAAGACCAGAAGTCACTAATTTCAAAAAGTGTTTCAGACGCACAGCCGTGTAATTGATTTGCGGACAAATTTAAGGGAAATTAAGCAGCATGGCTTAATGGTACTGCACAAAACGTCGCATAATTCACTCCGGGATACATTTCTTAAGTATGAAAAAAGCGCTACTTTTGGCGGCGACAGCAAGTTTTTATAAGCAAGTCAATGTCTTATTTCACCGGTAAAGTTATTTGGATTACGGGTGCTTCTTCCGGAATAGGAGAAGCGCTTGTGAGCGCGTTGGCAAAAGAAGGAGCGCGCCTGGTGCTTTCTTCCCGGAATGAGGCGACTTTAATTCAGGTAAAGGAACGATGTGGACTAACTGACGACAATTCATTCATCTTAGCCCTCGACCTGGAACACCTTACCGAACCGGAGAAACTGGTGGCCCGCATCCAGCAAAAGTTCGGAGAGATTGATATCCTGATCAATAATGGAGGCATGAGCCAACGCGCGCTTGCTAAAGATACTCCTGTTGCCATTGATCGCAGGTTGATGGAGGTAGATTATTTCGGTCCCGTTGCCTTGACCAAGAGCGTGCTCCCTTCCATGATACGGAGACAACAAGGGCAGATTGTGGTGATCAGCAGCATTTCAGGAAAATTCGGTTTCTTCCTTCGTTCCGCTTATTCGGCGGCGAAACATGCGTTACATGGCTTTTTTGAAACGTTGAGGCTGGAGGTTTATGAGAATAATATTCAAGTGCTGCTAGTTTGTCCCGGTATGGTTGCAACCAACATTTCTTTGAATGCGGTAACTGCGGAGGGCAAACGGTTTAATAAAATGGATAAAGGCCAGGCAAACGGAATGCCTGTTGCGCAGTGCGCTGCAGCAATACTGGATGCCATGCGCGAGCAAAAAGAAGAAGTGATTATCGGAAGCCGGAAAGAGAAAATTGCTGTAAAGCTCAAGCGTTTTTTCCCCGGTTGGTTCTCCCGCATGATCAGGAAGCAAAAGATGGATTAAGTTAAGCAGGTTACAACTACACATTTACTCAAACAGATGTCATACACTATCGCTGGAATACAACAGATCGGAATTGGTATTCCGAGAGTGCAAGAAGCTTTTGCCTGGTACAACCGAAACCTGGGGATGGATATTCCCATTTTTGAAGAAGCTGCGGAAGCTAACCTGATGCTGCCTTACACCGGAGGTTCACCGCATCAACGGCATGCTATTTTAGCGATTAACCTGGCAGGTGGAGGAGGATTTGAGATCTGGCAGTATACCAGCCGCGTTCCTCAACCGGCTGCTTTTTCACTTGAGCTGGGAGACTTCGGTATTTTTTGCACCCGCATGAAATCGCGTGATGTGAAAGCATCTTATGAATACTTGAAATCACAAAAGGCAAGCCTGCTTACCCCTTTGGTAAAAGATCCCGGAGGTGCTGATACTTTTTATTTGCAGGATCCTTATGGTAATATCTTCCAGGTGGTGAAAGGAACGGATTGGTTTGGAGAAGGAAAACAACTCACGGGAGGACCAGCAGGATGCCTGATAGGAGTGAGTAATATGGAGAAGTCAATGCGTTTTTACAAGGAAATACTTGGCTACGATACGGTCGTATACGATCAGACAGCTGTATTCTCCGATATGAAAGGCATACCTGGTGCTGACAAGAAAGCACGCAGAGTGCTCCTGAAGCACAGCAAACCGCGGCAAGGTGCCTTTAGCCGTTTGTTGGGCAGCAGTGAAATTGAATTGGTACAGGTAATCGACAAAGAACCCCGGCATATATTTAAAGACAGGTTCTGGGGTGACCTTGGTTTCATTCACCTCTGTTACGACATCAACAACATGAAGGCGCTGGAGGAGAAATGCAAAGCCGCAGGCCATCCTTTTACGGTAGACAGCTCAAACAGTTTTGACATGGGAGAAGCGGCAGGACATTTCAGCTATGTGGAAGATCCGGATGGGACACTCATTGAATTTGTGGAAACGCATAAGATACCCGTGCTGAAGAAAATAGGTTGGTACCTGCATTTGCAGAAGCGGGATGCCTCCAAACCACTGCCCGACTGGATGCTGAAAGCTTTACGCTTTAACCGGGTGAAGTAAACGTTTCGGGAGAAGTGCTTTTCAGACCTTCTTTAATGAGCTCAACAATTTCTTCTCGTGCATAAATCAACCGCTCGGCTTCGGCTTTGTTTTTCTTTACGAGGCCCAGCAGCTTCCATCGTCCGAATGCTTTCTTGCGAACAGAGTAAAACCGGATGACAAACAATCCGGAAAGTGGAACCAACAATGCCCATGCGAGCAGCAGCCACCAGCTGTGAAAGACCTGTGCGAGAAAAAGCAACTGCAACAGGTAATAAGGAATCCAAAAGAACATAGCCAGGTTAGCAAACACGGAAGAATAAAACACAATCGTTTTGGCTTTCTCATCCGCCATTCTGCGTGCCAGACGGTAAGGAGGGTAATTGAGGAGCAGGCCAATCCAGTATACCGGTAAGCCAAACCATAACTTAAAGAAATCTCCCAGGGTACTTTGCAGGTTCATTTTTGACAACGCATCGCGGCGCAACAGGTGATCGCGCAACCCCAGTCGCTTCAGGTCGCTCAGATAGGGCAGGACAATTGCTTCAAGCGCTTCCACTTTGGCAGGATTTGATTTCTGCAGGTTGTTTAACATTGCGGCAAGCAGCTTGTTCTTTTCATGTTCTTCAAGCTGATCGCTTACCGGCAGCCCGCTTTCCTCCATCCACTGCTTTGTATAAACTTCCGTCAAGGCTTCGTACAAACGATCGTTCGCCGGGTTTTCAATTTCCACAATCAGTTCTCTCATCTTGCCTTCGATGAACTGTGTACACTCGTTGATTGTTTTTACTTTATCCGAAGCATAACGGGCATGAAACTGACTGAGGGGAATTGGCTCGCCAAAACGGAGCAACAAGCGGCTTCGGAAACGGGAGGCGTTGGAATAGTTGAGTCCAATGGGTATGACCTGAATGTCTTCTTTGTTTACCAGCTCTTCTTCCACTCCCAGCACAATACGGGCAAGGCCCTTTTTTAGTTTTTGTATCCTTCGCTCCTGTATACAAATGCCTTCGGGGAAAATGAGGATGGATTTGCCTTCGGTAAGCAGGCGGCGGCATTCTTCAAACGTCTTATCGTTTTTCTTTACCTCGCTATAGCCTTCCGACATGCGGTACATGGGACTGATGTTGAGGTCGTTCAACAGCCACTTGACGAAGCGGCCCTTAAAGACATCTCCCCGGGCAAAAAATCGGATTTTTTGTTTGGAGAAAAGAGCGGTTACTACCGGATCGATAAAGCCGTTTACGTGATTGGGAATGAGCACCAGGGGTTTATTGTCAGGCAATCCATCCACCCCTCTTACGTCGAGTTGGTAATAGATCTTATAGAAAATCCGAACAATAGGCTTTAGTAAGTAATAGAGCACCGAATCGGGATATAGCTTTTTAAGTGGTTAAATATACGAAGTAAAGGCTTATCTGTTAAAGAGCAGGCGTTCACCGCGGTGGCTTTCATCAAACCGGCCATCCTGGTATGCGAGGTTGCCGTTGACAAATGTGTGGGTGATGCGCGAAGAGAAAGTGGTGCCTTCAAATGGTGACCAGCCGCATTTGTAATACACATTGGATCGGTCGACTGTCCAGGGTGAGTGGGTATCTGCCAGTACCAGGTCGGCATGGTATCCTTTACGGATAAAGCCTCGTTTCTCTATCCCGAAACAGGTAGCTACCGCATGGGAGGTTTTTTCAACGAGTTGCTCGAGTGTTATTTTCCCTTGCTTGTGCAGTTCCAGTAAGGCAACCATCGCATGTTGCACCAGTGGGCCTCCCGAAGGAGCTTTGAAATACGTAGCCGATTTTTCTTCCAGCGTATGGGGAGCATGATCGGTGGCTATCACATCAATATGGTTATCCAACACGCCTTTCAGGATAGCATCACGGTCGGCCATGGTTTTAACTGCGGGGTTCCACTTAATGAAATTGCCTTTTGTAGCATAATCTGCATCGGTGAACCAGAGGTGATGGATGCAGGCTTCGGCAGTAATTCGTTTCGCAGCAAGCGGAAGCGTGTTATCGAAAAGCCCAAGTTCCTTAGCGGTGGAAATGTGCAGGATGTGCAAACGGGTATTGTGTTTCTTTGCCAGCTCTACGGCAAGAGAAGAAGATGCATAACAGGCCTCTGCACTGCGTATAAGCGGATGACAGGAAACAGGTACTTCCTCTCCGTACTTCTCCCGGTAGGCCGCCATGTTGTTGCGGATGATGCCTTCATCTTCACAATGTGTGGCGATGAGCATTTTGCATTGAGAGAACAGGGCATCCAGGGCGGCACGGTTATCAACCAACATATTACCGGTGGAGGAACCCATGAATATTTTAACTCCGCAAACGTTACGGGGATTTGTCTTCAGTACTTCCGCCAGGTTGTCGTTGGAAGCACCCATAAAGAAAGAGTAATTGGCAAAGGAGCTGACAGAAGCACGTGTGTATTTATCTTCCAGCAGCTCTTGTGTAAGGGTATTGGGTACGGTATTGGGCATTTCCATGTAGGAGGTAATGCCTCCTGCAACAGCAGCGCGCGATTCGGAATAAATGTCGGCCTTGTGTATGAGTCCCGGCTCGCGGAAATGCACCTGGTCGTCTATCATTCCTGGTAGCAGGTACTTGCCTTGTGCATCAATCACCACATCGGCAGGAACGGAGAGGGTATCGGTGGATATTTCAGTAATCAATCCTCCGGAAAGCAGTACGCTGCCCTGGAAAATTTTTCCTTCATTTACAATGTTGGCGTGATGGATAAGGGTTGTGCTCACCGGTTGAATCGCATTTGCAGCACTCCGAAAAAGGCTTCCTTGAAGATATTGGAACTCATTTTGGAAGTACCTAACTGACGGTCGATAAACGTGATGGGAACTTCTTTGATCTTAAAGCCTTTCTTGAGGGCTTTGTATTTCATTTCTATCTGGAAGGCATAACCTACAAAACGGATATGATCGAGCTCTATGGACTGAAGTACTTTCTTGCGGTAACACTTAAAACCCGAAGTGGTGTCGGCCACGCCCATCCAAAGAATGGTGTTCACATAAACAGATGCGAAATACGACATCAGTACTCTTCCAATGGGCCAGTTGTCTACCTTGCCACCGCTGATATATCGGGAACCTACGGCTACATCTGCTCCATCTTTGGCGCAAGCGTCATGCAGGCGGATAAGATCTTCGGGGTTGTGTGAAAAATCGGCATCCATTTCGTAAACATATTCATACGGACGGGAGAAGCTCCACTTAAAGCCATGGATATAGGCAGTACCCAGACCGAGCTTGCTTTTACGTTCTTCCAGGAAAAGTTTACCGGGGAATTCAGTCATCAGTTTCCGCACGATATCACCTGTCCCGTCGGGAGAACCGTCATCTACGATGAGAATATGAAACTCCATCGGAAGGGAAAAAACCTTCCGGATCATCTTTTCGATGTTCTCGCTTTCGTTAAACGTAGGAATGATTACAATGCTATCTGACACGGGAGCTTATTAAGGGACGAAGATACGTTACTCAGACTAATCGGACAAAAAAAGCCAGGATTTCAAGGATCCGTCTCCCCTTTTTTAGGAAAAATTAACCAATACCTGCCTTAAATGCCGATTTGTATGAATTTAGGAGGTAATGTGATTAAAAAGGGATTAGAACCATTGGGTTATAATCCTGATCGTACCCAATGTACCGGTATAATCGCAGGTATTTACGCGATACGTAATTCGTATTTCGCGATGGGTAATTCGTAGAGACGCGATGCATCGCGTCTCTACGAATTACCCATCGCGAATCGCGTCAATACGAATCACGTACCACCAACAATACCTACGCCAGCATTCGTCTGTGGTAATTGATCTGCCCCATGTGGTATTCCAAATGACCTACCAGGATGATTAACACCTGAATGGTTTTGCGGTGGCCCAGAAATTCGATTGGAAAATCTTTCTCCAATTCGCTATCGGTTAGATTGGAAAGTGTTTTGCGTACAATGGGCAATACTTCGTCCAGTGCTTTTAGCATTGCTTCGCGGGGGTGGTCGCGGAGTGAAAATTCCAGCTCGCGCTGGCGCACATAACCGGTATGACCGAGCACGGCTCCGATAAAATGATTCAGGTTGCCGATGAGGTGCAGGCAAAGGGTGCCAGCCGAGTTGGTAATCTGTCCCGGTGTTTTCCACATGTCGGCATCCGTTTTGTAAGCACGGATTTCTTCTTGCAGTTTCGGGATGTCGCGTTCGAAGATTTCGAGGAATTGAGTGGCTATCATGGTAAAAAGGTTTAGTGAATGAATGATGACTAGTGAAGCAGCAGCTTAAATGCGTCCCGCTTTAATGTCTTCTACTACTGAAGGATCAAGCAGGGTAGAGGTATCGCCCAGGTTGGACACATCTCCTTCGGCTACTTTGCGTAAGATGCGTCGCATGATTTTACCCGAACGTGTTTTGGGCAATCCTTTCACCACCTGAATCTTATCGGGCTTGGCAATGGGGCCAATCACTTTCATGACTTCGGCAAGAATCTCTTTGCGCAGGTGATCCGGATTTTTCTGATCATTTGTGCAGATGACATAGGCATAGATGCCTTGTCATTTGATGTCATGCGGGTAGCCCACCACGGCAGATTCCACCACATCAGCGTGCATGTTGATGGCATTTTCCACTTCGGCGGTGCCTATGCGGTGGCCGGAAACGTTTATTACATCATCTACCCTGCCGGTGATGCGGTAGTACCCGTCCTCGTCGCGGCGGCAACCGTCTCCTGTAAAATATAAGTTGGGGTAGGTAGCAAAATAGGCCTGACGGCAACGATCGTGATCGCCGTACGTTGTACGGATGATGGATGGCCACGGAAAGCGTATGCAGAGGTTGCCTTCCACACCGTTTCCGGTGATTTCTTTTCCTTTATCGTCTACCAGCAAGGGTTGTATTCCCGGTAACGGAAGTGTTGCAAAGCCTGGTTTGGTTGGGGTAATGCCTGCCAGAGGAGAAATAAGGATTCCTCCCGTTTCGGTTTGCCACCAGGTATCTACAATGGGGCAACGGTTCTTGCCTATATGGGTATTGTACCAGTTCCAGGCTTCTTCGTTGATCGGTTCGCCTACACTTCCCAATACACGCAGGGAATCGAGCTTGTAAGGTTTTACGTATTCCAGTCCTGCTGCTTCCAGGGCGCGTATGGCTGTTGGGGCGGTATAGAGGATGTTCACCTGATGCTTGTCAATCACCTGCCAGAATCTTCCCGGATCGGGCCAGGTGGGTATGCCTTCAAAGATTAGGGAGCTTGCGCCTGCTAATAAAGGGCCATACACAATATAGCTGTGGCCTGTTACCCAGCCTACGTCGGCCGTACACCAGAATAAGTCTTTCTCGGAATACTGAAATACGTTTTCGAAAGAGTAGGCCGTGTACACCATATATCCCCCGCAGGTATGCACCACCCCTTTGGGTTTACCGGTTGAGCCGGAAGTGTAGAGGATGAAAAGCAAGTCTTCTGAATCCATTACTTCGGCAGGGCATTGAGGCGAAGCGTGTTTCATTTCTTCCTCCCACGAATAGTCTCTGCCCGGGAGCATGTTTACTGCTGTTCCGGTGCGCTTATATACAATTACCTGTTCTACACCCGGGCATGTTTCCAGTGCTTCGTCCACTACGGCTTTGATTGGTATGTCTTTCATGCCGCGGTAGGCACCGTCGCTGGTCACCACTACTTTGCAATCGCAATCCTGAATACGACCCGCCAAGGAGTTGGCAGAGAAACCGGCGAATACCACCGAATGCACCGCTCCTATGCGCGCACAGGCCAGCATGGCAATGACTGCTTGAGGAACCATGGGCATGTAGATGCACACCCGGTCGCCCTTCTTTACGTTATACTTCTTTAATACATTGGAAAAGCGGCAGACTTCTTCGTAGAGCTGGCGGTAGGTGAGTGTTACATTCGCTTCCTTCGGGTCATTCGCTTCCCAGGTGTAAGCGATGCGGTCGCCTTTTGTTGCGAGATGACGATCCAGGCAGTTTTCGGTGATGTTGAATTTGCCGTTGACAAACCATTTGATGTCGGGTTTGGAAAAGTTCCAGTCCAGCACCTTGTCCCACTTCTTTTTCCAAGTAAACTCCGAAGCAATGTCGGCCCAGAAAGCTTCCGGGTTGTCAATACTCTTTTTGTATTCGCTATGGTATTGTTCCAGGGAAGTGATGCGACTCATGGTGCAAGGGGTATTAAATTGCTAAATCAAAAATAAGAAAAACCGTGATTACCGTTTAGGGTGTAATACGCGTCACTTAAGCAGTTCCTTTAGCTTTTCGGCAGGGCGGGCAATGACAGCCTTGTTGCCTTTTACCACTATGGGCCGCTCTATCAGGATTGGGTGTTTTGCCATCGCTTTGATCCACTGCGCCTCGCTCATTTTCTTGCCTTCGTACTTTTCTTTGAAGAGGGGTTCGCTTTTGCGTACCAGGTCTTTTGCCGGCAGATCGAGCTTTTTCAATAAGCTCTTGATTTCCTCTTCGGTAAGCGGATGAAGGAGGTACTCAATCACCTGTACATTTGCCCCTACCTCTTCCAGCACGCACATGGCCTCCCGGCTTTTGGAGCATCGGTTGTTGTGGTATACTGTAATTGTAGGCTTAGCCATGAGCTGTTAGTATGCGTCCCCGTATTCCATCAGGTAGGCTTTAATGAAATCGTTCAACTCCCCATCCATCACCCCTTGCACGTCGGATGTTTCTTTGCCCGAACGCAGGTCTTTCACCAGCTTATAGGGGTGGAACACATAGTTGCGTATCTGAGAGCCCCATTCTATCTTCTTCTTGTTGCCTTCAATGGCAGCAATGCTTTCCATGCGTTTACGCATCTCGGCTTCGTAGAGCTGCGACTTCAGGAGGCGTATCGCATTTTCCTTGTTTTGCAGCTGGGAGCGGCTTTCCTGGTTTTTGATGACGATGCCCGAAGGTTTGTGGTAGAGCCTTACAGCTGTTTCCACTTTGTTTACGTTCTGCCCGCCTGCACCTCCCGAACGGAAGGTTTCAAACTCCACTTCCGACATATTGACCTCTATCTGAATAGAGTCATCGATCAAAGGATAGGCATAAACCGAAGCAAAGGAGGTATGGCGTTTGGCATTGGAATCAAACGGAGAGATGCGTACCAGGCGGTGAACACCGTTCTCCCCTTTGAGGTAGCCGAAGGCATATTCCCCTTCAAACTCGAGGGTGACGGACTTGATACCAGCCACATCCCCGTCGGAGCGATCGGTTTCTTTGATCTTGAAACCGTTTTTCTCACCCCACATGATATACATACGCATGAGCATGGCGGCCCAGTCGCAGCTTTCGGTACCACCGGCACCGGAGTTGATCTGGAGCACACAGCCCAGGTGGTCTTCTTTGCCACTCAGCATGTTTTTGAATTCCAGCTCTTCCAGCCTCACGCGGGTATCTTCATACTGGTGCTGCACGTCTTCTTCGCTGGCTTCGCCTGCCTTGTAGAAGTCGAACATGGTTTTCAGGTCTTCCATGCTGGTAAGCAGTTTGGAATACCCTTCCGTCCAGGCTTTCAGGTTACGTATTTCCTTGAGCACCGCTTCGGCTTTCTTGGAGTCGTTCCAGAAGTCGGGTGCCTGGGTTTTTACATCCAGGTCGAAAATTTCTGCATTCTTACGGTCGACGTCAAAGATGCCTCCTCAACGCGTCAGAGCGATCACCGAAGTCTTTAATCTGTTCTAAAGTTATCATAGGATGCAAAGATAGTAATCTGTCGTAATTCCCGATCCGGCATTTACCGATAAGACCTATCTTTGCGCGCTTGCCGGGATCTATTTAACCGGCCTAACCCTGTTCTAATCGCATCCCATGTCTCAAACAGTAAACGACCCCAATAGCGTTCCCGCCAGTGCGGAGGAGCAAGGGCTGCTTTCCCCGGTGGGAGGAATAAACTACTTTATAACAGCTGATGCGGGCTATTGCCATATTTTACCCGATAACCTGGTGCTCACCTCCCATACCAAGGTAGGGGAGCTGCCTCCTTCGGACGATAAGCGCAACATGGGGGCACTTATCGGTGGTGGGCTTGGAGTGGCTTTCGGTACCTTTTTGATGGTGAACTTCTTCATAGTGGGTTTTTACCTGATGGGTCTGCTCTTCCTCCTCGGTATGTTTTATGCCACCAAAGCCCTGGCCGATGTGGCACGTTATTCAACCATCCGGAACATTGAACGCAAGTCCATCGAAGCCGTTCGTGTATATCAGCCCCGTATAGGGTACCTCTTTGTGATTGTGCGGTTTAAAAACAAGGAAGGAAAATCGAGCCTGCGTAAGATTAAGCTATACGACTCCAAAGAAAATGAATTGCATGCCTTGCAATTGCTGAAGGACGAGGGGCTAATTGAGTGATTCGCAGCAGCACGCTTGCGCACTAGCAGTTCCTTCACTCCTTCGCACAGGCTTTCCCTTCGGTTCAGGATGACACGCTTGCACGCTTAAAGTAGAGAGAGTAGTGTGTCATTCCCTTTGGGCTGGCACGTGCGGTTAAGGCTGGAATCTGCGAAGGGTTGGGAGTGTGGGGTGGGAGCGGGGCTGCATGCCGTACCCCGCCGCACGCTTGCGCACGGGCAGATCCTTCACGCTTCCCACAACCCATCGCTTCGGTTCAGGATGATACGCTTGCACGCCTATAGTAGAGAGTGTGTAGTGTTTCATTCCCTTTGGGCTGGCATGTGTGGTTAAGGCTGGAATCTGCGAAGGGTTGAGTTTGTGGGGTGGCAGGGTGGCAAGCTGGACTATTGACTTTATGCTAAGCGTAGCCTCCAGGCTACGCTTGCTTTTTTTGTTAGCGTCCTCGCTAAAGGATGGATACTACGGTAGCGTGGACGCTACCAGGATAATCGGACGAAGCCTGGAGGCTTCGCCCAGCATTGATATAAATTATGCTAAATACACTGCGCTCAACTGAGGAGTTAGTCAATTCTAAACTTAATAAAGAAATTGTATGTTATTATGTTGCCATTTATAGCCCCCATTATTCTTTGAGCTGGAATAATATTGTGACCTTTTTTATAGGTAGTTGTTTGAAACAAGGGCATATGGTCTCTTCTCGTCTTAATCGTGTCGATTTTCCCCGTCAATTTTCCGTCCTTGGAAAAGCCTTCTCCGATCAGAATAAATATATTCTTAGTGGAATTAATTCCAGCTGGAATAATCGATGTCGAAAAGGGTTTCCCAAATTTGCCAACAGTATCTGATAGAAAAACATCTACCTCATCAAAATCGAAAGAAGGTAGCAAGGGACGGAGTGTAATGCTATTCCAATACATGTACTGCACATTTTGGAGATGTTCCTTTAGTTCACACTGATTATTATAGATTTTATTATTTATGAGAAACTCAAACTCGCCTATTATGTTCTGTTGAGTTTCTTTGTCCAAACAATTAGGCCTTATGTTTTCGAACTCCTTTTTGCAATTATTAAGTTCAGGTATGATAGAATCGGCATCTTTCATCACCGAAATCCTCTCTTCGTGTTTCGATATTTGTTGATCCAGGTAGTTTAATTCAAGCAATGCTGGTTCATATTGATTTTCATTCGATTTTAGCCTTTTGTCAAATGCGTTTTTAAGTTTATCAAGTTGTTTGGAGAGAAAAGGATCTTCGACATTTTTCTGGTCATTTCCACAACCCTGAGAAAAGAGAGAAATTAGAACGAGAAAAGCTAGTTGTTTCATGAAATTTATATGTAAAGTAGTTGAAATAGGCTAAAGCAAACCAAAGCTACACCAAATCATCCATACCATCTTTGTGTTATTTTTCCTTCGGTATGGATAAACCCTAAAGGATAAACCTGCAGGCTTCACCCAGCATTTATCTATATTGCGCTCAATACGCTACGCCCAGCTGGGGGGATCAAATTAGTAAAAGATAGTCGGAAAACTTAAGGATTTTTGTTTTCTTGTACTTAACCAAATCTAGCAGATCGCTGTCTCCTGTCAACAAATAATCGGCTTTTCCGTCCTCACAAAGTGCCAGTAGAAAATTGTCCTTCTTGTCTCGGCAGGCATTGGCGTTGGAAGTAACTTCAATAAAATCGGCGTGCTGGTTTATTGTGGACAACAACTCGTTGACGTCTTCTTTGGAAAAATACTTTTTTAGCTTAGGGCGCTCAAATACCGAAAGCAATTCTGACAAAAACTCTTCGCTGAAAAGTAATTTTATGGAATTATTCTGAATGCGCTTATCAAGCTTGTGGTAAGTATCGCTAATAAGGAAACTTATCCAAAGATTCGTGTCAATAACCAATCGTTTAGGCTTTTCGACGCGCATAACGTTTTGATCTGACAGCCTCCACTTCGAGGGCAATTTCTTGGGGAGATATCCTGGCCTTTTTTGAACGGAATTTTTCTACCACTTTTAAGAACTGGTTGGGGCTGCCTTTTGAAATAGCAATCAACTTCAATTCGGCCAGATGCTTCAAAAGTTTCCGGGCCTTGGGATTTAATATTTCTATAGTAATGGTATCCATACTGTGGATATTCAAAAATTAAGCCTGATTTACGGAGTATTGAGTCATTCCCTTTTGTTTCAGATAAACTGGAACTTTAGTACGATCAATTTCACTTTTGAGAAAGGGATTTTTCAGCGCTTTGGTTTCAAGCAGATCAACCGGCCGGTGGAGTAAATCCTGGAGGTGGAATTTCAGTTTGAAATAATTATCGGCATAATCCAGGGGATCGAGTTCTTCGAAATCAACCAGCAAATCCACATCGCTGTTAGCTGCAAAACGATCGCTTGTGGACGACCCGAATGCAAACAGTGATTTGACATGGTAGTCCTTGCACAGGCTTTGAATAGGAATAATATAACTGCCGATGAAGCTCATGAATCAAATATATGGCTTTTTAAGGTTAATCTCAATGGGGCCGGTTGCTCCATGCCGCACGGGCAGATCTTTACTCTTTGGAGTTTCACTCGTATGCATATTCCATTGAAGTTGAGTAAAGGCATGGATGAGCAAACCCACAAGCGGCATTTCGTATCCGCGCAAATAGGATTTTGCACCTTTAAAAGCATTGCATGCTTTTTTTGTAATTTTTTATGTTATATTCGTGTAGCAAATTTTTTCTCAACCCATATTTGTTGTTCTATGCTAATGCAAAAAACTATTGATAGTATTGCTCTGAAAAATGCTCTTGATAGTGCGATGATTAAAAAGATTGCTGATTATACTACTGAAAGTTATTGGCAACATTGGGATTTTTGGATAAATATTTTCTTAGCCCTAGTTGGAGTAATTATTGGTTGGATGGCATATAAAGAGGCGGGCAAAGCGTTTACAGAAGCTGGAAAGGCGACGAAAGCTGCAACTGCGGCAAAGGATGCCGCTGTAAAAGCAGGAAAAACCGTAAAGAAACAATCTATGCTCTTGGCAATATCTGAAACAATCAGGATGTGTCAAATTCGCAGAAATACGAATTATGAAGACACTAATAACAAGTTAATGGACATAAATGGTAAGATTAGAAATATTTTTGGTTTATATAAGAGCGATTTAGGACAAAATCACCAATCTTTACTGCAACAAATTGAGACTTGTTGCAATGAGGTTTCAATTCAGTTTAATTTGCTGAATCCGGCAGTAGAGAATGAGATTATTTATTCCCAGATCAGACCATTAATTTCTAGCCTCGTAGGACACTTAAATGAGCTTCAAGGGGTTGTAGAAAATGAATTAATTACTAATAATTAGAAAATGACAAACGAAGAGGCAATAAATGAGGTTCTAAGGGACTTTTTGGTAAAGACGAAAGAGAACAGAATTAACTGGATGTTAATTAATGAGAATACGGTAAGATGGACCAAAGGAACTGCGCCAGGGCTAACGCATGTTACATTGCAAAAAATGCTATCCGTAAATTCCAACGTTTCATCTACTAATTATGTATTGACGATTCAAAATGTAGCAGACGCATCTTCCACCATACAGATAAATACTGTAAAGGAACCAAATCACAAAGAACTCTTGGCTCAATTATTTGAACTTGTCATGAACGAATTGAAACGTTTGGATGCAGAAAAAAGATTGAATACCATTAAGAAATTGCTAGGTGACATTTGACCCCTCGGAATTTATTTTTTTACACTCACATGCTTCAATAAATCTTTGACCGAGTTCGGTTATCCGGTAACCAAAATCATCAGGGTCATATCCAGCTTCTATATGATGCCAGGTTTCTCCAGCATTATCCCCTCCAGTACTAAACTCCTCAATATGAATTTTAGGAGGTAGTTGCCTCACCAACCCAAGCCTCAATAAATTAGCCCTTTCAAAATCCTCGATACTTAGAAAAAAGCCTTCTTGCTCCAAGTTATTAATTACTTCTATTTGTTTTTTAGTTTCACTTTTGAATCCAAATCTATCATCCATTTGAAGATCTCTAAGAAGCCTTTTGCTCTCGGAATGAACTTCCTCCTTCGTAACTAATTCTTTCATTGTATTGAACTCTTCAATTGAAATTTGACTTAAAACGTAGGGGAAAATATTGCTTTGCAAGTTGCTCTCCGAATCCACCATGTTAACTAGTAAGTTTGCCCACTTGTCTTGGAGAGATTCATCACTTTCTAGTGATGCATTCTCAAGCAAAGGGACAAGAATTTTGATTGGGATTTCCTTTAATTTGATATTGTTCTTTTCAACATAATTTTTTGCTTTCAATAAGATTCGAACTTGATTTTTAAATCGCAAATATTTTACGTTTTCAGAAACCAATAGTCCAACTTCTTCAATTGTAGGGGAAATTAATTTGCCTAAAAAATCTTTCGCTAAATCAAGCCCTTTTTCTACTGTGGAGGATTTAATATTTGTTTCCTTAGATGCCATTGTCCGAATTTAATTCAATTAATTTTTTTTGATACTAAATTTATTATTTTTCCAAAAGATCATACCCCAGGAAATATCCGAGATGACATTTTAAAAGAGTAATATTCCTTTCCTCTAGCACTTTCATGAGTTTCTCTGTTGGCTCTAGGAATTTCAATTCCATGTTAAATCGACGTGCCTCCTTAACTATGATGATGTCATTGTCCTTAAATTCACGCACCACACTCAACACCCATCCTAAAAGACCCTCTTCTCCTTCTTGAAAAAATTTGCAACGCGAAATTTCATCTCCCTAAGTCATAAAATTTAGATTTGTTTTGAAAGAATCATGAAAACCGTATTTTCTTGACCGAGAGAATTATTTCGCAACCATTTCTCTAACCACCTTCATGCTTAATCCAGTCATCTCGGCAATCTGCTTCACATTCATTCCCTTCTTAAAAGCACGCTTCGCGATTTCTTTCACTTTCTCTTCCTTTGCTTTTGTTGCCTTTTTCTCCGCAGCAGAGATTCTGTCCTCAGCGGCTTTCATTTTTTCTTTTAAAGCTTCAATCTCTTTAGTCATCCTATCCACCTCCCTAAAAGTCAAATCCGGCTTAGTCCGGTTGAGTTCCGCATAAAGCCCTTCGGTAAGGAAGCTAAAAAAGCGGTTGTTGCCGATGATGAGGTGGTCTATCACGGGGATGTTAACGAATTCGCCTATGGCCATCATGCGGGAGGTAACCTGTTTATCGGCTTCCGAGGGTACTACTATGCCGGTTGGGTGGTTGTGTACGAGCACTATTTTGCGGGCTTGCTTTTGCAGGGCGAAGCTGAAGATCTCTATGGGGTCGGCAATGGTTTGTACGCCGGAACCCAGACTGATAAGCTCTATGAGCTGGATGCGGTTAACGGCATCGAGGCTTACGAGCCAGAGGTGCTCTTTGCTGCGGTCTATCTTGTTTTCGCGTTCCAGTATTTGGTTCATTACTGCCGCCAGCTCAAAAGTGTTGATCACCTGAATTTTTTGGGATTTATGGAGTTTAATGGTCATGGGTTAAAAGTGTTTGATAGGGAACAGCAGCTTTGGGGCAGACGTTGGGGGATACAAGGTGTTTGTGCATGCAAAACGGTTTGTTACAAGGTAGTCTTCCTGTGCCCTGGGCTATTCATTGCTTTCATTTGCTGAGTAAATATAATGAACTCCACCAGATGCCCGTATAAATAAATTAAAAAGCCGGTGATAGTGCCCCATACATTAGCTAAAGGAGTGCAAACGGGTTGTAAACCAGGGGCGAAGGGCTGTTTGTGTGGGGACAGAAAGCAAAGAGTGCCCGATTATTTTCAGAAAAATAATTGTATTCTATATAATACACCGTATCATTTGCCCGTTGATGATTCAATTAACGAATGATAACTAAAAAACAACTGATATGGCTACTAAACCCAAAACACTCGTAAAACACATCCTCGCCCTGCTTAAAATGCCACGCACTATAGCGGATAAAATCACGCATGCGCAAAGCATTTCAAGCAAAGTGGCAGGCAACCCCAATTTCCCTAACCCCAATCCGCCTCTGGCCACGTTGAATGCCGACATCCAGACGCTGGTCACGGCAGAGTCGGCTGCCAAGGCCAAGACCACCGGCGCGGTAGCCGCCAGAGATGTGGCCCTGGGCGTGGTGGTGCGCGACTTGCACAGCATTACCCTGTACGTACAGAGTATTGCCGACGCGAGTCCCGACAGGGCCGCCGAGTTAATAGAAGGCGCGGGCCTGGCTGTGAAAAAAAGTAGTCCCCGTGTAAAAGCCGACTTGTCGGCCAAGGCAGGTAAGGACTCGGGCACGGTCGTCCTCGTCGCGCGGGGGGCCGGTGGCGGGTCGGCCCATAACTGGCAAATGAGCAAGGATCAGCTCGTTTGGGTAGACCTGCCTACCACCATCTCGGCTAAGACCGAAGTAACGGGTCTTGTTTACGGCGCCACCTGGTATTTCCGCCAACGCGCAGTGATCCGCACCGGCACCCAGGCCTGGACCAATGCCGTTAGCTACCTGGTGAAATAAAAAAGCACGTATGTGCAACCACACACAACCCCGTACGAACAACGTACGGGGTTTGTTGTTTTACAGCAGTCGGTTGTGGATGTTCATTCGTCTTTTGTTCATCGCAGGTGGAGGAATGTTCTTTGTAAATCGTCGGATGTAAGTGTTCATTGCGCTTTTGTGCATGCAATATCGTCGGCTGTCAGCTTACATTCGTTCTCTTACGATGTTAGTTGATTCAATGTAAGTGTTAATTGAACGAATGTATGTGAACGGAAGACGAATGTAAGTCTACGGAAGACGAATGTGCATGCATGCTCATCTGATGTAGTCTTACATGAAACGAATGTGAAACCAACTTAGACGAATGTAGCCTTACATCGCTTCTTTTTGCACCCACAAAAGCGTTGTTTTAATCCTCACCAGGCGATTGTCCATTCACACATGCCTTCCTGGCAGCCACGGAAGACGTTTTTTGACAAAATGACGATGAATGTAAGTGCTCATTCGGCGTATGAGCACTTACATTGAACGTATGTACACTTACATCAGGCGAGTGGGGATTCACATTGGGCGAGCCGGCACTTGCAGTGTGTTTTTGTACCCGACGATCAACTTAAACGTGCGTCATTTGTTCTGTTACACCCTGCCATATTTGTTTTTGTTAGATCGGTGCTGAGATGGGCAAATCCATGCGTCAAATGTTCGACCCCGTTGGGGTCGTCACATATACCTGTGTTTTTATTCCTATAAACGTTTAACCCCTTTGGGGTTATCCAATGTTTAATGTTGGAAGAGATGCCGGAGGCATCACACGTTTATAGCAAGGATTAATTTAGTGAAACACGACCCCGAAGGGGTCGCACCTTTCGTTGTAGGGGATCTTAGTCTTCCATAATCTGTCGCAGTACATCCCTGATCAGTTCCTGCTCAAACCCTCTCGACTGTGCATACGTTATCAAGCGGTAACGTCTGCGCAGGGGATGTTTTTCTTTCAGCTTGGCTGCATAGCCTTCGAGTACTTTTTTTAAGGTGAGGAGGTAATCTTCATCGGGTATTTCCAGCATGCCTTTGCGGATGCAGTAGTCTGATATTTTCCGCTTGCGCAGCTCTCCTTTTATCTTCACCCGTCCCCATTTTTTAATGCGGAACTTGCCTCCGGCAAAGGCTTTGGCAAAACGCTCTTCGTTGACGAAATTCTGAGTGATGAGTTCAGAGATGATGTTTTCAACGGCTTCGGGCCAGAGTCCCCAGTCGTAGAGCTTGTCTCTTACTTCCTGCTGGCAGCGTTCCTGGTAAGCACACCACGACATGGCTTTTTCCAACCCCAGCTGCGGGTCGGTGATTTTTATTTTTTTAGGAACAAGGTCGTTATCGTTCATGGCTGCTGGCATTCAAAGCTAAGGAAAAACAACCGGTAATTTGTACCCTGGCGAAGGCTTCCGGAGAACGAAGAGTCCATATCAGCTGTAGATGTCATGGACTTGATTTTATTGACCTTTAAGCCCTCTCCACCCGGAGAGGGTAAGGGAGAGGTCCGTAAAAAGGCAATAAAATCAAGCCCTTTGGAGTGATATTTTTTCAGACATGCAAGATGCACCACATTTGCCTGGCTCATTTATTTTTGGTATGCTTGTATCACAGAAAACTTTCTGCCTCTTATTAAAAACCATCGCATGGAACCTACCGCTACTACAGATACCGCTCCCTTATCCGCGTTTAATCATGCCATGGCTTTTGTAGAACTGAGGCAGTCGGGCCGTTGGATGAAGTTCCTGGCCATTGTTGGTTTTGTGTTTCTGGGGTTAACATTCCTGGCTTCGCTGGCTTTGTTTATGGCACCCCGTTATGGTCCTGTTATTGGTGTGGTGTTACTGGTGGGTTCGGTAATTGCGTTCTTACCTGTGAGGCAACTTTTCCTGTTTGCGAAAGGCATACAAAAACACGAACAAACCGGCAACATGACCGATCTGGAAGATGCCTTCGAAAAACAAAAAACACTTTCCCGCTATATGGCATTTTGTTCGGGCCTGTATTTGCTTGTGCTGTTGGGTGGGGTAATCTGGTTCTTTGCGTTTTAACTTTTAATCTGCTGTTATGGAACAAATCATTGACGACCTTTCTGTAAACACCGTTAAAGCATCTGAACTAAGCGAAAAGGCAAATACGCTCCTGGCCGAAACTGCTCCGTGGATTCGTTTTTGCGCCCTTGCAGGCTACGCTACCACGGCCATAGGATTGTATATAAACAGCTCGGGAGATCATATCCGGCAGATATACAACAGGTTTGGGATAACCCTTCCTGCCGGTGGCTCACCCACCTCTCCTGTATTTGCTTTTATTGCAGGGGCCATTGGTATTGTAACGGCTACGTTCCTGCTGCTTTATTCCATCAAGCTTACCCGTTACTCCAATACACGAAATGCCGACGACCTGTTCGACGCATTCAAAAATCAACGCATCTACTATACCATCAGCGGGGTGCTCTGCATCATTTACCTGGCGGTGATTGTGTTGGCTGTGATTGTTGGGGTGGGTGTAGGGCTAAGCCTTGTAAGGCATTGAAAGCCGGTTGGCAATCAAATCATTCCTCTTGATTTTAATTCCAGGTACTTGTTTACGGTATTGATGGAAAGGTCTTCCGGCCGGGTGAGTATGGCTTGTATACCGTATTGACGCAGCTCACTGACGATCTGCCTTTTTTCCGACACATACTTCTGAGCAAGTGTGTGCAGGTAAATCTCTTCCACATCTTTGCTTTCCGAAACACTGTAATCGAGCACTTCTGTATTCTCGAAAAAGACTACCACCAGTAAATGCACCTTGTTTATTTTACGGATGATGGGCAAGGCCCTTTCCAGCGCAAAATAGCTTTCGAAATTGGTGTAGAGAAATAGCAGGCTGCGGCCCCGGATGGCATTGCGCACGCCCAGATACAAAAGTTCGTAGTTTGCTTCCAGCGGCTTGTCCTGAAGCTTGTAAAGCCCTTCCAATATCTTGCGCAGGTGGCCCTTGCCTTTGTCAGCCCGGATGACTGTATCTATTTTATCGGAAAAGGTAAGCAAGCCGGTCTTGTCCTGCTTGTTGAGGGCGATGTTGGAAATGACGAGGGAGGTGTTTACGGCATAGTCCAGCAAGCTGAGTCCCCGGAAAGGCATGCGCATGGAACGGCTGGTGTCGATGAGGGTGTAGACTTGTTGCGCTCTTTCTTCTTCAAACTGGTTAACCATCAGGTCGGCTTTGCGGCTGGTGGCTTTCCAGTTGATGCTGCGGTAATCATCGCCCATCACGTAATTCTTGATCTGCTCAAACTCGTAGCTCTGCCCGAGTCGTCTCAGTTTTTTGATGCCGTGGAAATTGGAAATGCGGCTGAGCGCTTTCAGCTCAAACGCTTTCATCTCAATGACGGATGGATATACCGGTACCGTTTGTGCCTGGGCTATTCTCACCCTGCGCTCGGCCAGCCCCAGGAAGGAATGCAAATAAACATTCACATCCTGAAACACATATTCCCCGCGCGAGAGCGGACGTAAGGTATAGTCCAGCATTCTTTTTTCTTTTCCATCCAGCTGCAGCTCCATGGAAAAATCACGCAACTGAAACTGAACCGGTAACTCATCTTCCACGTTCAGCCATAAACGCAAACGGGTGGCATTTCGGATCTCCAGGCGTACATGGTTCTCACTTCCCAATGAAAACATTTTGGGGACGTGGCGTGTGGCCTCCACTGCGCGTCGGGTAGAGAAGAGCAACATGAAATCGGTGAGCGTCACGGTCAGCCCAAGTGTGAGCAGGATCTTGACTACAGGTAAAAACATAGGAAACGCGAAACACGCCGCAAAAGCTGCGATGATACCGGTAAAGAGGTAGAAGAACCGGTTGCGGAGATACGTGTTCCAGCGTAGCTTCATCGGGGGACTTCTATGCCTTGTATAATTTCCCGTATGATGTCTTCCGGCTGTATGCCTTCCATCTCCCGTTCGGGTGTGAGGATGATGCGGTGGTTAAGCACAGGGTATGCCACCTGTTGTATATCTTCCGGAGTCACAAAGTTTCTGCCGTTCATGGCGGCCACCGCTTTGGACGTTTTCATGACAGCCAGAGAAGCGCGGGGAGAAGCTCCCAAGAAGAGTGCTCCGTTGTTGCGGGTGTTGAAGATGATGGTGGCTATATAATCAATCAGCTCTTTCTTGATGTGTACCTTCTCAATCGTCTCTCTGCACGTCTTGATGTCGTTGGCCGAAAGGATGGGTTGTACATCGGAGGTAACGGTTAAACGGAAGTCATCTTTGAAACGTTCGAGTATAGCTTTCTCTTGTTCGAGAGAAGGATACTTCATCTTGATGCGAAACATAAACCGGTCGAGCTGGGCTTCCGGCAGTTTGTAGGTGCCTTCCTGTTCCACGGGGTTTTGAGTGGCAATGACAAAGAAGGGGAAGTCAAGTAAATGCGTACGCCCGTCCACGGTTATCTGCCGCTCTTCCATTACTTCAAACAAGGCCGCTTGTGTCTTGGCCGGTGAGCGGTTGATTTCATCTATCAGCACCACATTGGAAAAAATAGGGCCGCGGTTAAAGCTGAACTCAGAAGTTTTAACGTTGTATACCGTCGTGCCGATAACATCGGTTGGCATCAGGTCGGGCGTGAACTGTATGCGGGAGAACTGGATAGAGAGGGTCTTGGCAAGCAGCTTGGCGCTGAGTGTTTTGGCAATACCGGGCACACCTTCCAGCAGCACATGTCCGCCGGAAAATAAACTAACCAGCATCAGCTCGATCATCTCTTCCTGACCAATGATTACTTTTTTTAATTCGGCTTTTACACGGGCCACCGAGCTGCTTAGCGCGAGGAGTTCGGGTGAAAGGGTGTCGGGTGTCAGGTTTTCTTCCATGGGTTAGCTGCTTTTATTAAAAATTCATTTACAGGTACGGTAAAAATGTTCCAATGCTTTGTGAAAGGCAATCAATTCACCCTGATCAACAGCTACCACCGTATTCTGGTAAGCGGCATACAAGGTAAATATCTTTGACACGTCTTCTATGGCAACTTGCGATTTGGTAGCAATGGCTTTGATGAGTGCTTCATTCAATTGGTTGGTGGTAAGGTAATACCGGTTGCGGATAAAAAGCAGGAAAAGTTTCATTTTCTGCATGCACAGCTTTTGGTGATCGCTTTGCTGGTAATACAACTCGCCCACGGTTTGCACAAATTCCAGAGAAGTGTTTTCGTTGGGCAATATCACCGGGATAACCCGCTGCCGGCGCATGGCACGAAAAAGAAAATAAGTAAGTATAAGCCCAAGCATGGTATACCAGGCCCAGCGAATGGGTTCTTGGGAAAGTAAGTAGTGGAGTGGTCCTTTGCCGGGATCCTGCAATTCCCTGCGGGTAGGGCCGGGCACGCGGCTGAGCTCATCCCAATAGGTTTTGCCTGGAGGGAGGTGAGAGAACACTTTACCGGTATATTCCAGATGAGGCGCTTCGAGTAAGGAGTAGTTGGTGAAAACGAGGGGGTTGAAGTGGAAATAGAAAAATCCTTTTCCGTAAGCAATGCGAATAAAGTCGGGCTTTTCGGGTTGCAGGTAACCGAGGCACTGTATGGCCGGCAGGTAGCGGCAGGTATCATTTGTGATGAAGTAGTTCCACTCGTATCTCGTGCATACTCCTTTGTATGCATAACGGTATTCATAAGGCGTGGAGCTGCAAAGGTCGGGGTGGAAGAAGTTAAGCTGGATGATGCTGTCGGTTTGTATGCCCGTCATGCTTTCGCTGGTGCCGCAGGAATCAAAACCCAGGGCATTGTCCAGCTCATGTGGGATATAGGGGGCAGCGATAAAGGCATTGTTCCCTTTTTCCACAAAAGCCAGCAAGGTATCGGTATCGGCATCGCCCAGGAAAAGCCGGTCGCCTATGAACAGGTAGTTCTTGATCCCCGACTGCTCGCTGTTCGACAAGGCTTTGCTCAGGGCTTTGTTGCCCACCGTAAAGTTGCCTTTCCCAAAATAAGGAACGAGCAGCTTGGTAAGCAAGGAGGTGCCATAAGGCTCTTCGCTGCTTTGCTTGTAGGTCTCGGTCCAGTCGAATTTGATTTTCTTGGAATTGATATACAGCAGATACCCCAGCAGCAGGCAGATGGCTACGCCGAGGGTGATGAAAGCTCCTGTTTTGGATTTACTTTTCACTGCTGTGCGAATGTTTTAAGGTATCCAGAAACGATTTAAAGCGTGGTGTGATCTGTTCATAGTCGGTTTCCGACAAATCCAGGTCCCCATACCAGATACGGTCAAATAAGCGTGTGATGTCGCGGAACACCGGGTAGTGTGTATGATCTCTTAAATCGTTCAGGTACTCCCGGTTGGTCTTCTCTTTCCTCCACTGTATGAGTTGCAGTTCGGCCAGGGAATGAATGATGGAAACATAATAAATGCGCACGGCTTCTTTGAAGTTGCGGGCAGCGAGGGCTTCATTTAATAAACGCTCGAGGTCGGAGAGGGCAACCTCCCGTATGTCCTCTATGTCTTCCACCCGCACCAGCACTGCATCCTTGTCCACCTTTTTGTTGCCCAGCCTTCCCGAGAATATCTTGAAAAGGAGGAAGGCCAGCAGTGCGATGGCTAAACCGGAGAGAATGTATTTGATAACGGGACCGGAGAACAGGCTGGGCCCCGAAAAGAGCGAACGCGTGGAGATTTCTTTGGGCTTCTTCTTGGGTGCCGCTTCGGTATAGTCAAGTCCTTTGCGTGCATCCTCCCAGGCTTTGCGGTCGAAGGCATGCGTGGGCATGGGAGCAGCGGTATACCTTTTTTGCAGCTCCGCAGCCGTGTCGGGGGCAAAGACAGCCTGGAAGGCAACAGTATCTGCTGCCGTGCTTAGCTCATCTGTTTGGGTACTATCAGTCTGCATGGATGCAGCGCTTATGCGGGAAGCAGGAAAAAGGCAGGCAAGGCAAAGCAAGAGCCAGAAGGCCGGAGGTATTAACAAAGACAGGGGAGCCTTGCGCGTTCTCACTTTTTAAGTATTGTTTTTTCGCCCATCGCCGCTATCCTGCTGCGCAATGAGGTGGCAAAACGAATTTCGTTTAAGCTGTAGTATAACAACATCATGCCACCGGTAAGCAGGGGAAGCACCAGTCCGAGTGTGAGTGTAGAGCAAAAGGTCATGAATGCAATGAAAACGGCCTGGTGCGTGGAGGCATTGAAGTTGAAGTTCCAGCTCATGATTTCGAAATAGTTGGTGAGCAGGGGAGAATCCACCACCAGGAAGAACAAGACGGAGAGGAGGCCAAGCAGGTAAAACAAACCGATGAACTTCCAGAAGTGTGTGCTGCAAAGTGTAAACATACGCCGGAGGCTGCCGCTGCTTTCGCTGGCCGGTTTTTCGTGCAGTACGGCTCCGTATAAAAACACAAAAGGCAAACCGGTGAGTAAGAAAAAGACAGACCAACCGTTTTGAAACAACAATATGGCATTGACGATAACCGAAAGCAGGAGGCAACCAAAGCTCTGGCGAAGAAGGTATTTGAGTGCTGACCTTTCGGTACGGGCCGGTTTGATTTCCCTGCCTAAGAAAAAGTGTATGCTGAAGAAGTAGGAAGCCAGCAGCAAAATATTGAGTCCTATCAGAAAGGGATGCTTGGTATAGTTAAAAAGCTCGGCGATAAAAAAGTAATTGCTGCTCTGGAAATTACTGTCCCTGATCTCGGGGTAAGAGATAAACAAAGCGATGAGATAGGCCGCCGTGATAACCAATGAGCTGTAGAAAAGGGCTTTGAACTTCTTGCGGTAAACACTGAACACATCTTTGAAGATCTCTCCGTTGGAATGGATCTCTGAAATGTCAATCTTAACCTCTCCATTGGGCCGAAGCTGTGCCTCCCGTATGGGACTTTTAAACCCGGTTCTTGCTTTCTTCCACGGCAGCCATACAAAGTAACCGAGAATCAAAAACAAGGACAAGCTGATGACTCCTATGCGGAAGACAGTGGGTAGCTCGGTATAGCGGGTAACAAAGCTTTCGATGATGGCGGCAAACACTACAATGGGAGCAATGCCCAAGAGTATTTTCAATCCCCTGCGCGCACTGAGCAGGAAGCTCTGGGCACGGGAATAACTTTTGGGAAAGACAAGGCCGTTACCCATCGTAATACCCCCCGCCCCGGCAATAATCATGGCCGACATTTCGAGCGTGCCATGCATCCAGATGGTAAGTGCCGACTCGGCAAAGAGTCCTTGCTGGTAAAAGAAATACTGGAAGGTGCCTACCATGATGCCGTTGTAGGCGATGTATCCAACGGAACCAATGGAAAACAAAAGTCCAAGCAGGAAGATCATGACAGAAACACCCAGGTTGTTAATCGCAATACCCAGAAACATGTTGATTTCATGCATCTGTTTATACACGGCCATGGGGTCATGCTTTTTGATGTTCTCTATGGTCATGTTCACATAGGCATCACCCAGGATGATTCTTGGAAACTCCGGATCCTGACGGCAGGAGAAAATACCGATCAGTACAGAAAGCGTAAAGACGATGGCAGAGATGAGGAAAGCCCTGCGGGAGGTCCAAACAAGCTGAGGAAGTTCTTCTTTCCAAAACTCCCGGAAGCGGTGCATGCGCGTCCGTTTGTTTTTATACAAACTCGAAAACACCTGCTGCGCCAGGTTGTTCAGGTAAATGCGTACAGAGCGGTTGCGGTAATAGGTGCGGGAATAAGACAAATCGTCGGTGACCTGTATAAAGAGATTGCTGAGCTTGTCAGGATCTTTTTTATCAGAAGCGAGAATCTTTTCGAACTCGTCCCATTTTTCCTTATTCTGAGCAATGAAATTGGTTTCGCGCATAAAACAGGTCGAGTCGTAAATGTAAGAAATAGCAATGGTATTCCCATGGGCCGGGAGGGAGATTCTGTCTCTTCTTATTCTTAATTGGGTACTGCAAGCAGTTATTCGGTTGCAGCTTTAAACGGCATATCGGGAAGAATGCAGACGACATAGCCTTTTGCCTTTAACAGAGAAATATCCGCATCGCTGGGTTTCCGTTCGTAGGAGATAAAAGAGGTATAAAACATGGTTTCGATGTAATAGGGGTCGTTGAACAGAACGGTTTTGTCTGAATATAAAGTGCTGGTCAGTGCCTTGATTCTTTTTGTCTGTTCCACTTTATCACTGTCATATCCTTCAAATGCTTTAATTCGTTCAAAAGCATAACGAATGGGTAAAGCGATTATAAGAATGATCAGCCCATACTTTAGCCAGAGAAACGCTTTATTCCTGACCCGAGCCCGGTAAACATCCTGAACAAAAACAGCTGTCAATATAAACAGGGCCGGAGCGGTAAATAAGAGATACGCCTGCATTTTGGTTTTGGCCAGGGAAAAGAATAGCAATGGAATGAGAAACCAAACCAATAAGGCCAGGATAGAAGGGTTCCGCTTTTTATGAAAGAGGCTGCAAATATGCCATCCTACGATGAGCAGGATGAGTTCGTTGAAGCAAATCATGCATTTGACAAGGAAATAATAATAGTTCCCCGTTTGATTGCCTTGTACATCCGTTAAATGGCTGGAGTAGGAGCTTAACTCCCATTGAGCTTCTAAAGGAAATTTCCAGAAGATATAAATTTCCCAAGGGATGAAAATCAACACGGCACTTAACAGGATAACAAACAAATGGATTGCAATTTGCCTGATATGAGCCCTGTCAAAGACAATGATAAGCCAGATGGGAATAACAATTAACGCCGTGAGCCATTTGCATAAGATTGCCAGACCAATGCTTGTACCAATCAAAACACAAGTTGTAAGCGTCCGTTTAAGCCTGTATTCAGTGGCAAAAAACACAGAAAGGGTAATGAAGAAAAGGAAAAACAAGTCAATATGATCAGTGGCAACCCGCCCTCCGGTGATATCCAGTAATAATCCGTTAATGGAACAAAAAAAAGCGGCTAATAAGGCTGTCTTATTTGAATGGAATAGATTGATACAGATGCGAAAAGTGAGATAAATGGTGGCGGTAGAAAGCAAAATGGATGGGATGCGTACTGCAAATTCGTTTACACCGAACAGCTTCATGCTTAAAGCAATCGCCCACAACGGTAAGGGTTGTTTATGCAACCAGACAAAGTTGCCTGCCCAGTTTTTGTAATTAAATGGAAGGAGCGGGTTTTCGTATAGAGTAGGGACAAACGGGTGATTCAACAGGTTTTTTGCAACCAGGGCATGGTAACGCTCATCCCAGAAATGAAGGAAGGGATCTGTTGAAACCCCAATTCTAAGTAATAACCCTCCGGCCAATATAAGAAGTAAAGCCACCGCCGTTTTCTCCTTCTTTTGTGCACTGTAAGCAAGCCAATAGAGGGGTATGGAGAGGAGAACGGTAAGGGTATTGATCATAAGCATCGGCAAGTTACAAAAAGGACTAAAGTGAAAGCGGCAGTCCAATTGCAGGGAAGGTAGGATTGAATGCAAGCTTTATTTATCTTCGTAATAACAAGCCTTTTGCACGCGTGAGATCCATCGAAATAAACACCGCCCAAAACGTCACCATTGAGTATGAGCTGGCTCCCTTATACGCCCGCCTGCTGGCCTTTCTGCTCGACCTGGCAGTGATAGGGGCCGGACTGCTGCTGTTTTATTTCCTGGGACTGCTGGTTACCGGTGGACTGTCGGACGTAATGATGTATTACAATTACCTCGTGCTCGTTCCTATTTTCTTGTTTTATTCCCTGGGTTCTGAAATATTCATGAACGGACAAAGCGTTGGCAAGCTGGCCCTGGGCATACGCACCGTGAAGCTTACCGGCAAGCAAGCCACCCTGAGCGATTACATTATGCGCTGGCTGTTTCGCCTGGTAGATATCTATTTGTGCTTTGGTTCTCTCGCAGCTATCCTGATTAGTTCTACAGATAAAAGTCAGCGTATAGGAGACATTGTAGCCAATACCGTAGTGGTTCGCCTCAGGCCATCCCGTGTGCTCCGGTTAAAGGATTTGCTGAGCATTCATTCCATAGACAATTACCAGCCCCGCTATCCGGAAGTGCGGAACCTGAGTGAGGAAGACATGCTGCTCGTGAAGAGTGTATTGGAACGCAACCGGAAATATGCAAACGAAGCACACCGCGAAGCACAGGATGAACTGGTCAAAAAGTTAATGGTGCTCTTGCAGCTCCCCAAGCTGCAACAAGAAAAAGCAGAGTTCCTGAGAACTCTGCTGAATGATTACATCGTATTGACGAGGTGATTTTTATGGACTGAAACAGCTCAGATCTTTATTTCATCCTCATTCTTGTTGAGGAAATGATACTCCATAAAATGATAAGACGATACTGCCCGCACATTTAGTTTGCCTCCCAGCTTCATGGCCAGGCGGCGACGGATAGAGAAGATGCCCCGGGTGAGGTAGGCTTCAATAAACGGATGCACGCACAGGGTGATGTTTTTCTCGTTCTGTTCCTTGATGAGGTAGCGCAGGTTGTTTTCAATCTGATCCATCATCAGGATGGCAGGCTGAATTTCGCCGGTGCCTCCGCAAGAAGGACATTTCTCGCTGGTCTGGATACTCATTTCCGGTCTTACCCGTTCCCGGGTAATCTGGATGAGGCCGAACTTGCTAGGAGGAAGAATGGTATGCTTGGCCCGGTCGAGACGCATCTCGTCGCGGAGCTTTTGAAAAAGAAGCTTTCTGTTTTCGGCCGAATGCAGATCGATGAAGTCTACCACAATAATACCACCCATATCGCGCAACCGAAGCTGACGGGCCACCTCTACAGCAGCTTCGATATTCACCTCCAGCGCATTTGCTTCCTGGGTGTTGGATGACTTGGCACGGTTGCCGCTGTTCACGTCAATTACATGCAGTGCTTCGGTATGCTCCACGATCAGGTAAGCACCGCTCTTCATGTTCACTGTTTTTCCAAACAATGCTTTGATCTGACGGTCTACGCCGAAATGGTCAAAGATGGGAACGGAACCCCCTTTGTATAGCTTCAGAATTTTTTCCTTGTCAGGAGCAATGGTCTGGAGGTATTCCTTCGTCTCGTTGAAGAGATTCTGGTCGTTGATGTGTATGCTGTTAAACGAATTGTTCAGCAGGTCGCGCAGGATGGAAGAGGTACGGTTCAATTCTCCTAGCACCCGTTTAGGGGGCTGAGATTTCACCATTTCTTCCACACAGGTCTTCCACTTATTCATCAAATCATTCAGGTCGGCATCCAGCTCAGCAACACTTTTACCTTCAGCAACAGTACGAACGATGACTCCGAAATTCTTTTGTTTGATACTTTGAATCAGTTTGCGCAGACGCTCACGCTCTTCTGTGCTTTTGATTTTCTGGGAAACGTTGACTTTGTCGGCGAAAGGTATCAGTACAATATAACGGCCCGCAAGAGAAATTTCAGAAGTGATACGCGGGCCTTTGGAAGAGATGGGTTCTTTGGCAATTTGTATGAGTATCTGCTGGTCGGTTTTTACGACATTGGAAATCTTGCCGTCTTTTGGAATTTCATTCTCCAGTTTAAACTGACTCAGTTCGCTAGTCTTCATCCTTCCGGCCTGAGACATGCTGGTAAATTTGTTGAGGGAGGCAACGTTGGGACCTAAATCGAAATAGTGAAGGAAAGCGTCTTTTTCATAGCCCACGTCCACAAAAGCTGCATTCAAACCAGCCATTACCTTCTTCACCCGACCCAGGTAGATGTCGCCGACTGAAAAATCAGTATTGCTTTTTTCGCGGTTCAATTCCACGAGTCTCTTTTCATTCAGCAGGGCCAGGACCACTTCTGAATTGGAGACGTCAATGATTAAGTCGTTCACTAAGAATATTTTTAGAAGCTGTTTAAAACTAATGCGTCAGATTGCTCCCTGATCTTTTAGGTAACCCGCTCCACTCTCTATAACACTAGATTGACAGAAACACCTGTTTTCATTATTCCGGAAATGATTTAACGAAACAAAGGAAACATTCGGTTACCGTACTTCAGTGCCGCATAGTAGGCATATAGAAATAGATACCTCATCAAACGAATACTTACACCGGAGTGAAAAAATAATTCGGATCAGGCACTGAAGGAAAATGCTAATTCAGACAGACAATCGGACAAGGTCCGGAACCCGGTAAAGTACAGCAAGCTGATACGATAACGGGGGAATAGGATTAATGGATTTTCCGGTTATACACGGGAATAGCCATGAGGAGAAAGCTCCTTCCTCGAGTGGAAGAAGGAGCTTCATGGATGTATCCTATTTCTTCTTATGTCTGTTCTTACGGAGACGTTTCTTACGCTTGTGGGTAGCCATTTTATGTCTCTTTCTTTTCTTTCCGCTTGGCATGGTGATTTATTTTATGAGTTTTTCAATTTAGTTATTTCATTCTGTATAGACGTCCGCAGCATTACATCATCTTCCTTGCGAACGTATTTCTCGAGGTATTCAATTGTCTTGGCTTTATTACCGAGCTTCTCGTAGGCTTCGGCAATTCGTACATAGAGCAAAATATAATCCGGTTTCAGCTTCAGCACTTTCTCAAAGCGGTTGATCGCTTTTTCGTACTGACCGGAAGTCATCGCAAAGCTTCCGAGGTTGAGTAAGGCATCCACGTAATTCGAATCGGCCTTCAGCACTTCCTGCAATAAACCAATTCCCCGCATGGGGTCTGAAGTGCCGTCAACATAACAAACACCCAGTCCGGTTTTTGCATTCAGGTCGTTCGGATCCATTGCCAGTACCCTTGCAAAAGCATGTATGGCCGAATCAACCAATACACGTGCCGAAGGAAAATACTTCGAACCAACGTAATAGCGTTCAGCTGCCTTTGTCCAGTCGGCCTTAGCGTTTGTCTCGCTGGCTTTTACCTGCATGTAAAATGCAGAAGCGGCTGGTTTCTGAAGCGTATCAAAAAGTGATACCAGCTTATCGATGGTGGCAGCTTTTTCCGCTCCGGAAGCCTTCTTCTCCTGATCGATCAAAGCGTTTACGCGATCCTTGTCTTTTCCTGACAGTGAGGCCAGGGACGAATCAAGGTAACTTAACGCGGAAGCATGATCGGAGGATGAGGCATTACCGGCATGGCCACTCATGAGTGACTTGAAATCGGTAACCGTATCAGGCGTACGACGTGCAAAACATAAAAGAACGGTAATCAGTACTGCCCCTGACACGAAGGCAATTTGCATTCTTGACAGGGGGATCTTCATCTTATTTTGGCTCCACTTTAACGTTGTTCTTTACCTTTTCCACAAATGTCTTTGCAGGTTTAAAGGCTGGAATATTGTGCGCTGGAATGATTACCACGGTGTTTTTGGAAATATTGCGGCCGGTTTTTTCAGCTCTCTTCTTGACAATAAAGCTTCCAAATCCTCTCAGGTATACATTGTCTCCTTTAGCTACTGCTGTCCGGATTGATTTCATGAAGGCTTCAACTGTGGTTTGAACGGCAATCTTTTCGATACCTGTTTTTTCCGCAATTTCGTTGACTACATCAGCTTTGGTCATCTTTTAATGAATTTAGAATCAAATGATTAAACCTAATTTTTTTTCTTTAACGGGCAGCAAAGATACAATTTTAATTATACCAGCCTACAAAAAACGGGAAATGCTTCAAAAT